>Ga0256405_10013089_pt1 | contig 10054 bp, 13 predicted proteins | sample RumenRJG_02DNA_FD_189096 | JGI IMG/M metagenome (GOLD analysis project Ga0256405, IMG submission 189096) | Bovine rumen microbial communities from Lethbridge, Alberta, Canada - RJG_02 | ecosystem: Host-associated > Mammals > Digestive system > Stomach > Rumen | place: Canada: Alberta... | reverse complement strand
AGCCCGCCAGTCGGAAATCCTCACCATCCTTGCACAGAACATCGGCCTGACCGTAGAGAGGGACATCATTCTACAATCCGTATGGGGTAACGACAGCTACGCCAATTCCCTCGCCCTCAACGTACAGATCACCTATCTCCGTAAGATGCTCGAAGCTGACACTTCCATCTCTATCATCTCACTAAAGAAACGAGGGTATATCTTGGAGGTGAATAATGGGTGAGGTCGGCACCGCATCATGGTCATCACCCAAGAAATCATCCGCTCAACAAGGTACAGAATCTAGCAGAATGGGAGGAAGTAGGGGAGAAACATCTATTGCCATAGCTCCATGTTCTCCTATCTACGAGGGAAGGCCATTGCAGCGGTATAAATATAGAAATGGAGATTATATGTGCTATAAAATTAAACTCCAAGAAACTCCAGTATCGTTTCTTTATGGTTCACTACAGCATCCTTAAATCCACCTATACACATCATTAACTTTCCGTTCCTTGAAACCATCGGCTCACCATATTCCTCTACGACAATTGGGTATTCCTTCTGCCCTATTTCAACATATAGCCTATCCTTAACGAGTCTTGATACAAATGTGTATGCTTGAGGATTGCATCTATGAGCCACATGTTGGAATAGCGAGGTGTATGAGTTTATATATGAGGGGTACTTATCAATTATCACCACCTTAAAATCATCCCCATGTGCAGCCATCCCAAGCCCCAAGATCTCATTCAGATACAAATCCCCAAAAGAATAGCCAATTATCATCAATCGTTTATTCTCAATCACTTTTCTAGTCAAGTCCGACAAATACACATTATTGGGCGCAAACGTCATTTTTTCTGTTTTCCTCGAACCTGATACAATATATGGCTGCACATATTCTTCTTTTGCCTGATTAGATGGATTTTGCTGTCTACCCATCCTATTTTTACAAGCCGTTTGATAATCCCCGTTCTTTACTATGTCCCGAATGCTATACTCAAACGGGTATTCCCTAGCCTCGCTGAACAATATCTGGCCATGAAGATGTGCTACTGTCGAAACTCCTCTTCGGTTCTCATAATAGCGTTTTGCTGAAAAACGGCTATAGTCTTCACCATCTTTGATTGGAGGAAATCCATCCTCATATTCGCCAAGGCTATTCTCTATCGTATTGTCATAATTCAGATTGAATATGTTCGATCTTCCTGAAGAAAGCTTCCAAGTCCAGGTCAGAGTCCTTCTCGATGGCGGCCAAAGCTATTTCGGCCCTTTTGTCGGTCTCGTGTTTCTTGTAGCGTGACACCAACCAAACGATGATGGTCGGAAGCACTACAAAAATCCCTAAGAGGACTAACGTTTCTCCAAATTTCATACTTTCTACATTTTATCTGTTATACAATGTTTTTATCGTTCTCTTTTGAGCTCGCTCATATATAACGAAACAGGAGGCTAAAAGGTGACATCGAGAGTGTAGTTTTTATTTCTTTTCTTCACATTTATCCGAATATTAGTGGTCTTGTGTCCTGTATGTTCGTCCGCTGGGCGTTCAGCGCATGGCTCCTGTCCTGTCAGAAGTGACGCTGGGCGTGTAGCGGTGCTCTCCTGCCCTGTAAGTAGGGCCGCTGATGGCTTGGAGGGGGCTTCGGAGCCTGTAGGTGGGTGCCTCTGAGCCTGTAGCGTTTACTCGGGCTTGACGGGAGTCACCTCGCCCGACGTTTCGCCGGAGTCGTCACCACTGGTGGTGTCGTCTCCGGCCGAGAAGTGCATGAGCCTGCCATGGCGCAGACAGTAGTCGCGCAGATAGGCCAGGGCTTCAGAATAATGTGTTTTTTGTTTCATACGCTCATGATTTTGCAGTTTTTTGCCTACAAAATAACAAAAAAAGGCGTAAAAAACAACTCGGCGAAGCCCGAAAACAGGTCGCCGAGGGTGCAACTCTAAAACTAGTTTTAGAAATTCAAGAAATTTTTGGCTCAGTTGAGCGTCTTTTGAGCCAAAAGTATGATGTGAATGCTTATCCTTATCTTATAAGCAGATTTCTCGATGCAATGAACCTCTTTAATGCTATCCTACATTCATTCATAAAGTTATTCACAGCTCCTTTTTCTGTGATTTTTTGTGTCTTATTCAAGTCTTTCTTGTTTTCAATATTGTCTTCATGAAAATGAATTAGACAATCAACAGCTTTGTCAACTGTATTCTCTGCTATTGGCGTTGGATATCCCATGGCATTCACTAAAGAACAACTCAGCAAATCCGCACATTCTGGGACATCCATTAGGGTTCTAACTTTACGTACATATTCTTTCTGTTCCTCCTGTTCGTACTTTTGCTCTAAGATTATCAAAAAGATGTCGGCAAGAGTACGTAGTCTTTCATCTCTATCTTGCATGATGTATTTAATCTAAAAAACGAGCTATAGGAAATATACCAACACTATTAAAAGTTATAAACTCTTGCGTCTTATCAACGGTACCCCTTCCTTTTGTCAACAACTTAGAAGATTTGCATTCTTTCAATTTAACTTTACGTGTCACAATATTATTGCGATTGAACGGCTCATCTCCAAAGTCTTCGTGAAGCCTTTCTGCAGAGCTATAAATATACTCCATAAAAGTCTGAGATGCTTTTAACTGCTTTTCTGCATCAGCTGAAGCTCCTCGTTTCATCTCAATTAGAAAAACATATGGTTTTCCATTCAAATCTACTAACAACACATAGTCACAAAACTTCCTTAATCCTTCTGGTGACTCATCCGATTTATTAAAGAAGGGCAAAAATTCTGTAACATCCAGATCGAATCGATACAAGGCAGATACGATATTCCTTCGTCCTGTTTTATCAAGTTGAACTTTCTGAGGCTTATGGGTTCCCTTACTCTCAATCATCCATTCTTGAGAAGGTGAAAGGAATGATTTATCTAAAAAGCGGCATAACTGGCTGTATTCACTCATACGTATTCCTCCTGCATACGGTCATAGAGTGTTTCCGTGATTTTGTTCTGGCTATTGATGGTATTATCTATGCTCTCTACAGCAAAACCATCGTTCTCGACCTTTACATCAACGACATCAAGGAATCGTTTCGACTTGCCATAATTGAAGTATTTGACGACTACAGTTTCTTTATTCATGAGCATCTCTTCCTTATATCCCATTTCATTTATTAGTTGTGCATCATGGTGATAAATGCTCCCTGCCATAATGAGATTATTGACTTCTCGAACCATATAGTCGCTATGCGTGCTAACAATAAGACGTAAGCCCATTTTTGAGAGCATAGAGAATAGTCGCACTAAAGCAATTTGGACATCTGGGTGAAAGTTCATTTCTGGCTCATCAATAATCAGCAAATCACCTTTGCGGGCAATGTGCTTCAGATAAATAACAAGACTTGACATCGTTTTAACAATGGAAGATGCCATATGAATAGGCAGATGTTTAGAGCGTCCTGCTTTTTCTGAAATAAATTCCACATCACCATTCCTCGTAATTTTGACCTCTCCATGTAGGATACCTTCCTCAATTTGTTCTGCAAACTGATAATATGGTCCATTGAATTTCTGAACATTCTCCAAGTCATTAGCTATACGAAGACTACTTCTCACTGCTAATGGGTAACGGCGCGAACTGCTGTTCACAATGTCGAAAATGTCTAATTCAGACTGACCACTTTTCTGCTGAATGCGGTCAATTAGTTCGTTCCTGCTTAGCGACAACTCTGTCTTAAATGTATAGATAGAGTTACGTTCAACCGTCAACATCCGAACTCCCCCAATATTTCCAAAACAGAGTATACGAAAATAGTGACTCAGCATAAAACGGATATTCATCAGGCTATCACGTATAATATTCTGGGCCTTAATATTTGCTTGATATCTGACAACGTCAGAATCTGCATCCTTTTCAAGAACCACTTCTGCATCATTATTGCCTGAAACAAGACGGCAAGGATGGCTGACAATTTTTTCAAATTCGTTATCAGATAGGGACAAAGTCAATTCAAATTGGCTAAACAACTTCTCCACCATTGAATCACCTATACCAAAGATACTGCCCAATTTGGATTTCATTCCTTTAGCAAGGTCTCCGATATATTCATCTATCAATTCACGACGGAGCACAAATTGTTGTTCTGATAAAATCTGTTTGGCAATTTTGTCCAATCCTTTTGAATCATCATAGTCAGAATCCTCATTGATTGCATACAAAAGATAAGACATGTACGTTTTACCAGTACTATTGGGGCCACAAAATAAGGTGAACGGCTTTTGTAAGTCCACAACAGCCTTTCGAATCGGTCCTAAATATGATACATCTGCAATCATACCAATGAAAATATTGTTAGAAATCTATTCGAGGTTGCAAAGGTACAGCTTTATTTTGAAATTCCGTCCGATTAGGACGTTAAAAGTAACGAAATGGACTTGTTCTTGCACTTTTATTGCCCGAACGTAATCTCCTTGCGTAGTTTGCTCAGGTAGATGGGCGTGATGTTGAGGAACGAGGCGATGTCCTTCAACGAGAGCATCTGCACCACCTGCGGACAGCGGTCGATGAGCAGACGGTAGCGGCTGCGGGCGGTGTAGCGGTAGTGGTCGAGGTCACGTCCATAAACCATCTTGAACAGGTTCTTCAGTATCCGCACGTTGTGGAGCATCATCTTCGGGTCACTGTCGAACAGTGCCTGCAGCTCGCGTCCGCTGATGATGCGCACCTCGCAGGGCATGTCCGCCTCGATGCTCACTTCCGACACGTCGCCGTCGAGACAATAGGGGAAGTCGGCCACGAACTCGCCCTCGAAGGCGAAGCCCGTGCAGTAGTCCTTGCCCTCCTCGTCGTTGTGTACCATGTACTTGAAGCAGCCCCGCTCCACGAAGGCCATCCACAGCGCCGGCTCGCCCGCCTCCTCCAGCGTCTCACCCCGCAGGAACGTCCGTCTCTCCCCGTGCTCCATGCAGTACGTGCGCAGGAACTCCAGGTCCAGCCCCTCCTTGTAGGAATTTAAGTGCTTGTTTGGTGTCATTGCTGTCACTGTAGTTTGAATTTCGGGTACAAAATTACATAAAAAAGCTGAAAAAGAGCATGTTCGGATTCGTTTTCACATTTTTAGGCTATGAACATGAGCGTTTTTCACGGATTTTGACTACCTTTGCACCCAGAAAAGGGTGTAAGAATGAAAATACCAGTTCATAAAATAGAGAATTATACAGATGCGCATCGGTTAGATGTGCGTAATGTTCCTGTTATTAAGCGGGGCAACTATTTTGTGGACGATACGGTGTCGGTGGATGGCGATGCACCCAAGAAGTTTATTGGCATTTATGACTACCAACTGCTTGATCACAAGCATAAGTCTAATCGAAGGAACTGGATTCGCTATATTGCCAAGACGGGACATAAGTGGTATCCGACGGAATCAATAACGGAATTGTTGATGAACAGGCTGGGTGTGATTTTCGGCTTGACAATGGCTGATTCACAGATTGCCATGATTGGTGGTCAGTTGAGATTTCTCAGCCGGTATTTCCTACATCCAGCGCAAGAAGAACTGGTTCACGGCGCAGACATCTTGGCTGGCTATCTGAATGAATCGACACGCTATGTGGAAGAGGTGGACGAACAGAAAATGACGAGAGACCTTTTCACATTGCAGGTGATTGAGGATGCTGTTGCCAGCCTGTTTCTCTACCAAAAGGATGAGATTCTGCATGAATTGGTCAAGTTGATTATCTTCGACGCACTGGTGGGCAACAATGACAGACACTTCTTCAACTGGGGCGTCATCAGATCGGTAGAGAGTCGCTTCCAACCATTCTTTTCGCCAGTTTATGACACGGCACGAGGACTGTTTTGGAACTATTCGGAAAACAAGGTGACGGATATCGTAGAGGTGAACAAGACAGTTGATAGCCACATTCGAAAATACTGCAAGGAGTCACGCCCCAAGATAGGATGGGAAGGTGAGAAGAATCCTAACCACTTCCAACTTTTCGAACAAATCTATACGAATGAGTTCCATATCTCGAAGGACGAAGTAAGAGACTTGCTTGCACCTGATGTGTTGGAACGTATGATAGCGGAAGTAAAACAGAACTTCCAATCTCTGATGAGCGTGAATAGAGTCACGTTGATATGTAAATGTTTAGTGTACCGTTTTAACGAATTGAGAAAGTTATTATGACAAAGATTCAGAAAGTATTTGCACGTCTTTTCTGGTCGGAGAGCCAGAATGACGTTGTATTAGCCGCAGACAACGAAGCTACGTTTAACATCAATCTGGGTAAGTTGCTTGTGGGTACACTTCTCTATTCTGACGGAATGTGGCACTTCAGCTACAGTGATGAATTCAAGATTCAGAATCGCGTTTTGCCACTGGCAAACTTTCCTTCAAAGGATAAAGAGTATTCAGCCCGTGAGCTGTGGCCATTCTTTGCTTCGCGCATACCAAGCAATGCTCAGCTTCAGATAGAGAAAGACAAACCACAAGAAAACATTGTTACGCTACTACAGAGGTTCGGTCGGCGAACGGTGGCCAATCCTTATGAATTGTGCCCAGTTCTGTAGTGCATAAATCTTGCGCCTGTTTATAAAAACTAATAAAAAAAGCATTGGGAAGAGAGCTTATTATTGTTTAGTATAGTATCAAAGATGGCAAATAAGGTTTATTATGGAGAATACACTCTTAAGCATTGGATTAAACTGATGCTTACAGAGGATATTGTTCTTCCAGCATATCAGCGACATTTCGTATGGCAAGAACGTGATGTGAAACGGCTTATTCAGTCATTAAAAGATGGACAATTTGTTCAACCTGTTACAATAGCTCTTTATAATGATGGCACAAATAGGTATAACCTAATCTTAGATGGACAGCAACGATTAACATCTTTACTTTTGGCATATTTGGGGTATTTCCCAAACAAAAGGATGTTTGAAAATACCCTAAGCGAGCGAGTAGCCAGTGAAGATGATAGTGCATCTGACGATGTTGTTCAAAATACGACGGGTTTTTTATGGCGTTTTTCGGAACTACTGCAATATGGCAAGACAAAAGTTTCTGTGGTTGGTAAGATTAGTCGAGATGAAAGATATTTAGAATTAACAGATTCTCTCTTTACAGATTTAGACGATACTTTTTTCAACAAGACATTTCTCGGTTTTTCCTATGTCGTACCAGAAAGTACGGTGGCTTCTGATGTTCAAAAGAACTTCTCTCAATTGTTTCGAAACATCAATTATTTTGGCAAGAAACTTGAAGCTATGGATAGCCGTAAATCTTTATATTACCAAAATCCAAATCTTACCAAATATTTTGAAGGCAAATGTCAAGACGGAAAAGACGCTTTATGCGGATTGATGATAATTGAAGATTTACAACCCTGTATAATTGACTTTGTTAGATATCTTTCTATATTATCTCAATTTCACATTTCAACAAGGACAGATGCTAAAGATGTATTGGTTGGATATTCAGCCTATAGTTCTCGTGAGAGTTTTTATGCAGACTATGTATCATACATTCTTAATATTGAGCAAGAAGATCGTATTAACAAATTTGACGGTTTTGACTTTAATATTGTGTTTCCTACAGATATATGGAAAAGTCGTTTTGACGTCATGTATGAAGCTATTACTAAGTTAAAGCCATCAATGCCGTTGAAAGACGGTAAATCTTTTTCAGCTTGGTATGAAGCAGATTATTGGTTATTTGGATTAATTTATCATATATTATTCGATGGGAAACAACTAAAAGAAACTTTAACACGTATAATAAAGCAGGAAGGATAAAATCTTTACAAGAAGAAATTTCTGACAGAATCAGAATAGACAAAAAAGACCCTTCATTTGCAAAGAATACAAACCGATTGGGTTATATTAGATCTCGCCTTGTTGCATCATATTCAATTTTTAGCCAATATGTACAGTAGTGAGCATTCTGAATTCATCCTATCTCCTTTGGTTGATATACTGAGAAATGGTTTGTCAGCTTGTAAGGGAACTGGTGATGGTATTGAGTCTTTCCCTCTGTGTGAATATGTGACGCAATCTCTGTTTTTGAAGTTAACTGGTGCTCAAGAACAGAAAATCAAGTGTATATGCTGGGATCTCGCAACGGTGGACTACGAGTATAGATATGAGTTTTTGAATAATAAAAATTATGGTGAATGTTCTAACTGGAACAGCAAAAATGGTGTCTATAATGATCTAATAAGAGCTATTCAAAAGATTAATAGTTCTTTCGAGCCTTCACAATTGTTTGACGCAGCTTTCCTTACCACTATACTTAATGAGATTCTACAAATATATGAAAAATCCATTCTATATATATGGTTAAAAAGAGAGTTCGATTTTTACAAAGCAAACCACACAAACGTAATCTCAATTCGGCAAATAGCTCAACCAAAACAAATTAATGCAAAGGTTTACTCATTGTTTCAATCTTCATTAAAAGACAAGTTTGAAGAAATTGTATATAAACACAGGAATAGATGCGCCCATAATACTCTTTCCTATCAAACAAACAAACCAGATTTGGATGTCATAGCAATGAAAGATTATGAATATAATAGCTATTTCTTTAGGTATGCTATTATTATTCTGATTGATAGTATCTTAATGTTATTGTTTAATAAATATCTCACTATGCAGCCGGAAAAGATATAAATCATTAAGGTATTTTTCCTTTCATGTATCTTATCAACTGATATCTGTCGTTTTTATCATATGAAGAAGGCATATCAAAACCTTTTATCCTTTTCACTAAATCATTTCAAACAGATTCCTATTTATTGGAAAGATAGTGAAAATATGGTTTTACTCCTATAAGTCCACATTCTCTCCCTGTCCCCGAAATTAGAAATATAAGCAATACCTTGTCCTGTTCTTATAGTAAGTAAGCCCAAATTTGAAAAACATTCTTTTGTTCCAATAGCTTTGTACTTTTGTTTAATTTGCAAGAATGACTCCCACAAAAGTATAGATATGCCAATCCTGCGTGAGGTTTACAAAAGTTAAAAACGTTAATTTTGTAAATTCCTCACCCTCTACAGAATCCACGTCATCACTTTTCTACCATTTAACACGTAAATAATTGAAATAAAGCGGCTTGCAAATTCCAGGGATGTACTGTTGTGAAATCGGTCGTGTCATTGATGTCAACGTCTGTCACCTCGTCTTTTTCAGATAGCAAAAATATTGAATTTTGGGTTTTACCATCTGTATGGGAAAAATATAATAAGAGTAATATTCATCCCATTTATGAATATACATCTACACAGTCTACCATTACACTTTCGTCTTTCGAAAAGTTTGAGCCAATATCTGTAGAATGTAATGGGAAATCACTGTCTTGCTTTGATGGTGTATTCAAGATAGAGGGAATTTTTCCTGACCATAAATATCCATTATCATTTGTAGGCAAGATAGATGGAGAAAACTATACATTTACTGATAACATCAGTACAAAGTCCATACCACTACATTTGGATTATATAGATGCAACAAATCACACAATACAGGTAAGCCATTACTATGAGGGTGATACTGTCATAGTGAAAGAAGGTGTAAGATACATGACTCAATATGGAAGCAGCTGGAATGACTGGTTGGGTCCTGATGCAACTTGCATTACTAATTAGAAGCCCGGAAAGAACTATACTGTTCAGTATTATGTGGTGGCAAAGGATGAGAAGGAATACAGCAAATCTATTACTTGTTCGACAAAGCCATTGGACTACTCCATTGATTATACCCCAGGTGTAACGAAGTGCAAGGGTATTGGAAATTGTTTTCCGATTGACTTGACGATTGAGAAAATGGGATTTGAAGATGCAGAGGGTGCAGAAACGGAGTGGAGTAATTTGGAACCAAATTCAGAATACACGAAAACCTTCTATGTGGACACAAAGGAAAGTGGTCGTCTCACATATTCACAGTCGTTCAGAACGAAAGGTGTAACGATTGAAACGCAGGCGGCAAAAGCTACTAGTGACAAGAAGGCCATGCTGTGGGCAACAACAAACTGTGATGATGAGGAGTTACGCTACGGATTTGAATGGCGGCGTTAT
>Ga0256405_10013088_pt1 | contig 10054 bp, 3 predicted proteins | sample RumenRJG_02DNA_FD_189096 | JGI IMG/M metagenome (GOLD analysis project Ga0256405, IMG submission 189096) | Bovine rumen microbial communities from Lethbridge, Alberta, Canada - RJG_02 | ecosystem: Host-associated > Mammals > Digestive system > Stomach > Rumen | place: Canada: Alberta | collected... | reverse complement strand
ACTATAGGAAGAATTATCTAAAACAAATCAATAACCCGTCCAACTTTTAGGGGGCAGTTCAATTTCGGCTGCAGGCGCACGTCCATCGGCCTCCAAGCGCCCTCAATGACGGATTCCCGTGCGCCAAATTGGCGACACAGCACTTAACCTATACGGACACACTTTTTGGGACATTATCGCGTATTGTCTTTTGCGATGTTGCGGATCCAGGGTAATTTCAGTAACTTGCCACTGTTTATCAGTGAGGTTAGTTGGATATTTAAAGTTGCGAAAAATAATTCAATCAACCTACTGATTTTCAATTACTTATAAGCTTCCTTAGTAAATAGTTTCACTCAAATTTAAACAGCTTCCAAATAGTCTACTGGAAAGGACCTTTAATCCTTGTTTTCGTATATTTCGTTAAGTCTTTTTTACAAATACAATATCTAATGCCTTCCATCCCATCATTATGCACTCCTCCTACGATGAATGGCAGATCATTGAAACGGTAATCGATATGATCATACTTTTCTAAGACTGACAGCAACTCTTGCGTGATGACCTGAGTTGAATCATTCCAATAAAAAAGATTACCTTCATTTACAACATAGTTAGTCGGGAAAGAAGGGTCATAGGCACCGATACTGTCTTTTGCACTTGGCAGGACAACATCATCAGCGATGGCAATGGTCACCTGAATACATTTTGCATTTTTTTCGGTAATAGATACCGTAAAAATGCTGTCTTTTTTACTCAAATTGGAAGTATGTATAAAATCAATAATGGCATTGTTTATAGCGTGTGTCAGATTGCCTCTTTGAACCAGATCCTGTTGCCATTTATCGTTTGTGCAACTAGATAAAAGAAGAAAACATGTTAACCAAATGAAAGTTTTACTTACATACATATCAGTACTCAATAGGTGGATAACCAGATGTTAATATAATGAACTTTTTAATACCATATCCCTGTTGATTCCTTTTATGCCCTATATCACCATCTCCGTTTAATGATCCGGAAGGATGCAATCTATCATTGAGAGAGAACTTTGAGAGATGCGTATGAAAATCAGCATAAAATACAACATCGCTTGGCTTGATCCCCGAAACTTTATAGTCAAAAGTAGCATGAGCCTTTCGATCGGTATTCCACCTACGTGGATTATCTTTAGAACTTTGATAACGTCCAATATATACATTTCTAATAGCAGTCGCTCCTTTGGGAGAATACTCAAATCCACCTATTTCTAAACCGACCATTTCAGATAATTCAATAACAAAGGATTCAACCCCTTCAACACTCGGTTCTCCCGTTCGCCCTACGGATATGACTACATCATTTTCTTTAAAATTGATGCCGTCCTTTAATATTCCCTTTTCAATTCCTTCAATTCTCGTTTTTACTTGATACCATTTTGTGTTCTGCTCGTATTCCCCTGACTCTTTGTTCAAATGGTATCCTAATACTCTATCTGTTTTTTCATTCGTTAATTGCATTAAAAAGAATTGCCCTGTCTCATCATCATATCGGTAATCGTCCATTCCTGTTGGATCGATATGATTCACCGGATTACCCGCACAATAGCCATACGCATTCACACCATAGTACTTCTCCGCCATCGGATCGGGAGCTGTCCATCTTGCGATTCTGGGATCGTAATGTCTTGCGCCGTAGTCGAGGGTGCCGAGATATGAGGTGCCGAGGGTATAGTCCTCGAGTTCCTTACCGTTGTAGAGGTAGCGGTTGCTGGCGATGTTGCTGTCTGCGAACGCCAGACCGAAGGGATAGTAGTCCGTGCTCTGCAGGACCGTGCCGCTGCTGCTGACCACGGACCTTACGTTGCCCAGATGGTCGGGGATGTTGTACTGCGTCGAATACGCTCCTGTACTGGAGTTTCGCGTCAGCTGGCCGTTCGGGGTCAGGATATATGCAACGGCCAGACTGCCGTCATAGACGAAATCGCCGCAGTAGTAGTTCTTTGCCGTGCCGTCCTGGGAGACCGCCAGCTTGTTGCCATTCGCATCGTAGATGAAGGTGACCGTGCTCGTCGTGCCCCGCTTGACGGTCCTTGGCAGCTTCAGGTAGTTGTATGTCAAGGCCAGGGTGCGCAGGCCGTCGGTCTTCATCGTGCCGTCGGCGTTGTACTGGAAGGTCTTGCTGCTCCCGTTGCTCTTGAGCGTCCCCAGCCGGTTCGTGCCGCTGGTATAGGTGTAGGTCAGCGTCTCGGCACGGGCTCCCGTCCGCGTCAGGGAGGTGATGTTGCCGTTTGCGTCGTACTCAATCGTCTCGCCGTTGCCGCCGCTGTGCGTGCCCGACGTCAGCCTGCCGTAGCTGTCATAGCTGTAGGCGTAGGTCTGCGCCGTGCCGCCGGCGTGCTTCCACGTCGCTCCGCTGATGTTGCCGCCATACTGCGCCGGGGCGCCCGTCTCGTAGGTGTACGAGACGGCGAACTTGTCCGCCCCCAGCGACGCGGGATCGTTGATCCCCGTCAGGCGGTCGCGGATGTCCCAGGCATAGTTCAGCGTCTGGTTGCCCGTTCCCAGGACCCGCGTGGCCTGGCGGCCGGTGCCGTCCCAGGTGTCCGTTTCCAACAGCGCCAGCGTCCCGCTATTGACACCCTGGAGGATCTTCGTTTGGCGCCCCGCATTGTCGTAGCCATACTTGCGAAGGACCGTCGTCGTCGTGCCCCCGACGGTCTGCTCCTCCTTCGTAGCCGCGACCTCGCCCTGGTGGCGGTACTGCGTGCTTCTCCTGTACGTCCCCGCCGTGCCGCCCGTGTAGATGTCTCCGACTTCCTGCGTCATTCGACCCAGGGCGTTGTAGTACAGGCTCGTCGTCAGCATCATCCCGGAAGCTGTCAACTCGTTGCCGTCGAGCACCTTCGCCTTGCGGCCCGTCACCAGGCCCTTCACCAGGGGTGAGGGCAGCGTGCCGGAGGGCTGTCCCACTTCCGTCCCCGCCGCGACGTACGCCTTCGCATCCGGATAGTCGTAGCTGTCGTAGTAGGTCACCGTCAGCACGTCCGACTCCGTCATCGGGATGACCGTGTCGCTGGACGTGTAGCCCGCGACTGCACCGCTGCTGCTGCGCGTCTCGTGGAACGCCTTGTTCGCATAGCTGCTGCGCAGCGTCGCGGCGCTGGAGGACTTCGTCACGAGGCCCGTGTAGACCTCCCGCCCCGTGCGGTCGTAGCGGTAGAAGCGCCACTTCCCGTCGGTGCTCTCCTGCGCGTCGCGCGAGGCCACCAGCCGGTCGTCCGCATCGTACACGAACTCCGTCTTCCCCTTGTCCGGGACGTAGCTTTCGGTCAGGCGGTTCCGGGCGTCATAGATGTAGCGGTAGTACAGCGTCGCCGTCAGCGACGTGCCGCCGGGCTGGGCCTTCGGCGGGATGACGGCCACCAGCAGGCCCGCGTCGTTGTACACGTAGCTCGTGCGCAGGCCGCCCTGCCGCGTCTCCACCACGCGGCCGCCGCGGTCCGTGAAGGTCGTCACCGTCCGTCCGTCGGGGTCCGTCACCACCTCCTTCGACAGCATCCCTGCGGCGTACGCGCTGCCGCGCGTCACGACGCTCGTCGATGCCGTGATGTTCCAGCGGTACACCGCGTCCGCAGCGGTGTTCGCGCCATAGTCATGGCGCACCGGGTGATTCAGGTATCCGCCGGCCCCGGGAAGGTATTCCTCCAGGATACGCCCCACGGGCGAGGACTCATAGACCGTCCGGCGGCGGGCGTACGGCGCTTCCGTGCTGCTGTAATGAGTCGTATAATATGTGGCCTGTTCCGACGCGGCGGACTCCCGGTAGCTTCCGCCCGAGCCGGAGGATGGTTCGTAGGGCAGCCACTCGTCCGTCACCCGGCCCCAGGCGTCATAGCTGCTGCGGGGCAGCACGAGGTCCTTCCCCGAGCCCGAGCCGTAGGCCTGCACGGCCTGCGCCTCGCGGTACTGCCCGTCGTAGTAGCGGGCCACCGTCCGGCGCCTGGCGGCCGCCACGGAACTGATGGCCGACAGTGCCGTATCCGGCGTGCTCACCTTCACGTAGCTGTTCCCCGCGCCTGTCGCATCCTGGTATTCGACGGCCGTCGTCACTTTCGCGGAATGGTCCAGCGCCGTGGTCAGGCGCTGCAGTTTGTCATAGGCGTAGGTCTGCTTCTGCCCGGAGGGCGCATATTCCCCGCTCACGCCGTAGTGGGGCCTGTGGGTGCGCCCTTCGGTCAGGGCATCCGCGATCCCGCGCAGCGACGAAAGTGCGCCCGTCACCGTGGCGTCCGCCGGGGCGGCGGCGCCCTCCAGCGCATTGAGCGCCGTGCTGCCCAGTGCCGCGGTCACCTCGCTCCACGAGGCGCCCGTCACCTTGGCCACCGGCGTCTGGTGGCTGTAGCTCCAGATGTAGTTTTCCGTGTCGTCCTTCCCGTAGACGATGCTCCGCGGATTGCCCCAGCCGTCGTACGAGGCGTAGCTGATCCGCACCTCCGGCGTCGACGTGCCCTTGCCGTACTTCACCGACGCGGGGCGGAAGAAATAACCCGCCGGCGCGTCGGTCCCCGCATAGCGGCCGTAGAGCACGACCGTCGAGTCGATCTTCGTCGTCCCCGACCAGCGGGTCTGCGACAGCACCGTCCCCGCGCGGTGGCGGCCCAGCAGTGAGTCGCGCATCGCACCGTACGACGCAGCGGCCGTGTACGGATAGGTATAGCTCACGCGCTCCGTCGTCCCGTCGCTGCGCGGCGAACTCACCGATACCGGATAATGCCACTCCCGGCCCGTGCTGTAGACGACGCTGCGGGAGGTGGTGAAGGATGTAGAGGCGACCTCTCCGTTGCTGCCCACTCCGAACGTCTCGACCGTCTCCCCGGAAGGATAGCGGTAGCCGCGTGAGGACGTGTAGAGATAGTACACCAGCGGCGGATAGCCGTCCGGCCCGTTCAGGCGGGTCATCCGGCGGATCGCGCGGTAATCGCGCAGCAGCAGCGCCGCATCGGGTTCCGCCTCCGCCTCCGGATAGTTGTAGTACACCAGGTGGCAGAATCCCAGGTTCGTCAGCAGCGCCGTCTCGTCCTGCACGTAGCCGTAGGATGTCCTGCGTACCAGGCGGTCGGCTCCGTCGTACTCTTCCCGGTAGGAAAGATAGGATGTGTTGTAGCTCAGCGACTCCCCCTGCACGTGGTACTCCTCCCCGAGGAGCGGGCATTCCGTCGCGTTGAGGAAGCCCGTCGTGCCCAGCTGGAAGTTGTCGGGGACCTCGTAGATGCTGACGGTCTTCCCGACGGCCGCGCTGCCGTCATATACCCGTTCCGTCACCGTCGTATAGTCCACCGCCTCACCCCCGCCGCTGATGCGCGCACCCCATTTCGGGCTGATCAGCCGCGTGCGGTCCAGCGTCACGAATACGATGCCCGAACCGTACTGGTCCTCGCTCACCGACAGCTGGTACTGCGGTTCCGTCTCATAGCGCACATCGCCCGGGATCGCCGCGATGCTGCCGCCCGTGTAGCTGTAGCCCAGGCGGCGCAGCACCGTCCCGTCCTTGTCCTTGTACGTGATGCCCCGGATGCGCAGGCCGGGACCAGTGCCGGGGGTAACGGCCGAGCCGCGCTCCCGCTCATAGCGGTTCGCTTCGAAGTCGAACTCCGTTTTTCCGCCTCCGGGATAGGTGATCGACTTGAGGATGTTGTGGCGGATCTGCGTCGTGTCCGGCGCCCGGTGGCCGCCGTTGCCCAGGTAGAACGACGTGCTGTAATCATAGCCCTTCGCCCCGATCGTCCGGTACGGCAGGAACGCGTTCTGCATCGTCGTCTGACCGTTGAAGTAGCCCCACCAGTCGCAGCTGACCGCCGTCACCGTGCCCGTCACCGTCTTGTAGTAGTCCATCGCGTAGGTCTGTACCGCCGTGCTGTCCGAGCCCCGCACCACCACCGACGAGAGCAGACGCGACGTCGTGCTGATGTCGTTCGTGCCCGTCACGAACGAATAGCTCCGCACCAGCGCCCCGGACGCATCGTGGATGCTCAAGCCGCTGATCAGGTTGTTCGACACGAAAAACAGCACTTTCCCGCCGGGCCACTCGATCGTCGAGGGATACAGGTTGCGGAAGGCCGACAACTGATAGGGCCGCTCGGTGTTGGCCGCCTCCGGCGTGTAGCGCGTCACGTATTCCATCGCCGCCTGTCCGTCCGGCACCGTCCCGCCCGTCCAGAAGATAGATACCGAGTCCTGCACGCGGTACCACTGGTCCTGCCACGAACTGAACACATAATTCCCGCTTCGCGTGTAGGTGAATCGGACCTTGCGGCCCGCATCATCTTCGATCTCACGCAGCTGCCAGCCCGTCGCATACGTCGTCCCGCCCAGGGGCTCATACGTACAGTACTCCAGATAAGAGGCATCCTGCGACGAGGGCGTCGTCAACGGAGAGCCGCTGCCGAAACGGTAGCACGTGCCCTCCCCGTCATACACCTCCAGCCCCGTAAACGCCGGCAACCCGGACGTGTTCTTCACCGTGGCGCCGATGCGCCAGTTCACCGACGGCGAGAAGTGTCCCGTGTAGGCACCCCCGCTCTCCGTCAGGTAGAATGACCCGCCGCCCGACGGCGTGCTCATCACGAACTCGTCCTTCTCCGTGTCGTAGGCCACGGAGCCGTACCAGTCGTACAACGACGAGATCGTGTACTGGTCGGCGTTCGAGCCCAGTTGGTCGAAATAGGTCTCGCTGTCCGCCTGGTACCACACCGACGCCTCGTCCGGCTTCCCCTTGATCACCCGGTTGATGCTTCCGCCCACGTCCAGCACCCAGCCGAAGCCCACGTTCGGTGCCACGCTCCGGTCCACCTTCGCGCTCGACGTGCTGTAGCGCAGCACGATCGGGATGCGGATCCCCCCGTACTCCACCGTATAGAGCGGAATCGAGATGTCCGCCGCACCCTTGTTCCCGTCCACCGGATAGTTCACAGCATCGTGCAGCGACGACGCCTGCGGCGACAGCGCGATGTAGTTGCGTTTATCCAGCGTAATCGCTTCCTGGGCGAAGGCAGGGACGCTTTCCGGGAGGATAACCACGAGGAAAAGGAAGAAAATGGAAAGTAAATGCCGCAGTTTCATAAGCGTCTGGAATTTTGATTCTTTCAAATATACAATATATTCCGCGATAATCCAAACAAATGTACCGCCGAGCGGCAACTCTTGACGGTCCGTTCATTTTATCTCATTTCGTGGACGCGAGCAGGATGGGAGAACTGTGCGGTTAGCGGCGCACTCATCCTTTTCGCGACCAGAAGAGCGACGCCAGAACACAAAGGGGAAGGCGGGATTTGGTTCAAGAGCGGCGGTATTCTATAAAAAACACGGACAATTACCAATGTTATTGGTTATTCTTTCAATCATTTGCTATCTTTGGAGTCCCAATTCAATAAATCTAAAAAATATGCATTCTTTCTGCGAATATAACATCAATCCACTGGTGCAGGCGATCGGCAAGGAGCCGGCGGCCTTCACGAAGAAGGACCTGACCGACTACATCGTCAGCCACGATATCCGTATCGTCAACTTCCGCTACGTCGCCGCCGACGGACGGCTCAAGACGCTGAACTTCCCGGTGACCAACCGCCAGTATCTCGACACCATCCTCTCCTACGGCGAGCGGGTGGACGGCTCGAGCCTCTTCCCCTACATCGCCGCCGACAGCAGCGACCTCTACGTGATCCCGCGTTTCAGCACGGCCTATCTCGATCCGTTCCAGGAGATTCCGACCATCGGTTTCCTCTGCAGCTATTTCACCAAGGACGGCCTGCCGCTCGAAAGTGCACCGGAATTCACGCTCCGCAAGGCGCACAAAGCCTTCCAGGAGCGCACCGGCTACAGCTTCGAGGCGATGGGCGAGCTCGAATTCTACATCGTCGCCGAAGACGACGAGCGCTTCCCGGCCGAAGACCAGCACGGCTACCACGAGTCCACCCCGTTCGCCAAATTCGAGGCCTTCCGGGCCGAAGCCATCCGCTGCATCGCCCAGGTGGGCGGCCAGATCAAGTACGGCCACTGCGAAGTGGGCAACTTCACCCTCGACGGCAAAATCTACGAGCAGAACGAGATCGAATTCCTCGTCAATCCCGTGGAATCGGCGGCCGACCAGCTGACGATGGCCAAATGGATCCTCCGCACCCTGGCCTACGACTACGGCCTGGACATCACCTTCGCCCCGAAGATCACCACCGGCAAGGCCGGCAGCGGCCTGCACTTCCACACCCGGATGATGAAGGGCGACCATTCCGTGATGATCAAGGACGGCTCCCTCTCCGACGACGCCCGCCGCGCCATCGCCGGCTATATGAAGTTCGCTTCGTCGCTGACCGCCTTCGGCAACACGAACCCGACCTCCTATTTCCGTCTCGTGCCGCACCAGGAAGCCCCGACCAGCGTCTGCTGGGGCGACCGCAACCGCTCGGTGCTCGTGCGCGTGCCGCTGGGCTGGAGCGTGAACCACAGCATGAGCGCCCTTGCCAACCCGCTGGAAGATCCCAATGACTTCGTCGTTCCCGACAAGCAGACCGTCGAGATGCGTTCCGGCGACGGAAGCGCCGACATCTACAATATGCTGGCCGGCCTGGTGACCGCCGCCCGCACCGGTTTCGAGATGCCCGACGCCCTCGACGTGGCCGCCAAGACCTACGTCGATGTCAACATCCACGACAAGAAGAACGAGGCGCTGCTCAATTCCCTCGAACAGTTGCCCGCCTCCTGCCACGAATCGGCCCTCTGCCTGGAGAAGAACCGCGCCCTTTACGAGAAGGACGGCATCTTCTCCCCGCAGCTGATCGACGGCACCATCGCCAAGCTGAAAGCCTATAAGGACGAGCACATCCGCCGCGAAGCCACTTCGGACCCGAAGAAGATGGCGGCGCTGGTTCAGAAGTATTACTACTGCGGATAAAGAGATCCCCGGTCAAGCCGGGGATGACGCAATCGGTTTTATGCCCGGCTCAGGCCGGGCATCTTTTTTTAATTACCTACTTCAGAAAGGAATTTCAATCGCACCAGGCGGACCTCCTCTTCGGTGTAGTCGCCGCCGAGTTCCTTCATCGCGTCGGTCACCGAATCGGAGTCGGCCTCGTCGCGGAAATAATAGTAGATGTCATCGACCTTGTCGTCGTCGATGGTCTGGCGGATGTAGTAGTCGATGTTCAGGCGCGTACCGGAGTTGACGATGGACTCGACCTCGTCGAGCAGTTCGTCCATTTCCATATCCTTCGTCCGGGCGATGTCCTCGAAGGGCAGCTTGCGGTCGATGCTCTGGATGATATAGACCTTGTTGGCCGAGCGGTTGACCACCGATTTGACCACGAAATCATCGGGGCGGATGATATCGTTCTCTTCCACATATTTGGCAATCAGGTCCACGAAGGGCTGGCCGAACTTGCGCGACTTGCCTTCGCCCATGCCCTGGCAGTTGCGCAGCTCCACGAGCGTGACCGGGTACTGGATGGACATGTCTTCCAGGCTCTGGTCCGACACGATGACCCAGGCAGGCAGGTCGAGCTTGCGGGAGATGTCCTTGCGCAGGTCCTTGAGCATGGCCAGCAGTTGCTGGTCGCCTCCGCCGCCGGCATTCTGGCTGTGCTTGCCGGCGCCGACGGGCATCTCGTCGTCGTCATCGTCCTCGCCATCCACAAACTCCCGGTCTTCGGTGAGCATCAGCTTGTAGGGATTGTCGTAGAAGCGGCGGCCCGCCGGCGTGACCGAGATCAGGCCGTAGCGTTCGATGTCCTTGTCGAGCAGGTGCAGCACCAGGCCCTGGCGGATGACCGCGCTCCAGAAGCGGATGCCGCGGTCACGGCCGAAGCCGAACAGCGGATGCTTGTGGTGGTTGTACGACTTGATGATGGAGTTGCTCACGCCCGCCAGGATCGAAGCCAGATGGTCGGCCTTGAAAGCCTCCTTGAGCGAGAGGATCAACTCGATGACCAGGCACATCTCCTCGCGGCCGTCGAACTGTTTCTTCGGGTAGAGGCAGTTGTCGCACATGCCGCAGTTGTCCTGCGGATAGTCTTCGCCGAAATAGTTGAGCAGGATCTTGCGGCGGC
>Ga0256405_10013087_pt1 | contig 10054 bp, 10 predicted proteins | sample RumenRJG_02DNA_FD_189096 | JGI IMG/M metagenome (GOLD analysis project Ga0256405, IMG submission 189096) | Bovine rumen microbial communities from Lethbridge, Alberta, Canada - RJG_02 | ecosystem: Host-associated > Mammals > Digestive system > Stomach > Rumen | place: Canada: Alberta... | reverse complement strand
TGTGTTTTTGAAGCACTCAAACAAAAGAGGTTGGTGCAGGAAGCTACCAACCTCGGGGGAGATTTCGAAAATCGCGAAATCAATAAAAGTTGGGGACAAATATAGAAGAATCCTTTAAGAAAAGCAAATTTTCTGGCAGAAAAATTCATTTTTTAACATTTCAGCGCCTTATTTCCGCCAAAAGTTTGCCTTCCAAAAAGCTATTCGCACGAAGTTGTCAGCATTATTTTTTCCATGCGTTGACCACCTCGCCGATATACATGGTATGCAGTCCGGCAGGGAAATTGCTGTACTGGCGTCTGGGCACGTCGCTCTTAAAATACTGCGGGTCGAAGGGTGCCGCATACATCGTCTTGCACTCAATCACCATCGTTGCCTCCGTATAATAGGGCGTGCCATTCTCCGTATAGGCGGTGTGAAGTCCCAGTGCGGCAGCCTTGTCACCGTCTCTGCCGCTTTTGGTGCCCATGTATCTGAGCACCTTGCTGTCTGCCACGTCGAAAGCCATCACCGTGAAGTATTGCGCCTTGTCCATGAACTCCTTCGTGTAGCGCTTTTCCGCCACATAGACGGTCAGGGCAGTATGTCCCCAAAGCGTTCCGATGCCTCCCCACCCGATGGTCATCGCATTGTGTTTCTCTTTGTCGCCGGCAGCCACGAGCTCCGCATCGCGAAACCATTGAAAACCATTCTCCGTGAAATCTTCTTTCACGTCAAACTTCTTAAATCCATTCTCCTCTTGCGCCGATACCGACGTGCCTGACATACACCAGACAGCCAGTGCAGCCATCATCAACCGTACTCTTTTCATCATCATTTAATGTTTAAAATTCCGGAATTAGCCGCTACCCTTCCCTCCTCGTCTCTGTGACGAAGCACGTTACGAGTCCGTAGGTGATGGTGGGGCGAATCCATATCTCGGTAAGCAGATAGTCAGTATATTTGTCTGCCGCCTCCAGACAAGCGACATCATAGTGATAAAGCGCAGCGATGATCACGTCAACGATGAAAATCATCCACAGGTTGAATTTGGTATAGCCCTTCCAGTTCTTGCGCGCATAGAAATAAGTGAGCATCAGAAGCAGCCACACCGAGAGCGTGAGACACATCAGGTGAATGGGATAACTCACCAACTCGGGTGAAAAGAGAATGTCGCGCAGCAGCACTGTAATGCCCACACACACCGAGCACCAGTAGTTGAACTGCTCCGCCTTCAGCCGATTGAAGAAATACATCCAGATCATCACCAGACAAGCCAGATAAAAAATGTTGAGGATCAGTTCGAACCCTCCCACTCTCAGACCGAAATGACATACACCATAGAGCATGAATCCCACGGACAGCATCCCAGCCACGGCTGTAATAACCACGTCAATAATCTTCGCTTTTTTCTTGAATCGAATCTGCATCTTTTTTAGGTTTTGGCTACTGCAAAGATAGTTAAATGCTTAGAATAAACAAAATTTGCGCATGTTTTTTATGGAGAAGACGCTGTTTGGCGGTGGCGTTGGCACGTTTTGAGTAGTTTGATGTTGGTGAACATTACGCTACCAACGAGCAGAAAATTGACAAATATTTTCGGAATTGACAAAGGCATAAAAATACCCCTTCGTTTTGCCTCCGTTTTGCTTGTATAAACATGCAGAATAGGGCGTATAAATATGCGGTTGAACTTTCGCTTTCCAAAAGTTGAAGTTTTGCGTCCTAAAAGTTCAACTTTCATCGCCTAAAAGTTCAACTTTTGCAAGCTAAAAGTTGAACTTTTGGAAAGCACTCCTTAATACGTTGGTTTTCAAATGGTTACAAAACGACGACCAAAACCTGCTACGCTGCATAAATATACAATCACGCTCTCCGCGCTCCACCACGGAAATGGAAAGAATCTTGACATGTTGAACGCGGAATATCCGGATGCTTTTTTGCAGAATTTCATGCGGGTCGATACATCGCTCGCCGCTACGCTACCGAGAAAGGTTGAATACATCTGCACAAAGCAAACAACACGCTGAACTCAAAACCTAATGACCGTTTGTGGTTAAAGGGCACAAAAATCCCCGATAACCATGGGCTACCGGGGACGGTAATTATGAAAAAAACTTTTTGTTATTCAGCTGCGGGTACCTCTTCAGCCTGCGGTGTCTCTTCCACCTCAGCTTCCGGAGCAGCCTCTTCTGTAGCCTCAGCTTCTTCAGGCTGCTTTTCTTCGTTCTTCTTAGCGGCAGCTTCAGCCTTGCGTGCAGCAGCCTCGGCAGCGAGTTCTGCAGCGTTTTCGGCGATGACTGTCACGGGAATCTTCACTTCCACTTCCTTGTGGAAATGCACAACTGCGTCATAGGTTCCGATTTTCTTGATGTCGCGCATGGTGATGATCTTGCGGTCAACCTCCACGCCTTTCTTCTCCAGTTCGTCGGCAACCATGGCTGCTGTCACTGATCCGTAGAGCATGTCGTTTGAGCTTACGCGTGCAGCGATTTCTACTGCGACGTCTTTCAGCTTTTCAGCCTTCTTCTCGGCTTCTGCCTTCAGGCGCTCAAGTTTATGTACCTGCTGCTTGAGGTTTTCAGCAAGGATTTTCTTAGCCGATGCTGTTGCGATGACTGCCTTGCCTGCGGGTATGAGATAGTTACGGCCATAGCCGTTCTTCACGTTCACGATATCGTTCTTGTAACCCAGACCGATGATGTCTTCTTTCAGTATAATTTCCATATCTGTTCCTCCTTTTTTTATTTCATCAAATCGGCTACGTATGGAAGCAATGCTATCTGGCGAGCACGTTTGACTGCCCGAGCCACACGGCGCTGGTATTTCAGAGAGGTTCCCGTGATGCGGCGGGGAAGAATCTTTCCCTGCTCGTTCAAGAATTTCTTCAGGAACTCAGGATCTTTGTAGTCAATATACTTGATACCGCTTTTCTTGAAACGGCAATACTTCTTTCTCTTCGTGTCAATCGAAGGAGCGGTCAAATAGCGAATTTCTGTATCTTGCTCTGCCATGATTAAGCCTCCTCTTTTTTGTTAAGTTTGTTACGTCTCTTCTCTGCATACTGTGCTGCATGCTTGTCGAGTTTTACGGTCATGAAACGAATGACTTTCTCGTCGCGACGGAAGCCTGTTTCAAGCGTATTGATTACCTCCGGCTCTGCCTTGAATTCGAACAGGCAGTAGAATCCGGAATTCTTTTTCTGAATGCTGTAAGCCAGCTTCTTCAGTCCCCACGTCTCTTCGTTCAGCATCTCCGCACCTTTTTCGGTGAGAATAGTCTTGAACTTAGCGACCGCTTCCTTCATCTGATCATCAGACAAAACGGGAGTCAAAATGAAAACGGTTTCGTAATGATTCATACTACTTTGATTAAATGTTTAAATGTTAAAAATTGGGTGCATTTAAAAATGCGGTGCAAAATTACGGTTTTTTTTTGATTCGGACAAATATTTTTAGTAGTTTTGTGCACGCATTGATTGAAACTGACATGAAAAGACACGTCAACAACCTTGGCATCTATGCCGTTTGCCTCGGCGTTTTGCTCCTGCTGACCGCCTTTCTGGCTGGCTGGACGGACAGCAATCTCCTGCTTGTGGCGGCATGGGTGCTCATCGTCGGAGGCATCATCGGGCACGTGGTCCTCGCCAAACGGCAGAGCAAATACTGACGCTCCCCTGCCCTCACACCTTGTGAAGCTGCCACACGCGCATCACTTTCCGGCGGACGGCAAGGAAATTGAGTATGCTGACCAGCAGGAAAAGGATGGCGCCGACGAGCACAGTGGGCAGTATTTCTGATGCTTCGTAGCGGGGATAGAGTTCCCCGAAATACGGCAGATAGAGTTTACGAATCTGGAAAGTCAGGAACAATGCCACGATGAACACCAAAAGATTCAGCCCGATGGCGAGTGTGTAATAGAACCACGACACTTTCAGGGGCGAATAACCTATCAGCAGCAGATTGTCGATTTTCTCCGTGTGTTTCTGCAGTAGCAGGTAGATGCTCAGCAGCAACACATAGAAAGCAAGTGCGCTGATGACCAGTCCTATCACCATAACGATGATTGCAATGACTCGCAGGAAGCCGGCAGTGCGCGAGGCATCGTCGTCGCCCCCCTCTGCCTCGTAGTTGTTCGACGCTAAGTATTCGGTTATGCGCTCATCGCCCGGATTGGTCACGGTGACGATGAGGCGCGACGGCTGCGGTGTCTTGTCGGGCGCAAGTTGTGCGTTCGCCTCTTTCATAAACTTTTCGGGGACAAGAATCGTGTTCAACCGCTTCGAGAACGCGACGACCCTGCCCACCATGGCACGCCGCCCGTGGCTTCCGCTCAGCAGCAGATTGATTCTCACGATTCCCACCACGCCTTCAGAGAGTGTGGGAAGTCCGCGACTGCCTGCAAAGCCGAAATTATACAGGTTCAGATAGGTGCGCGGCAGCACGATGGGCAAGGTGTCGCTGCCCGCTGTGTACTGCCATTTAGACAGGTCGATGTCCATATACTTGTCGGGAATCGACTCGAAAAACATCTCCGTTGAGAATGCCATTCCCATGCTCTGGCTGCCGATGGAAGCAAAGACGCTGAACTGCGATGGAATGAACGTGCCCACGTCTTTGGCAAACGGCTGCGCCTCCAGTTCATCAATCTCCTCAGACTTGAACACCGGAGCCTTGCCCGACACGGTTCGGGCGGCACTCACATGCTTCACGACGACAATCCGCCCTGGCTTCATAAAACTGTCGCCACCTGTAAACAGCGGAATCACGTCCGTTGAGAACTGCACGGCGGTCAGCACAATAATCATACCAAAAAGGTTGGCAAGCACGAAGCCTGCCATCTGCCACCCGTTGAGATTGCGGGAAAGAAGTTTCCGAAGCAAGCGATTGAGCATCATTTCTTATCTTATTTTTTGAAAGAGAAACTGCCCGCATCCGCAGAGCAGTTTCTCCACGGTCATTTCATTACACGCCAGTTTCTTTCAGTGCCTCTTTCAAGTCTTCTTCCGACACCACAGAGTTTTGCTGGCGATCCATCATCTGCATGGCATAAGTATAGACCAGTTCAAGGAGCGTCTTGCTCTTGTCCTTATGCTTCAATGTGATGATGTTTTTTCTCATGCCTTCATAATAGCCCTCAGCATAGTCGAACATACGGGCGATTTCTTTCATCTCAACGCTTACCGGCGTTTCGCCAATCCCTTTCGCCAGTCTGTCGAGCATGTTGAAATCAAAATAGACATAGGCTTGGCGCCCCTTCATTACATTGGCTGACAGCGGAGCCTTCGCCTCAGTGAACTCATCGCCTTCCGCTCCCATAGTGAAATAGGTGGTATTGTTCTTCCAACCTAAATTAAGCACATCCGTCGTCTTCTCATCCACAGGAAGGACATAACAATTGGATGCTTTCTCCTTCATGTCCGCAGTTACCATGTTCAGTTCTTTCAACATGGAGATGAGGGTGGCGTCTTTTGTCTGAGCATAGACAGAGAAGCGCGGCATCGTCCCTTTCTCGTCCAGCTCCGACATCGTGAACGCAAAATCGCCATCAATCGCACTGAGCACCTTCTTGATCTGGGCTGTCATGTCTTTTGGAAGCTGTTTGAACAACGGAAACTCCTGGAGCATCTCATATAACTTATCACCATGGATATTGCAGAACACTGAGAAGCCGTCTTTCGGAACATATTTCAACAAATCGCCTTTGATTTCGTCGATAACCTGATCCCCTTTCTTTATCAAGGCTTCACACTCATCAGATTTGGTCAGGATATCTATTTGCGCTTTCGTTTCGCCCTTTTCCATGTGTACGTCCATCACATACGCCATGTCCTTCACCTTGACTCCCTCCGGCATGATCATCGATTCCATCATCTGCATTTCGGGAGAGCCTGCCAGTGCGTTATAGAACAAGAGCTGCATCTCACCTTCTTTCTTACACATCGTTTTGAAGAAGTCGTTGTCATACATGGAATGCTCCACACCCTCATCAAGCAGTTTTCTGGCATCGGCGAGCACCTCGCTCTCACCCTTCCCCGTATAGTCAGCATGAGACACGCAGAAATAATCCTTGTTGAACACGAACAGGGTTCCATTCGAAAGCGAATAGTAGAGCCCGTCTTTCTCGGTCAGCGGCTCGTCGCCCGTCTCCTTCGCCAAGGCGTTCAGAAATTCGGCAAGGTCTTTCGCGCTATATACGGTTCCGACAATTCCCACTCCGACATCATCAACCGCAGCGTATGGAGGAACATCGCCCAACATATCAGCATCTGTTTCCAAACTGTCGCCCACCGTCTCCTGGGGCTCCATATCCAATGCCGGGGTGTCTTTCTTTGCCTGCACAAAATACACGAAGACAGGGTCGCGCAGGTCGAGACCAGCCTTTGCCGGATCATCCAAAAGGTGTTCCAGCTTCTCTGAAAAAGCCCGTGAGAAATCTGCATCCTTCAATCGCTTTTTCAAATCAGCCTTTAGCGCGCCATCATCCGTCAGTCCGCTACTCTCAGCTATCTGCCGAACATCAAGCCGCATGACGACTGTGGCATCTTCAGGTATCAGCTTGGCAGAGTCCGGCACTTTCGAACACGAACTCAACAATGCTGCAAACCCTAAAACCAATAACGATAAAATCTTTCCGCTTGCTTTCATTTCTCTTTCTCCTATTTTTTAATTGATTGTTTCAGAATGATGCAAAGGTAATGAATATTTTCCGATAATGAAAACTTCAACCACTTTTTACATATTTTTCTTGTTCGCCGTAAACACAAAAGAGCCCGAAATCTCTTGACGACTTCGGGCTCTTTCTTATATTCTCCTTATTCCTCTTCCGGAGTAATCAGTTTATATCCTTTTCCGTGGATGTTGATAATCTCTATCTGCGGGTCGTCCTTCAGGTGCTTACGCAACTTGGTGATGTAAACATCCATCGAACGGGCGTTGAAGTAGTTATCGTCAATCCAAATGGTCTTCAAAGCGAAATCGCGCTGCAGGATTTCGTTTGCATGTGCACAAAGCAGTGCGAGCAATTCGTTCTCCTTGGTGGTCAGCTTGGTTTGCTTGTCGCCGATTGAAAGCAGTTGCTTCTGTGTGTCAAACACGAAGTTACCAATATTGTAAAGCGTCGCTTCCTTGGTCTTCTTTCCATGTACACGGCGGAGAATTGCTTCAATACGGAACACCAGTTCTTCCATCGAGAACGGCTTGGTGATATAGTCGTCCGCTCCAATCTTGAATCCTTCGAGGATATCTTCCTTCAACTGTTTAGCAGTCAGGAAGATGATAGGTATCTCAGTGTTAACTTGGCGGATTTCCTGTGCCAGTGTAAATCCGTCTTTCTTAGGCATCATTACATCGAGGACACAGATATCAAACCTGTTCTTCAGGAATTCTTTGTAACCAACCTCTCCGTCAGGACAAAGCATTGCTTCAAAGCCTTTTGCCTGGAGGTACTCGCGAAGCAGCATACCGAGGTTCTCGTCGTCTTCGCACAATAAAATTTTCAAATTCTCTTCCATAATGATAAAATATTAAAACGTTAGACTTCTATTTTCTAAACACTCTTATTTGCATCCTCTTGGATTGCCGGGAGCGAGATGGTGAACGTGGTTCCCTTCCCGTACTCGCTTTCCATCCGTATCTCACCATCGTGCAGGTCGATGATTTTCTTGACGTATGCCAATCCCAGTCCGAAACCTTTCACATCATGCACGTTTCCCGTATGCACACGATAGAACTTGTCAAACACCTTCTTCTGGTTTTCTTTCTTGATTCCGATGCCGTCGTCGGCGATAGAGAAGTTCAACCGGTCTTTTTCGTTCCAGGTCCTGATAACCAGGTTCAACGGCTGTTCCGGCTTCTTGTATTTGATGGCATTGTCTATCAGGTTGTTGATGGCATTTGCAAAATGTATCTCATCCACATAGATTGCGGAATCCACCGCCTCTATATCCAAACTGATTTTCCCGCCTGTGTGCTCCACTCGCAACTGGAATGAATGGGCAGCATTTTCCAGCATCTCGTTCAGGTCGAGCTCCTTGCGCTTGAACACCGCTTTCTTCCGGTCGAACATGGACATCTGCAACACTTTCTCGACAAGGAACCTGAGACGTTTCGACTCATCATTGATGACGTTTCCGAGGTGTTTCATCGTTGAAGGGCTCTTCGTCACCGACTCGTCGTTGAGCATCTGCGCTGCAAGTGATATGCTTGATATCGGCGTCTTCAACTCGTGTGTCATGTTGTTGATGAAGTCATTTTTCATCTCCGTATAACGTTTCTGCCGGAATATGACGACGATGGTGAAGATGAAGGTCACCAACAATATCAGCGTGAAGATGATGGAAGGTATCATGAACCGCACAGAGGAGAAGATATAGCTGTTCATGTCGGGGAAATGTATCTTTACCACGCCCATCTTCGACTGCGGGTCGTTGCGGAAAAGCACCTGGCTATAGGTATATTCTTCCCCGTCTTCCGTATAGTCAGGACAGCGATAGACTTCGCGTCCGTCCTGCGTCGTCACCGTGAAATGGTAAGGAATGTTGATTCCGTTATTCACCAACTCAGCCTTCAGGTCCTGATCGAGCAGCTTGAAGTTGACGCGCTCCTGCAACGGCTTTTCCGATGCTGAATACAGAATGCTCATGATGACTTCATCCAGCAGCGACTTCTGATAGATATATCGGTTTCTGAGAATCTGCTGCATCGCCTTGCTCGTCTCCGAAGCCGAATGCTTGTCTGTCCTGAGGATGATGCCCTTCGGCATATTGCCGAGCTTTGTCCTGATAGTCTTCTCCTCGAATGAAGTGTGGTTGACAGATCTCCAATTACCGACTTCCGCCGAATCATTCATTGCCGATTTGCGTCGCGTCTCTTTCACGTCCTTCTCAAGATAGCGCAACGTTTCATTCAACTCCAGGTTGCGCGATGCCTGATACAGGGAGCGATTCACAGACTCATCAAACTGCTCCCGCTTCATTTCAACCATCTCGTCGATGTATTTGATTTGAAGGAAAAGCAATCCCAGGAATGAAAATCCCATGATGGTCGCAATAATCCAAATCGTCATCTTCTTCATGCTCGCAAAGGTAAACATAAAACTTAATTCGTTAACACAGAAATGTTAAACAAATCCCCGTATTTTTAGTTTATTAACACTTACACCCAATTTTAGTTGCATATAGCACACTAAACGAAGAAAGCCGAAGAATCAAAAAAGCAACAATCAGGGCATCATCTTCGGCAAACAACCGAACAAACAGGTTGAACAGTTTTGCTCAACCTGCTTGTTGAGTATAATAAAAATGGTATCAGCCTATGGGTGCTGCGCCTTTAAGGATTTCGCTCAGCTCCTCTTCTGTAAAAGGCAACAATTCATATTTGCCATTCTCATTGTCCTTAACTAAATTCAAAGAAACGAGTTGTTCTACGATATGGCATGCTCTGTTATAACCGACACTGAAGTTTCTTTGGATGGTTGAGTTTCCGAACTCACCATTGTCACGCAAGAATAAAATCACATCATGGAGCAAAGGGTCACAGCCTTTCTCTTTTAGTAATTGCAGAACCTCTGATGCTTTTTCCCCATTACTGGTATTTGTCTCTTCGACAAGGCTTTGTTTCTCTGTTCCCGCCTGCAATCTCGCGAGAACAGTCATAAACTCAAACATGCCATCGTCAATTTGATAGACTTCAAAATCCTTGTTATTAGTAAAAGTAAAAAGCAATGGTTTTTTATTGGCTTGGTGTACCAAAACTCCATCTTTATAGATTGTCGTATATAATATGTTTGTTAGAGGAATGTCTTTTGTCACATTCTTCTGCGCGCCAACATATATCAAACGCTTGTCCGTAAAAATCAGACGCCCTGCATCCAATTGAACGAAGCGTGTTATTTCGTTTCCGATAACATTCATAGAACAAGCCCTTAAGAAGCCACTTTGCCAGCGAACACCTGAATACACAAAATTCATCTGAGTGGTTTTCTCTTGAAAAAGCCCTACATTGTTTATTCTGTGATATATATGTTCTCCTTTATTTAAGTTCAAGCCATAAGTGTCAGCAGAAATCTCTTGAAG
>Ga0256405_10013085_pt1 | contig 10056 bp, 11 predicted proteins | sample RumenRJG_02DNA_FD_189096 | JGI IMG/M metagenome (GOLD analysis project Ga0256405, IMG submission 189096) | Bovine rumen microbial communities from Lethbridge, Alberta, Canada - RJG_02 | ecosystem: Host-associated > Mammals > Digestive system > Stomach > Rumen | place: Canada: Alberta... | reverse complement strand
GAATTGTATAACGGAATGGTTAAAATCTTGAAGAAACCCGAAAATGTCAATCGCCTGATCGGCAGTTCCTCTTTTGATGATTTTATTTATCGTATGTGCAATATAATATGAAGAACAAGAAATTCAACTGTTTACTTAATCTGTATTATTAATAGCCTGTTCCTGCTGAATAATCTCTGTTTGCTGTTTTTGCATGTCATCAAGCTTATCCCTGCCAGATCATCTCTCTGGAGGCGATGCTTCCTTTTTCTTTGAGAGCCTGTCTCAAGAGGATGTCCATATAGGCGTCCTGCAGGGCTTCTTCCAGGGGATAGGGGGGTTTTAGAAACGGCCATTTTTGCCAGGATTTGAGCAATGGCACTTTCATCCTGGGAAAAACCTTTTTGCAATAGGAATATGCGGAAAGAGCAAAAAAGACGACATATGTTAAAGTAAATTAGGACTGTAAAGGATCTTATGGATATGAATACCGCCTTGCTTATTGGAAAGTTTCTGCTGGTTGCTGTTCTCATCGCTGCAATCGTCGCCGTAATTGCTAAGAAAAAGGAACGGGAGAATAAAGATAATGCAAAGAAGCTGGTTTCTGAGATCAGGGATTTTTATGGTGACTTTGTCAAAGATGAATATATTATTCATTCGGTTGAACTGAAAGCAAAAGAGAAGTATAAAACCCTTTATGAAAAAGCATCCGGTATCAGGCTGATGGAAAAGAATGATGTTTTTGAAATGATCAGGGAATTCAGAAATGATTTACAAACTTGTTAGAATATACGAAAAAAATTAAAAAAGTAGAAAAAAAGAAGGAAAGAAGGTGGGTGGCACAATTTTTGCAGGTTAATATGATATAGTTAAATCAACCATAAAGAGTACGGGAGAGACAAGCTCTGTGATCGTACAGCAACCCTTACGAAGTAAGAAGGTGCTAAAGCTTGAATGATGGGAGATATTTTATATGTTTATAAAGCTCTCATCATGTGATGGGAGTTTTTATTTCCTTACTCTTTGTGGCTTTCAGAAAGAGGAGGAAATAAAATGCAAGAAAAAAGACGGTGCAAAATACACGAATACGGATTTGCAGAACTGCACACTTCTGAAGATGTTCTGCACTTCTTTCAGAACAACGATGTAATCGGAAAGACCGTAAAATGCGCAGACCTGTATATGATTTATCACGGCTTTTACAGTGTTTACGGATCTGAATACGGAGACTTCGAAGCAGAATCTCATGGACTCAAACTTAAGATGGTATTTCAGGGAGAGTGTCCAACATATTTTGTCTGTAAATTCATCAACGGGACTTACCTGACTGTGGACTACAGAGAAAGTGAATGCGCATTCATGAAATACGGCAAAGATCTGACAATGCCGGATACGGATATCCGTTATATTCCAAGTGTCTTATGCGGGCATGTGTTTGATAATCTGAAAGGCGAAAAGCTTATTAATGTGACAATATCCGATGAATCAGGTCTTGCAGGAGACGAAGAAGCGGGTGTTGGTTCCGTATCTTCTTTAAAGCAGCTATATCTGGACTTTACCAATGCAAAAACAAAATGCCGCGATGGAAACAAAATACACCGAGATTCCGTCGGATTCTGTGCTTATTATCCTGACATCCCAGTAATCTCTTTCTACACTGACCGTGACATTCCATGTGCAGAAAACAGAAATGATAGCAACGTGTATGAGGCTGCTGTGAACGTTGCGGAGGGATAGAAGATGGGCAGAAAAGAAAAAGACGCCTTGGTGAAGGACGGAACTTCAGAGTCTATCAGCTTTGAAGAACTTATCCGTATCTTGAAAGGGAAACAGCGCGTCAAATCTGAATTCCTTCCAAAGGAAATGACAGACACTAGTTACATCTTCTTCCCAAAAGCAGTTGAAGATAAACGCTTCTGCTTCCTTGATGATCCGGCAATGGAGATCAAGGCACTTGATCCAAACTTTCGCATCAGGAGAAATATCCATTTTGGCCGCGTTGAAAAAACGGGTTATGGACTGCAGGTTCTGATCGGTAACATGTCGCAAAGAATGAAGATGCTTGCCTATCTGCGGATACGCGGTCATACTACTGTGCTATCCACTTCAGGCGGTTATGCGATCGTCTTTGATCTGAAAAGGATGAAAGGGATAAACTGTACATCGAATCGGATCTACTGTTTTACAGACAGAAGGCAGATCGATAACCACTATGGCTATGCTCTGCATATGGAGGAGAGTAGCGAGCTTTACTGGCATTACATCACATTGAAAGAAAAAGTGCTGGACCGCCATCCCGAGCTAGTCAGGATAAGCAGTTTAGAATCGCAGAGGATGCTGGGTCAAAGGGAATATCTGGATCTGCTGTCGGATCATCTGCAAAGAAGATTCGGATATACAAAAAAAGACGTAATAACAGCAATGGAGACATATAAGAATCTAATTCTGGTATATCATTTCATGAATTTCCAGGTCAGCGAAACAGCACGAATCATTCATGAAATGCAAGTGAAGAAGGACATTGAGGATGGCGGAACATATGAATGAAAATACATCTGTTTCTTGGAGCAGTATAAAGTCAAAAAAGAAAACTACGGAAGAACTTGAAGACTACAACAGAAGGATAGAAGAGGTCTTCAGAAAGCACGGACTCATGCCAAAGAGAGTATATGGAAAGGGCTATAAGGCTTTCTTTCTGAATGAAACAAGAAAAGAAGATCCCGGTAAGAGTACCGATCAATAAAGGGTGCTGGCATGATTTTTGCGAAAGAAGAACTGTATAGTTATGATGAAGAATTATAGGAAGAGAACGATATGATCAGATTCAAAAACAATAAATTCAACTGGTTTGAGTGGGATGTTCCGGTGATCACCGATCCGATTGAACTAAGAAAAAGGATAGACAGTTTCAACATCGAATGCAGAACTATAAAAAATATCGTGTTCACCGGTAGCTATTTCGATCATGATGCACGATTTGCCAATTGGATCGATGAAAGCAATATGGAACCGAAAAGAGCGGAGATCGATGAACCGCTTCTGGTCGAATTTGAAGATGGTGATGTGCTTTCTGTTCTGTTCTCGGATGTAAGCACTGTAAAAGTCGGAATGAACGATATCCCTCTATCGATCGATTCAGAATACTTTTATGAAGGAAACAGAAGGTTTGATGCAAATGCCATCTTCTCCGATTTTATCGGCAGAAGGATAGATGAGGTGATCATTGAAGACAGCGATGACGGATGGATCTTTGAACATACAGGACGTTTTAAGGTTTCGATCCCGACCGGTCAGCCGGCTTACATCGGTTCGATCTCTTTCCTGTTTCGAAGGACGAATCCGGAAGATTCCAATCTGTATTTAAAGATCAGCAACTCCCTGGATTACTGTCTGGTGTGGGAAGAGATCTCCCGGATACCGCAGATTTCCTTTGGAGAACTGAAGAAAGGTTTTGACAAACGTGATCTTGAACTGTACTCGGATCCAAAATGGAATCCCTTTGCCGAAGATAGCAGCGAAAACGAGGAAGACGGATCTATAAACAGCTCTGATGACGAAATCATCACTCTCATGGATTCGGAGGAGGAATAAAATGCATAAAGTTTATCTGAATAAGTCTGAACTATCCTTGATCAAAGGATCGGATGCGATTGTCAATAAAATAGGGTGTTTCCCTTCGATGGAGAACTGTGAAATGGATGAGATAAAGATATATCACGATAAGGATGGAAACCGTATCCTTGATATGGTGTTTGATATTGAAGGGTGGTTAGAAACGGTAAAGTTTTATTCGTTTATGACAGACATTATTCCTTTTCCCGAAAGAAAGATCAAATTATCGTTTAAGAACTTTCTTGATACCGAACATCTTTGCCTTGGAGCATCCTGGATCTGGTTTGATAATGATGATCCTGATGATCAGACATGTTTTCTAGGCAAGACAAACGATGAACTCAAAAGACCATATACAACTTTTAGAATAAATACAGGGTGTCAGATTGCAATCTCAGAGAAGTATACCGAAATAAGCGCGGAATTGTTTTGACCGGTATGATGAGGTGACAATAAATGAATAACAATAAAGGATTAAATGCCAAACTGTTTGATGCATGTACAGCTGAAAAAGCTGATTTTGATCTTATAGAAGAGCTGCTTGATAAAGGTGCCGATTCCTTGGTTATGCGGTCTGCTTTGATGCGAAGTGGCAGAACGCTTATAAAGAAGAAGATATCTGTGAAGATGAATTCATCAATTTTGATGAATCTGTTTCTAAAGTTATCATGATGTCTTCATCGGAATATGGATATATTAAAAACGAAAAACTGCAGGGCTTTGTAAAACCGTACAAAGGAAATCGTTATTCCTTTATGGCTTTATTACCAAAGAAGATATTTTATGATGAACTTCTTGACTGTCTCAAAGATCTTGACTTCAGCAAGCTTTTCAAAGAGAAACAGAACACAGAAGTCAAAGTTGATATGCCGGAGTTCAAGCATGATTTCTCAAAGAACCTTACCGAACATCTTGAAAAGCTTGGCATGGAAAAGATCTTTACACCTAGCGCCGATTTCTCGCCGATGACTGATGAATGGGTCAAGGCTGAAGACATCATCCACAAGGCGCATATCGAAGTCGATAGAAAAGGTACAAGAGCAGCGGCTGTAAGTGCTATGTTTGTTTTTACCGGTTGTGCCATAGATTTTTCAATTCCTTACATTCGCCTTGACAGGCCTTTTATCTACGCAATTATTAATAACGAAACAGGATTACCGGTGTTTGCCGGAATAACTGCTAAAATATAAGAGAAATATAAAATGAATTGAAGAACTGACAAAGAAATCTTGACGAGTAATACGATGTAACACTACGTTTTTTTAACATTGGGTGCAAACAGTAAATGATAGACGAAAAAACGATACGATCAAATATCGAAGAGTATAAAGACAGGCTGGAGGATGTCTCTCTTGCATATGAGGAACTTCAGCTGTTTTTGGATGAAAAAGATCTAATCGTTTCAGAAGTCAGGGATAAGTCTGAAAAATATCTTCTTAGATATGTTCAGAGTTTTGATATCAATCCGTATGGCATAACTCTATTGAATGTCAGAGCTCCGTTGAATCAAGAAAACTATGATGATGAGCTTATTACAAGCATCTATAAGGCAATGGCTTATTCCTCTTTTTATAAAGAGGCCAGTTCGTTGTATGAACAAACTTCTTCTTTAAGCAGAGTCATCGATAAGGCAAAGACTGTCTTAAAGAATAATCTGGTCTGGGCATTTACAAGTAAGGACAGAAAAGATGAGTCTATTCGTGCAATGAATGAGATCGACAGGCTTTACGAACTGAATTACATGGATAGAGTCGACAGCATTGTTGAACGGTTTGAAGAATTCAAACTGAATGGAGCTAAAAAAGAATTCTTTGATCATGCTGAGCAGTTCGTAAAATTCTCAAATACATTTGCACAGACGAAGTTTTATCTGGAACAGGATCCAAAGAAACCTGATTTCAATGCTTTAAAATCATCCAGGATCAGATATGGCTCGTTATTAAAATCTATAAACAGATACAAAGGTCTCCTATCCGGACAAAGCGAAAAAGTAAAAGCGTGTGCCGTCCAGATGGCAAACAGAGAAGCCCTCAGCATTTTAAAAGACGTCAGTATTGATGAAGTCAATAAGCAGAAGAAAGGCTTAAGAACTTCTGCTCTTAAAGGTGCGGGGATCGAGACGATTGCTGATGCCCTCATCAAAAGCGAATATACGATCGCATCGATCTATGGGATCAGCGATTTGAATGCACATGTGATTAAAAAGTTTGCCGAAGAGAAATTCATCAATACCAGGAATTCGGTGAAGCTGAAGATCAATGCGGATAAAAAGAGCGAAGAAAGCACAAAACTTTTGAATGAGCTCTATAAATATATCGGTCTGAAAGAACAGCTTAAAGAAGTAGAAAATATCATAAATGAATTTGGCAGAGCTGTGAATACAGCTGTTTCGGCGTTATCGGATCAGGACAATGATACCCGCTGGTTATATTCGGATCCGAATATGAAACAGTATTACGATAACGTTAGACAGCTTTTTGAAGCGCTTGATAAACAGCGGATTATTGAAAGGTTTGAACAGACAGAAGAAAAAGCCGGAACATTAAACAGCAATGTTCTGAGCAATGATGAACTCTGGAAGTATTACGAAGACAATTCGGCCAAGTGTATCTCGTATTTAGAAGAATTGATGCCGGAATATTTCGGAAACAGCGACACCTTCTACGGTCTTCCGGAAGAACTGGCTGAAGAGGTACAGGAAGAATGCATCTTCCCGGACGGCCTGCTTGTTACCCTTCGTCGTTATCAGGAATGGGGCGTCAAGTATATACTTCATCAGAAGAAGGTTCTTCTAGGTGATGAAATGGGTCTGGGAAAGACTATTCAGGCAATTGCTGCGATGGTTTCTTTGCGCAACCTTGGAGAAAAGCAATTCTTAGTCGTTTGCCCGGCATCTGTTTTGATCAACTGGTGCAGAGAGATTGAACAGCACTCCAAACTAAAGGCAATTAAGATGCATGGTGCCGGAAGGAAATACGCGTTTGAGAAATGGATGAAAGAGGGCGGTGTCGGTGTTACGACATATGAGACAGCCGGTTCTTTTAAGATACCTGATGATTTCAGATATTCGATGTTGGTTGTTGACGAGGCTCACTATGTTAAAAATTCCAAAGCCCTCAGGACAAGAAACATCATTAACATCGGTAATCATACTGACAGAGTTCTTTATATGACCGGTACCGCTTTGGAGAATAAGGTTGATGAGATGATCGAACTGATTTCGCAATTGCAGCCAAAGGTAGCGGAAGAAGCATCATCTTATGCTTATATCTCTTCATCGGATATCTTCAGGCAAAGAGTCGCTCCAGTCTACTACCGTAGAAAAAGAGAGGATGTCCTGACAGAACTTCCGGAGCTCATTGAGTCAAATGCTTGGTGCTCATTGGAGGGAGAGGAAATCGAGATCTATGAAAGAGCTATTCTAAGCGGACGCAGAGATGAAGCAAGAAGGGTTTCTTGGAATGTAGATGATCTGTCCAATTCTTCAAAAGCTCAAAGGCTGAAAGAAATTGTTGAACAGGTAAAGGATGACGGCAGAAAGATCATTGTATTCTCATTCTATTTGGATACGATCAGAAAATTATATGAGTACTTTCACGAGATTTCTATGTTCCCGATTACGGGAAGCGTCAACGTAAATAAACGTCAGGAAATCATTGATGAGTTTGAAAAAGCACCTGCAGGTGCGATGCTGATCGCTCAGATCACAGCCGGGGGAACAGGTCTCAACATTCAAGCAGCCAGTGTTGTTGTAATAGCTGAGCCGCAGATCAAACCTTCCATAGAGAATCAAGCGATATCAAGAGCATACCGCATGGGACAGACAAGAAACGTTTTGGTTTATAGACTGCTTTGTGAAAACTCCATCGATGAAAAAATGACTCAAAGACTGGAAGAGAAGCAACGTGAATTTGATGCGTTTGCTGATCAGTCTGTTGCTGCGTTGGAAAGCCTTGAACTCGACAGCAAGACGATGGGCAATATCATAGAGGAAGAAATTGAAAGAATTCAGAAAGAACGGGCAGAAAACGGAGGATATGATATTTCTTCTGGTGAAGAACCGATTAACCCAAACAGGAGGAACACGAGTCCATCCTCTGTAACAGAGAGAATCGGTGTTGTTAGTCAGCCGTATGGCGGTTATCTCAGACCGAAGGATATGAAAACAATTCAGCTCGATGACGGACGTATTCTGGAAACAGACGAAAACAGATCTCCTCAGACGGTTGGAATTGTTGTGGATTATCTGACGCGGTTTATGATATTTCATGATGCTTCAGAAGCTTTCAAGATTTCTGCTGAAGGTGCCATGAGAAAAGAAATGATGACGGACAGCAACGGCAAAGAACTTGCGAGATTCACAGAATTGATTCAGGGCGTCACCGGTTTAGATGATGAATCGATTATAAATGCATGTCTTTTAAGCGAGTATGATGTGTGGAAGAGAAATCTGTCTGCCGCTATGTCGATTACAGATTACGAATCTGTTATACCTGATAAAAAGACCATTAATAATATCAGGACCATGGTAGAAAGAAGCGTTGATTTCTTTAATAATAATCCAATCATCAAAGACGGCTTTACGTTTGAACCGGATGGCTATTCATCCGTGGTGACTTCGGGCGATGGAGATTTTTTAAGCAAAGATACCCTTTGGGATTTCAAAGTATCAAAGTACGGTCCAACAAAAGACGACACCCTTCAGATTCTTATGTATTACATCATGGGAAAACACTCAGGAAATCATCTATATGATGAGATAGATAAAATAGGTATTTTCAATCCAAGACTTAACAAAGCCTATTTATATGATATGAACAACTACTCGAAAGAATTGTATGAAGAAATTGAACGGGATGTGATTTGCTACAATAATTAAATATGCGAATGAAAAACTCACCGTTCATAATTGTGTAAATAAGCGAACATAATTCATTCAAACAAAGACTTCTGTTATATAATCCGAAGTCTTTTTTATTAAAATGGAAATAGAAAGACAAATCGGTATATGAAAGGGGTTGGATCGTTTTGGAGATAGCAAAGTTAAAACTGAAAGAACTGCAGCCTTCACAGTTTTATATATCAGAAGCGAAACTGAAAGCTGTTGAATGCTGGCTTGATCCGGAGAATCTGTCCGGTTTTCAGCCCATCCCCGTGAAGCTGCTGGATGGAAAACCTGTCATGACGGATGGTCACACCCGCGCTGTTGCCGCCTTAAGAGCCGGACTGACAGCGGTGCCGCTGGTCTGGGATGAAGATGATCTGGATTGGGATATGTACCGTGCATGTGTGCAAGCATGTTTGAAGAGGAACATCTTATCACCCGCAGATCTGCTGGCATGGATCATACCCGAAGAAGACTACAGAGAAAAATGGGACACCTGGTGTGATGCTATGCAGACGGAAATTGAGAATAGCAGAAGGTGACAAATCGGCATTTGAAGGAGAAAAGAACACAATGCTTTTTACTGAGAACTTAGAAACGCCAAGATTGACAATTCGTTCTTGGCAGAAATCCGATAAAGATTTTACGCTGTCTCTATGGGGAGACAAAGAAAACGGGAAGTATATGAGCGACCCTATCCGTGAGAACATGGATGAAGCGTATCTCAAATGTGTCGATGAGATGGAAGACAACCCGGAGGGATATTATCTGGTTGCTGAATGGAAAGAGGAAGGTACGCCTGTCGGTACCTGTTGCATATTCCCCGAAAACGGGAATTACGATATCGGGTATTGCATCTCAAAAGACCATTGGAAGGAAGGCCTCGGAACCGAAGTGATTGATGCTATCATTCGCTGGGTTAAGGCGGAAGGCGGCAAGTCCATCACGGGAGAAGTGGCAGATATCAATCTTGCGTCGGTTGCACTTCTTCAAAAATTTGGGTTCTTGGAGGACAGAAAAACGCGCTATAAAAAATGGGGAGAAGAAACCTATTTTGATGCCCATTATTATAAGCTGAACTTAGAATGAGCCTCCTGTTCCGTACAGACAAATTCTAGTTTGTTGAGATGTTTATAAAGGTGTAGATTTACGAACATAATTCATTCAAACAAAGACTTCTGTTATATAATCCGAAGTCTTTTTTATTAAAATGGAAATAGAAAGACAAATCGCGATTAGTGGAGTAGAACATGGTGTTAGCGTCGGGAGAATCCGGCCATTAAATGTCGGATGAAAACAGCCAATTTGAGTCAGGCGGATCTAACCGCAGGATAGTCAGAAGAAAAGAGCCATTACATCGTCCTTTCCGTTTTGCCTTACACTGATATATGACCAATACATCAGGAAAGGAGGTAAATTGAAAGAACTGACAATATTATGTAATGACCCCGAAGAAATATTATCACAGGAAATCGATCGGATAAAAGAAGAGATGGGTGCCGATTATTCTCCGGGCAAGGTCAATCTGGCTGAACTTGAAAGAAGGACCGGGATCACCCGCGGAAAGCTAAGAAGGCTTC
>Ga0256405_10013081_pt1 | contig 10059 bp, 9 predicted proteins | sample RumenRJG_02DNA_FD_189096 | JGI IMG/M metagenome (GOLD analysis project Ga0256405, IMG submission 189096) | Bovine rumen microbial communities from Lethbridge, Alberta, Canada - RJG_02 | ecosystem: Host-associated > Mammals > Digestive system > Stomach > Rumen | place: Canada: Alberta | collected... | reverse complement strand
CTTGAAATCCGCCTCGTCCATGCCGATCACGGGAGCCGGGCCGCCCGTGGGGAACCGGTAGGCGATGCCTGTCTCGTCGTGGTTGCCGGGAATGACCAGCACGGGAATGCCCGCCTCCTTCAAGGGCGTCAATATCTCGATCAGCTCCTGATGGCTCTCAAAGCTGCCGTTCAGGGTCAGATCGCCGCTGAGCAGCACAGCGTCAGGCTTTTCCGCCAGCATTTGATCCACAAACGCACGGCAGATCTCCGGCGTGTAATGGGTCACCTTGCCGTCCGCCGTGCGCAGGATGCGCATCAGCACGTCTTCATCCTCCACCAGCTTGCGGGACAAAATGTGCAGGTCGCTGGCCTCCACCAGGCGCACGCCGTCCGCCTGGGCACAGCAGATCATCAGCATCACCACCAGCATACAAAATAAAATATTCTTCATAAAAAATCCACCTCGCGTCATTATACCAGACGCGAGGCGGGATACGCAACCTTATTTTGTCCGGCTGCGCCATTCGATCCATCCCAGGGTCATCAGGCCGTAAAGGGCCGCGGCGGCCAGCAGGAGCATGATAAGATCGACGGGCAGCTGATAGCTTATGGTTTCCGTGCCTTTCAGCAGCAGTTGGCCCAGCAGATACGCCAGCGGCGCGAAGAACAATTGGCGAATCACGCCATGATATCGGCTTTTGCGCAGACCCAGCCAAAGCAGGCCCAGGATCGCCGCCGCCGCTGCTACCATGAACGGGTAATAACCCAGTGCCAGCCGGGGCAGCACCTCTATGCCACCTTGCATCGGCTCGCCCCACAGCAATTGCTGGGGCTGCTGATAGCCATAGATCACCCGATCAGGCACGGGGAGATAGACCAGCTCGTTGTGTTCGCCGACCAGCGGACGGTCCTGCTGCGAGGGCAGGCCCATGCCCTGCACGATCAGAACTTCGGAGCCGTCCTCGATGGTGACCGTCTGCGTTTCGATCCGCGTGATCCGGCTGTCCACGCGCAGCGTCAGCCTGTCATTTTCCACGCTTTCCACCGTCACCAGGCCATCCTTCCAGGGGATGGGGTGCGGGCTGTCCTGCCGGAAATAATAGGTAAGCAGCACGATGAACACCGCCAGCGCGGCCAGCGCCGCTGCCCGCAGACGGCGGATGCGCAGCTGCTTTTTGATGCTTTGCAGCGGGGCCGCTGTCTCCAGGGGCTTATTTTCCTCCGCCAGATCCTCCAGCCTTTTCTGACACTCCGGACAGCCTGCCAAATGCTCTTTGATATATTCCGCGGTATCCGCCTCCACCATGTTTTCGGCATAGACGGGCAGCAGATCCCGCACCACAGCGCAGGGAAGCTTCATGATTTTTCCTCCATTTTCTCTTTTATTTTGGCCCGCGCCCGATGATACACCACGCAGGCCCAGTTCTCGCTTTTGCCAAACAGCTCTCCGATGTCCCGGAACCCCAGCTGCCCCAGGGTCCGCAGAGTGAACACCTCCCGATAAGGCTCGGGCAGATCGTGCAGCAGCCTGTGGATCCGCAGCCCGTCCTCCCGGTTCATCAGGGCTTCCTCCAGCCCTGCTGCCGGATCCGCGACCTCCTCCGCCTGTTCCAGCGACGCCGCCTTCTTTCGGCGCAGCTCCGAGATCCAGGCGTTTCGTGCGATGGAAAACAGCCAGCTTTTCAAGCTGCTCTCGCCCCGAAACGTATCCAGCGCCCGCATAGCCTTGAAAAACGTTTCCTGGGTGATCTCCTCCGCCGCCTGCGCGTTCCCCGAAAGGGAGAGCGCGTATCGGTACACCGGATCAAAATATTCCTGATACACCTGATCGAATTGATCAGTCTTCACCGGCCTTCTCCCTCCTTTCATAGGTTTAGACGTGCGGGGGACGGGAATCTGACAGAAACGGAGAAAAAAAGTCCCCGCCGATTTGTTCTATAACATTTCGGCGGGGCTACTTAATCTCTTGTTCCAATTCATCAAACAATGCAACACTGAAAAAGTCTCCAAGGGTGATATCCAGACCATCACATAACTTCTTGATGACGTTGATGCTCAGTTCCTTTCTTCTTGCATCCAACATGCTGTAAACAGTGGAAGGAGTAACACCAGAGATATTTGCAAGCTCATTGGGGCGTATGCCTCGTTCTTCCATGATTTCCTGAAAACGAAAAACAACAGCCTCTTTAACATTCATACTATTTTCACCCCGGTAAAATAGTATGAAAAATTACGTTTTTGCGTATACGCGCTTGCGTAAATCGGGCGCGTATGGTATGCTATAACCAACTAATAAATCTATAAGGAGAGGTGAAGAATAGGATAAAAAGCTGTGAAACATAAAAAACACAGATGGAGCTGAGATAAAAAATGAAAGCAGAGAAGGGGATGAAAGAAAAAATAAAAGTCAAAGTGTACCACGCCGGATGAAGTCAAGCAGATGTTTAGGCTTTATGTTTATGAAAAAATACAATTGTGCAGATGTAGCACGTCAAATGAACCGTAGCCCTTCCACGGCAGCACGCTTTATTCGCTGAGGGAAGGACGCCCCGCACGTGCTGAAACATACGACACGGCAGACCATTGGGAAGTAACGGCAAATGCGGCGGTTGAGGGAAACCGTGACCGCCGTAATTCTAATTCGAAGAAAGGGGATAGACGGCAAATGAAGCGTTTTCTCTCTTTTGTTCTTATAGCTATGATGCTATTAACAGTAGGCGCTTATGCGGAGAGCTCTATAAGCACACTACAGGAAATGTATGCACAGGCTGAATTATTGATGGCAACGGGCGATTATAGCGGCGCAGCGGTAAAGTTTGAAGCGCTGGGTGCTTATTCAGACGCTTCACAGACGGCGTTGTATTGTAAAGCAATTGCGGCGGCTGAAACGCTGGAAATGTATGACATTGCTGTCTCCGCGTTCAATGACCTTGGCGATTTTAAAGATAGCAAACAAATGGCTACTTACTATACAGCGCGAGGCTATCAGGCGGTAGGAGATTCTATTGATATTTCAACCGCTTCCTACAGCGATTTGGAGTTGGCGAAGTTCTCTTATGATAAAGGCGCTGATACTTACGCGGGGCTTGCTCTTTTTAAGGATTGTCTGACCAGAATGAGTGAATGTCAAACGCAATCAAAGGCGGTAGAAGCAGCGCAGAGCGCCATATTAATTGAAGCAAAATATCAAGCTGCGTTGGCGCTGGAGGAAGGCGGCATGTATCAGTGGGCGATTGATGGTTTTAAGAATATTCAGGATTATAAAGACAGCAAGGAACACATAACGGCGTGTGAGAATGCTATAACAGAGAGCAAATAACAGTGTCCCCGCTGTCCTATGCGAAGGACAGCGGGGATTTTCCGCGCTATTCGCCCTGCAAAAAATATAGCTGGAGGAACAGGAAACCACACAGCGAACAGCACACATAACAAAGCTGCGCGACAGCCCCAATATCCAGCGTTTATAATATTTTATGAGCCTTGGAAAGTAAAAATCCGGCTTCATAGTTGGTGGAATCACTGGTATTTGGAAATACTCCATCTTCATTATTCCAAATTCTTCTTTGCTGTATTAACCGAAGCAATCAGCATTCTGCGAAGTGTGCCGCATTTCTCATACAGCGGTTTTATGGCTTCTCGTTCGGCGATTCCGGATTTTGCAAACAACTCCAACCAATATTTTGTCTCATAGCATTCCTTCAACGCAATTTGCAGCTTCGCGATAAAATCTGCCTTGCTGTGGGCATAATTGGCTTCATGAATATTGGCGCCGATGGACGTGGAGGAACGTTCCAATTGGTTTACAAGAGAACGGTGGCTGGTAATCAATTCACAGAATTTGACGCAATCCACAGCGAATTGCAAGGATAAATCTTTCAGCTTTGATTCCGCCATAAGCATAACCTCCATCAGCGAAGTGTAAAGCGAAATATCCGCATGCGCGGAAGTGAAATAATGGCTTCGCCATTGTGAAAGGAAATAAATCCCATTCACCCTCAAACTTTTCACTTGCCGAAGGCAATTTCACCCCCGAAGGGGATTGCACAAATCTTGAAGGGATTTATTTCACTGCAAAAGGCACTTGCATTCGCAAGTGCCTTTTGCATGGCAGGGGCAGAAGGACTCACTTCGCCTGCGGGCGAAGCCCGTTCGCGGTTCTGACAGCCCATTGGGCTGTCATTCATTGCCGCTCTGTTCGAGTCCTTTTATGCCAAATCAAAAACCCCACACAAGGTGGGGCCTTTGATTTGGCAGGGGCAGAAGGACTCGACTTTTTCTGCGGAAAAAGGCCATTCGCGGTTCTGACAGCCCACTGGGCTGTCATTCATTGCCGCTCTGTTCGAGTCCTTTTATGCCAAATCAAAAACCCCACACAAGGTGGGGCCTTTGATTTGGCAGGGGCAGAAGGACTCGAACCCTCAACAAAGGTTTTGGAGACCCACGTGTTACCATTACACCATGCCCCTACGCAACGGGTTTATTATACGCGCGCTTTAGCAGTTTGTCAATCATTTTTTTAAGGGGCGTTCAAAAAATCGCGGATGGCGTCCTGGCATTTTTCCAGCTTGGGCATCAGGTAGTAGGTTTCGCTCAGGGTTTGGCGGGTATAGGCGCCGTCCACGGGCACCCGAAGGGTTTCGATTTTCATCTGGTCAAAGCCCAGCACGCCCGCCACCAGGGAGGCGGCCTGGGCCAATGTCACGTTGGTGTTCACCCTGCCGATATAGGCGGTGATGATGCGGGTGAGGGAGAGCATATCCAGGGTGCGCAGCTTGGCATAGATGGCCAGGATCACGTTTTGCTGCCGCTGTACGCGCATAAAATCGCTGTCCAGCTTGCGGATGCGGGCAAAGCTCATGGCTTGCAGGCCGTTCAGCGTCTGACGGCCGGGCTCTGCCAGCAGCCCCTCGTCCCGGGGCGCGTCCCGCAGGTAGTTGTAATATTCCAGAATGCCGTTCAGCTTGCGGCGTTCGCCGTCGCTCACGTCCATCTCGATGCCGCCGATCTCGTCCACCAGCTCCGCCATCAGGGCATAGTTGACGGCCACGTAGCCGTCCACGTGCACGCCGAAGGACTTGCCCAGGGTCTCCGTCAGCAGGTCGGCACCGCCATAGGAATAGGCGGCGTTCAGCTTGTTGTGGCCGTGGCGGGGGATGGCCACATAGGTATCGCGCATGAAGGAGATCAGCTTCAAATCGCCCGTCCGGGCGTTGAAGCAGGCCAGCAGCATGGTGTCGCTGCGGCCGGTGATGGCCTCGCCGGGGTTATCGATGCCCAGCAGCAGCAGGTTGTAGATGCCGCTTTTGCCCTCCGCCGGCATCTCGTATTCGTCGGGCAGCACCACAAATTCGGCGTCCCCGTTTTCCGTCTGGTACATTTCCCAAAGCAGCTGGGTGATCTCCTCGTCCGTCAGCGCCGTTTCCTCCGCCCAGGCCGACGCCAGGGGCAGCAGCAGCGCCAGCAATAAGCACAGCAATCGCTTCATCCTGCACGGCCTCCTTTTGCGGATATTCTACCGCGTAGCGTTTTCTTTGTCAAATCAAGCGGCGGCCCTCGTCTTTTTCTGCGGAAAAAGGGCATTTTCACTCCCGCTCTGTTCGAGTCCCTCTGTCATCATGCCAAAAAGAAAAGGCGCCCATAAAGGGCACCTTTTCTTTTTGGCAAAGAACGTCAACTTTGATACAATTGCAACACTCTTGCCAAAAGTTGCAGCACCGAAAAAAGATTTGCAACGCTATTTTACAGCGTTGCATTTTTGTTGTCAATTCTTTTGATGTAATGCAACGCTAAGCAACCCGAATGCAACGGGATATTCACAACGACAACCATGTATACAGAGATATGCAGTGTATTACAGTTCAATAAGCTAAAGACTTTGCCTTGCTTTTTATCATTCAATCGGTACGAGTAACACTCGTGTACATCGTATATTTTCATTGGAATGTAATTAAGAGCTATATACAAGGTACCGACTCTTTATAAAATAAACTGATTCTTCAGGACATGAAAAATACAGATATAAATCAAAATGATGGTATCACATATGGGAGTATTCGATAAAAATATTCAGATATTGATCTTTCATATCAAATAAAAAACATCTTTGCGCAAAACTGTTGACCATGGCATTTTTTAATAATAAACTATAATCGAAATGATTCTAGATGGAGGAAATGGTAAAAAACAAAACTGTTACGGCATTTGCCCCTACTGCAACAAGAGAATATACATGTGTTGCCCTTTGCAAGCAGAATGCTTGTAAATATAAAAAAGGAGGAAATGGAACATGAAACACATTGCGAGAATACTGGCAGTAATGCTGATATTGCTGTCGGTAATGGGAACAGCTTCTGCCGAAGAAACGGACCTGACACCCTATGGCGCGTACAAAGATACTGTTGTGGTAACCACGGGTAAAGCTTACAATGCAAATCCAAAGTTTGCTGACCCAAACGAAACGCAGGAAGATAATGTCATGACTCGCGTTATCAAGGACGATCTCAATATCGATGTGCAGGTACTCTGGGAATCTGATACATATAATCAGAAGCTTGCTCTGGAGTTTGCTTCTGGTAATCTTCCTGATATGTTCACGCTGAACACGTCGGAATACCTACTCTATCGTCAGATGGTTGACAATGGCTATCTGTTTGATCTTGGCTCCATCTATGACCAATGTGCTGGCGACTATATGCGTTACGTGTATTCAACGTCTGATTATCGCGAAGTGAAGGCTTTCACAGAACCTGATGGCGCATTGTATGGCCTTCCTGGCGCGAATTACGACTATGGTGGACATCCGCTTCTTTGGGTGCGCCAGGACTGGCTGGAGGATGTTGGCCTCGAGGCGCCCAAAACTCTGGAAGAACTTGAGCAGGTACTGATTGCGTTCCGTGATCAGAAGGGTTCAGTTGGTCTTACGCTCAACAGCACCAACCCCTTGAAAGGTTGGGGTGTTCGTTACAATGCAAATGCTATTGCTGAATTCTTTGGAGCTCATCCCTGCTCCTGGGTTCGTGATGAAAACGGCAAGGTTGTGTATGGCTCCACTCAGGAAGGCACCAAAAAGGCGCTGGAAGTGCTGGCACGTTGGTATCAGGAGGGCTTGATTGACAAGGAATTCGCCACTCGGACAGATGCTGCCAATACTGCGTTGTTTGTATCCGGCCAGACTGGCACTGTTTATTCTAGCTGGTCTCTTGGTTATCACATCACCGGTCTGCATGAAGTAGAAGGCTGCAAACTGGTGGCGGTCAACTGCCCGCTTCAGGAAGATGGATCGTATAACGTGATCGGCGTTCCTCCGACAACGAATCTGTTGTGTGTCCGTGCTGATTATGAACACCCCGAAGTGGCATATAAGCTGCTGAACATTGAATTTGAAGGTTATCGCGGCATCAATGAAAGCGTTTACGATCGAATTCGTGAGGATGTCGATAACGGCGTTGCGTATTACGCCATGATGCCTACTGGCGGTGTAAACATGGAAAAGAACACTGCCCTGACCGACGCAGCAGCTGCTGCAAAGGAAGCGGTCGAAACCGGTAAGATTGCCGATGAAAGCCTGTATAATGCCTATGAACTGAGCGTAGCGTATTCCGCCATGAAATATGCCCAGGATCCAGCTAATGCAGAAGCATCCAACTTCCTGGATTATTACGTACGCTATGTGTCTTCCAACACATTTGACAATCTAAATGTTACTTATCCTGCATTCTCTTATACCACCGAGTCGATGGCTGATATGTGGCCTTCTCTTGAAGCGCTAGAACAGACCACTTTCCTGAAGATCATCACCGGTGAAGAACCTGTTGATTACTTCGATACATTTGTTACCCAGTGGTATGCTCAGGGCGGACAGATGGTAACTGACGAAGTGAACGCCTTGGTCAAGTAAGGGAAAACCAATAATATGCGCAGGCTATTTCTTAGCCTGCGCATATTATCTCCGTATAATCAGATAAGTGCAGTGGAGGCTAAAATGTATTCCAGAAAAAACGCATTATTTTTCCATGCTTTGATTATACCAGGAATTATCATGCTGGTTATTTTTCATATTGTTCCGATGTTTGGTTATCTGATTGCTTTTCAAAAATATATGCCTGCAAAGGGAATACTCAATTCGCCGTTTGTCGGGCTGCAGAATTTTAAAAGGCTTTTTATGTTTGCTGACTTTCGGAATGCCGTAGGAAACACATTAATCATCTCCATTTTAAAGATTATTTTCAATGTGGTTGTTCCGGTGTTTTTTGCTTTGGTGCTGAACGAATGCCGACGTGCATTATTTAAGAGAACCGTACAGACAATTGTTTATCTTCCACACTTTTTGAGCTGGGTTGTATTGGCAACCATATTTACAAATGTTCTGTCCTTTAATGGCATTTTCAATCGTTTTCTTGCACTATTTGGCACAGAACCCATCTTGTGGTTAATTAAGCCAAATGCGTTCCGCGCTATCCTTGTGATCACCGATGTCTGGAAAAACTTTGGTTACAACGCGATCGTTTACCTTGCAGCAATTACAAACATAGATCAAAACATTTATGAAGCGTGTGATATTGACGGTGCAAATCGGATTCAACGGATATATTATATGACGCTTCCAAGCATCATTCCCACGATCATTTTGATGTCGACAATCTCTCTGGGGCACATCCTGAGCGCAGGATTTGACCAGGTTTATAATATGTACAGTCCTTTGGTTTATTCGACTGGAGATATTATTGACACGTATGTGTACAGGGTGGGTTTAGTGAATCTGCAATTCAGCATTTCAACCGCCGTAAGCTTGATCAAGTCGATCATTGGTTTCGCGCTTCTGGGAGGAACGCAGTATCTATCAAGGCGTTTTGCTAAGTATTCGGTATTCTGACAAATGGGGTGTGCAATAGTGAAAAAACAGAAATCAAAGCTTCAACGGCTTACCGCGTTTGACATTGGCGTTTATGCGCTCCTTGTGCTGTTTGCGGTATTGTGCCTAATTCCGCTATTGAATTCATTAGCAATTTCCCTTAGTGATAAGACAAGCGCCGCGCTTGGACAAGTGATATTATTACCGAAAAACCTAACCTTTGCCGCATACATCGAAATGGCGCAGGATAGATCATATTTTCGTGCTTTCGGAGTTTCGGTATTGGTTGTTGTATCTAGCTTGGTTATCAATCTGACGCTTTCAATACTGATGGCGTATCCTCTTTCAAAAACCAAGGAGCAGTTTCATGCCAGGGGAATTTACATGGGGTTTGTGATATTCTGCATGTACTTTAGCGGAGGTCTTGTCGCAAATTACTTGTTGATTCGCAATCTTGGAATGATGGACACGCTGTGGGCGCTGATTCTTCCGGGCGCGGTGCCGGTCTTCAGCGTGATCATACTGATGAACTTCTTTAAAGGAATGCCACAGGTACTGGAGGAGGCTGCGATGGTGGATGGGGCAAATCCTCCCTTTATTCTATTTAGAATATATTTGCCATTGGCAAAAGCTTCCATTGCGACGATTGCGTTGTTTTCCATTGTGGGAAACTGGAATGCTTTTTTCGGAGGCCAAATATATATCAATTCAGCGGCAAAAAAACCTCTGCAGACTTATATAAGATCGTTAACCGTGCAATTAAGTCCTGCTGATATGGTCAATTTGCCGCCTGAGGAGATTGAGCGCAAGTTGATGCTCTCAGATATAACATTTAATTCAGCCAAAGTGATTTTTTCCATGATTCCTATACTACTTATTTATCCCTTCCTTCAAAAGTACTTTGTTACGGGTTTGGTTATGGGTGCTGTAAAAGAATGAGAGAGGTATATATGAATCATAATCATACGCAAGCATTTGTGGATTTACTTAGTGGCAAGCTAAGCGGCGCTAACGTACTAAACAGCGAGCGCACACTGGGACAATTGGAAGGCATATTTGCCAATGAAGCAGCTCGAAAAAACATGGATCTGAACCAACTCGTTTATGCTGTCCAAAGTCACGAAGTGGTGTTGGCCGGAACAGCAGGTGGACTCTTCTTCGGTACAAGCAATGTGTTCCCCGGGGAAGTTGACGGCGAGTATTTTATGACAAAAGGACATTTCCATG
>Ga0256405_10013080_pt1 | contig 10059 bp, 10 predicted proteins | sample RumenRJG_02DNA_FD_189096 | JGI IMG/M metagenome (GOLD analysis project Ga0256405, IMG submission 189096) | Bovine rumen microbial communities from Lethbridge, Alberta, Canada - RJG_02 | ecosystem: Host-associated > Mammals > Digestive system > Stomach > Rumen | place: Canada: Alberta... | reverse complement strand
AAATATATGTCTGACGCATTAAAAAATACAGATACCGACGAGATCAGGATCCAGCTCAACGGACCGCTCAGTCCCATCGTGATCCTGCCGATCGAAGGCGACAGCTTTATTTTCCTGGTGCTGCCTGTGAGGTTGAGAAATGAAAACTGAAACATTTCAACTAAATCGTGAAGAAGAATATATCCGTTTATGCGACCTGCTAAAGATCTGCGGCGCTGTTGAAACAGGAGGACAAGCAAAGATCGTCATCCTCAACGGTGAAGTATCTGTAAACGGAGAAGTATGCATCCAAAAAGGAAAAAAATTACGCCGCGGCGATCAGGCTGTTTTCGGTCAGACTGTTTTTGAGGTGTGCTGAATTTGTATATCCAAAAAATTAGCTTTGAAAATTACAGAAATCTGAAAAACAATCTTTTTATTCCTTCCCAAGGAATAAATGTCATCTACGGTGACAATGCTCAAGGTAAGACCAATCTCATAGAAGCGATATGGCTTTTTACGGGAGGACGGTCTTTTCGCGGCGCAAGAGATCAGGAACTGGTTGCTTTTGGCAAAAAATATGCGAAGCTGACACTAAAGTTTTACGCGGGAGAACGGGAACAGAGCATGGAACTGCTCATCGGCGGCGGCAAACGCAGCGCTGTGCTCAATAACGTTCCCAAAAGCGCTTTGTCGCAGATCATCGGCAGCTTTTGCTGTGTGGTATTTTCTCCCGATCATCTCACGCTCGTCAAAAACGGACCGGAGGAAAGAAGAAGCTTTATAGACGCCGCCCTTTGTCAGATCAAGCCCTCTTATGCGCATCATCTCAGCCGCTACAAACGGATCCTGAATGAACGCAATGCTCTTCTGAAAGACATTCCCCGTCATCGGGAATTAGAAGATATGATCGACATATGGGACGAACGTTTGTGTTCTGTGGGCGCCGTTGTTGCGATGGAACGATATCAGTATACAAACAAGCTGTCAGAGCTTGCGCACAGCTTTTATGACGGGATCTCTTCAGGAAAAGAAGCGCTTGCGCTGTCTTATAAAACAGGCTGTGATTGTGAAAGCATGAATTATGAAGAGATCCGTGAAAAGCTGATGACGAGTTTGAAAAAACGTCAGACCGATGATATTTACTGCGGCTATACAACTGTCGGTGTGCATCGGGACGACCTGAACATCAGGATCAACGGAAAAGAAGCCCGCAGCTTTGGCTCTCAGGGACAGCAAAGAAGTGTGGTGCTGTCCATGAAATTAGCGGAAGCGGCTCTTTTGGGAACAGAAAAAAACGAACAGCCCGTGATCCTGTTAGATGACGTGCTCAGTGAACTGGATCACAGCCGTCAGCAATATCTGCTGAAAAAACTAAGCGGTATGCAGGTATTTATCACCTGCTGCGAAAAAGAGATCGATGCGGAAAATAAAGTCCGCATTCAAAACGGCGCTATATCCGCAATGGAGGAATGACGTTGTATCTGCATTTGGGAAGTGAAACGGTGATCCGAACGGATGATATCATCGGGATCTTCGATTTGGAAAATTCTACGGTATCCAAAAAAACCAGAGATTTTTTAGCGCAGGCAGAAAAAAACGGCAGGGTCGTCAATGTATCCTCCGAGCTGCCGAAATCCTTTGTTGTCAGTCAGGAAAAGGACAGGCAAAGGATCTATATCTGTCAGCTTTCACCGATCACGCTGATCAGGAGAGCGTCACAGATCACAGAAGACGGAGAAAGAAAGGATTGAATCGTCATGTCAAAGATATTACAGCTTCCGAGATGTCCTTATTGTCACAAAAAGATCTCGTACATATCTTCGATCTTTATGAAAACAAAAGGAGAACATAATTGTGCGTCTTGTAAATGCATCTCCAACGTGGTCATCAGCAAAACAGCCTATGCGCTGGCAAGTCTTGTGTGCATTGCTGCTTTTCTGATCGTACTGCTGTATTCCATTTCGGGAGATCACGGCAGCTTTTTGGGGATCGCAGCGGTGCTGGCGCCGTTTTTGGTATTTTATCTGATCGTCCCGTTTTTTGTACGGTTAGAGCCGTGCAAGGATCAGTCCGCTGTCAGGAAGATCCTTGACAGAGATACCGCTAACCGCCCGAACGATTCTGCTTATCAGGCAGCCGCCAACAGCGCAGCAAAGCCTGTCAAACTGGATGTAGAGGACGATTTTTCTAAAAAGTTCATGCAGGCAAAGCACAGAAATACCCGGACGCTGCAGGAAAATACGGAAAACGCAGCAGAAGTATCGCCTGATGAAATCGAGGATATCGGCAACACAAGGCTGTCTTTTGAGATCAGCCACGAAGGGTGGGAGGCGGTTCCCCGTTATCCTGCCAAGCAGGAGGAAACGCCGCAGGAAACAGAAGACGACTCGGATATGAAAGAATACATTTCTGACAAAGCGCCTTTGGAAGAGGAAGAACCTGTACAAGAGGATCAGAGCGTTCAGGAATTCGGGGAATGACTACATAATCCATTCGGAAAAGAGGAGATCTATGTTACTGTACAAGAAATGTCCCCATTGCCGCAAAAAGATCCGCTGTAAAGATTTTGCCGGGATGAAAGGAAGGGTGCAGGTATGCCGTCACTGTAAAAAACAGTATGAGCTGCACAAGGGATACCGTGTGATCCCTGTTGTGATCGCCTGTATCCTGATGATCTGCTTCAATCTTTTGATGTTCCATATGTCAAAGGATATGAACAAAACGACCTTTATCATCATGGTGACTGCGGATGCGGCGGTGATACTGCTGTCGCTGCTGATCTCTCCTCTTTTTATCAAGCTGACAAAATACAGACACAAATAACGGCATGATCTGAAACACGGTCATATATTCAAATCGTAAATGATGCTTTGACGGCTTTTTCCGTTCATCACAAAAAGCCGTCAGGGTTTTCCATAAACAGCAAAAGTGCAGCAGCGCTTTTGCACAAAGCATTTGCAGGAAAGGATCCCGATACTCTAAGGAGGTTGATGAGAGAACATGGAACCGAATGAAATTTCTCAGACAACGGAGGAATACGGCGCAAGCGACATACAGGTGCTGGAAGGACTGGAGGCGGTCAGAAAACGTCCCGGTATGTATATCGGCTCAACAGGACCGAGAGGACTGCACCATCTGGTCTATGAGATCGTAGATAACTCGATTGATGAAGCGCTGGCAGGCTACTGCACCAAAATAGACGTGCATATCATGCCGGGGGAGATCATCAAAGTCAAGGATAACGGACGAGGCATTCCTGTGGGAATACAGCCAAAGTTAGGCATTCCTGCGGTGACGGTCGTATTTACCGTACTGCACGCAGGAGGAAAATTCGGCGGCGGCGGCTACAAGGTTGCAGGCGGTCTGCACGGCGTCGGCGCGTCGGTAGTGAATGCGCTGTCCCTCTGGACGGAAGTGGAGGTCTGTGACGGAGAGGATGTGTACCGTCAGCGCTTTGAAAGAGGCAATACGGTGACACCGCTTGAAAAGATCGGCAAAGGCACCGAAACAGGTACGACTGTCACTTTCAAAGCAGATCCCGAAGTGTTTACCGAAACCGATGTCTATGATTATCAGGTGTTGTCGACCAGACTGAGGGAACAGGCGTTTTTGAATGCAGGCGTACATATCGAGCTGATCGACGAAAGAGATCCCGAAAACATCGTCAGAGAGGATTTCTGCTATGAAGGCGGCGTTTCGAGCTTTGTAGATTATATCCACAAAAAGAGAGGGCTGGATGTGATCCACCCCGATATCATCTATTTTCAGGCGAAAAACGAAGATGATACTGCGTCCGCTGAGATTGCGATGCAGTATAATGACAGCTATAACGAGCTGATCCTTTCGTTTGCAAATAACATTCACACCAATGACGGCGGAACACACGAGGAAGGTTTCAAGCGTGCTCTGACAAGGGTGATGAATGATTATGCCCGTAAATTCAATATCCTGAAAGAAGCCGACAAAAATCTCAGCGGCGAAGATGTGCGTGAGGGTCTGACGGTCGTGATCAGCGTCAAGGTCAAGGATGCGCAGTTTGAAAGCCAGACAAAAGCAAAGCTCGGCAACACAGAGATCAGAACGTTAGTGGATAAATTAGTCAGCGAAAAGTTAGAACAGTATCTGGAAGAAAACCCTGCAACGGCAAAGGCAATCTTTGAAAAAGCGCTGATGGCGGCAAGGGCAAGAGACGCTGCCAGAAAAGCAAGAGATCTTGCCAGAAGAAAGACTGCGATGGAGGGCGCAGGACTGCCCGGTAAATTAGCGGATTGCCAGTCCAAGAACGTGGAGGAGACAGAGATCTATATCGTAGAGGGCGACTCCGCAGGAGGCTCTGCAAAGGGCGGACGTGACAGACGCTTTCAGGCGATCTTGCCGCTCTGGGGCAAGATGCTGAACGTAGAAAAAGCAAGGCTGGACCGTGTATACGGCAACGATAAGCTGATGCCTGTCATTACAGCGCTCGGCTGTGGGATCGGCGATGAAATCGACCTGAAAAAGCTGCGCTACGGCAAGATCATCATCATGGCGGATGCCGATGTGGACGGTTCGCATATCCGCACACTGATGCTGACCTTCTTCTTCCGCTTTATGCGTCCGCTCATCGAAGAAGGACATATCTATATCGCTCAGCCGCCGCTTTACCGCATTACAAAGGGCAAAAACGACCATTACTATGCTTATTCCGATCAGGAAAGAGACAAGATCATGGCGCAGCTTGGCGGAAAATATGAGATACAGCGCTACAAAGGTCTTGGTGAGATGGATGCCGAACAGCTCTGGGAAACGACCATGAACCCCGATACACGTATCATGCTGCGTGTCGAAATGGAAGATGCGGCAGCCGCTGACGAGGTATTTACCATTCTGATGGGCGACAAGGTAGAGCCGAGAAGAGAGTTTATCGAGAAGAACGCCAAGTATGTAGAAAATCTCGATGTATAACAGGTCAGGCTGTATCATAACACAAGAATAAAGGAGAACATATGAAAGACATAGACGACAGTATACGGGAAGAGATAGAAGGATCTGCGCAGGAAACAGAAGAAGTACATGAAGACAATCCCGAATGGGACGGTTCGGAATCCGAATTAGTGGCAGATGATGACGCAGAAGAATATGAGATTCCCGAAACGGGCATCAAGATCTCTTATATCATGACCTATGACGAGATGGTAAAGTGCCTGTATCACAGCAATCTGTACAAGACAAAGGGCGGACGGGCAATCGCTTCCGGTGTGATCTTCGGATTGGCTGCCATTGTGTTTGCTGTGACATATTTTACCGTCGGCGGACAATACAAGGGGATGAATCTGTTTTTCAGCATCTTTTGTCTTGTCATGATCCTGCTGATATGGCTGGTGCCGTATCTGCATATCAGAAGTCTGGCAAGGATGATGGCAAACGGCAAAACCATCGAAGCAGAGGTATATCCCGATCATATTGATATCGGCAGCGGCAGCGGCGCCTGGAGCATCGAGCTGGACGGAAAACCCGAGCTGCTGGAATTTGACAATATCATGATGATCGCTCTTCCTGACGGAAGAAATTTTGCGATCCCCGAAAGAGTGATCGAGCCTGAAGTATTCAACGAGTTCAAGGCGATCCTGATCGCAGGAACCAGCCCCGAGGAGGGATAAATGATGAGATCACAAACACATATTATCGCCCGCTATGCCGAAACAGACCAGATGGGGATCATCCACCATTCTGTGTATCCTGTGTGGTATGAAGCGGCAAGAACGGAATATATCAAAATGGCAGGGATCACCTATACGCAGCTTGAGCAGCAGGGTGTGATGCTGCCGCTGACAGAGCTTACCTGCCGCTATCTCAGACCCGTGCATTATGAGGACGAAGTGGTGATCGAAACAGAGACCATTCGTCTGACATATTCGAGGATCACGTTTTGCTATCGGGTGATGCTTGACGGAGTGCTGATGGCAGAGGGGACGACAACTCACGGATTTGTCAGCAGCAAGACGTTTCGTCCTGTCAATCTGAAAAAATTGATGCCTGATTTTTACGCAAGGCTTCAGGAGTCCGCTGCAAAAGATGAACAGGACGCCTGAAACAGAAATAACTATCAAGAAAGAGGTGCAGGCAATTGGATAATGAAGAAACGCTACAGCCTTCCAGGATCATAGATGTCGATATCGAAAGAGAAATGAAGAAGTCCTTTTTAGATTACTCCATGTCGGTCATCGTTTCAAGAGCGCTGCCTGATGTGCGTGACGGACTCAAGCCCGTTCACAGAAGGATACTGTATTCACAGTATGAGGACAATCTGACTCCCGAAAAGCCCTATAAAAAGTGCGCTACCACCGTTGGTAATGTGCTGGGTCGGTATCATCCTCACGGCGACAGCTCGGTATATGATGCACTGGTGCGTCTGGCGCAGGATTTTTCGATGCGCTATACGTTGGTGGACGGTCACGGAAACTTCGGTTCGGTGGACGGCGATCCGCCTGCTGCTTATCGTTATACCGAATCCCGCATGAGCAAGATCAGCGTAGAGATGCTGACAGATATCGACAAGGAAACGGTCGATTTTATCCCGAACTATGACGACAGCCGAAAAGAACCCTCCGTTTTGCCGTCAAGATTCCCGAATCTGCTGGTCAACGGCTCTACGGGTATCGCTGTCGGCATGGCGACCAATATTCCGCCGCATAACCTTGGAGAAGTCATCGACGCTGTAAATTATGTGATCGACAACCCTGACGCAACGCTTGACGAGATCATGCAGTTCATCAAAGGACCCGATTTTCCGACAGCAGGCATCATCATGGGGCAAAGCGGTATCAAGGCGGCTTATGCCACAGGCAGAGCAAAAATCACCGTGCGCGCAAGAGCAGAGATCGTTGAAGATAAAAACGGCAGATTCAAGATCATCGTCACAGAACTTCCCTATCAGGTGAACAAAGCCCGTCTGGTGGAAAGCATTGCCGATATGGTCAAGGAGAAACGCTTGGAAGGCATCGCCAATATCGACGACCATTCCGACAGAAACGGTATGCACATCGAGATCACGCTCAAAAGAGAAGCGTCTCCGAATGTGGTGCTGAACCATCTGTACCGCAATTCCCAGATGCAGATCACTTACGGCATCATATTGCTGGCGATCGTCAACGGTGAGCCGAAGATCCTGACTCTGCGTGATATCCTGCAAAACTATATCGATTTTCAGGTAGATGTTATCACCAGAAGAACGGTCTTTGACTTGAGAAAAGCCGAAGAAAGGGCGCATATCCTTGAAGGCTTGAAGATCGCCATTGATTTTATCGACGAGGTGATCCGCATCATCCGCGCTTCTAAGGATCAGCCAACGGCAAGACAGGCGCTTTCCGAAAGGTTCGGACTGGACGATGCTCAGACACAGGCGATCGTTGCCATGCGTCTGGGACAGTTATCGGGTCTGGAAAGAGAAAAGATCGAAGAAGAGCTGAACGGTCTGCTTTTGAAGATCGCAGATTACAAAGACATCCTCAGCAACGGCGAACGTCTGCTCGGCATCATCAAGACAGAACTGAATGCGATCCGCTCCAAATTTGCCGATGAAAGACGCACTCAGATCGAATCCGTCAGCGGTGAAGTGGATATTGAAGACCTCATTCCTTATGAGGACTGCGTGATCACCATGACGAATCTCGGTTATGTCAAGCGTCAGAAAGTAGATACATACCGCACTCAGCGCAGAGGCGGCAGAGGTATTTCGGGTATGAACCGCCGCGCAGAAGATGTTGCTTCCGATATGTTCGTAGCAGGAACACATGATTATGCCCTGTTCTTTACAAATCTCGGAAAAGTCTACCGCATGAAGTGCTATATGATCCCCGAAGGCTCCCGTACCTCAAAGGGAATGAATATCAATAATCTGCTGCCGCTGGTGCAGGATGAAAAAGTCACTTCGATGATCCGTATGCCCGAGGAAGGCGACGATGGAATGTATTTAGTGATGATTACAAAGAAAGGCATCATCAAGCGTACTGCTACCAAAGAATTCAGAAGCCTTCGCAAGATCGGTCTGAATGCGATTTCTATTGATGAGGATGACGAGCTTGTCTGGGTTCGCCTGACAGACGGACATTCACAGCTTTTGGTTGCTACCCGAAACGGTATGGCGATCCGTTTTGAAGAAAACGAGATCAGAAATATGGGACGTACTGCAAGGGGCGTTAAGGCGCTCAAGCTCAGGAATGATGACAGCGTGATCGGAATGTCGATCCTCAGAGAAGGCGCATACATCCTGACGGTTTCAGAAACCGGCTACGGCAGACTGACACCGCAGACAGAGTACCGCATCCAGTCAAGAGGCGGCTTTGGTATCATCAACTACCATGCAAATAAATTCGGCAAGGTAGCAGCGATCAAAGCAGTTGATTGGGACGATGATATCATCCTGATCTCCGACAGCGGTGTGATCATCCGTATCAAAGCGTCCTCCATTCGTGTTTGTGCTCGTCACTCAAAGGGCGTTATCGTAATGAAGATGGACGACAACAGCAAGGTCGTTACCATTTCCAGAGCGCCTCATGAAGAGGAAGCGAATCCTGACGAAGAAGAAAGCGCTGATACGGCATCATCCTTTGACGAGGAAGAAGACGTATGACGTAACAGTACGGCAATATAAAATAATCTTCGGTATCTTTTTGATCGGATACCGAAGATTTTTTTTGCGTTTGTCACAATAAACGTATGAGCTCCATCAGCGCAGGTCAGAAATCTTAACGTCAGGAGAAGAGATCGAGAGGATGTCGGGGTTGGTGAGATCGGGCAGGGTAAAGACAGAGGAATGCTTGTCATAGCCCAGTTTTGTGATATAAGGATCGTAGGCAGTATAGAAACCTGCATAGTCCAGCGCACCTGCAACGGTTGCAAGCTCGGCGCATTTCTGACGTTCCCTGACAGAAGCGTCCTTGCTTGGCAGCAGATCAGAAACATAGTGCAGGGTTGTGTTGTCTGAATGTACAGAACCGTCAAGGATCCCTTGATAGTATTCCCGTATCAGATAACTGATATTTTCTGCGGCATAGCTCATAGCGTCTTTCTCTGCCTGATTCTGATTGACATAGCGGAAAATGAAGAACAGCGGCTGTGACATTCCGTTCATTTTCAGAACATTCTGCGGAAGAACCGAGCCGTCAGGATAGATATTTCCATCTCTGTCGTAGCAGAAATGTGGCAGACAGCCGTTATACATTTCGATATATTTCATAAAATCGGACTGGTCATATCCGAAAAATTCCAGTGCGCCGCCAACGGTACAGCTGATCGCCATTTTGCTGCGTTCTTCGGGAGTGGCGGAAGCCGTAGGAAGGATATCGGAGCTGTATCGGGGAGTGAAATTCTTTTGATTGATTTTTCCGCTGAGAATGCCTGAGTAATACAGTTTCAGGATATTTTGAAGCATACCTGCATACAGAGAAGGATTGTTTTGCATAAAGTCCGGGAGCTGTTCTCTTTTTGGAATGTAGACAAAGCTGCTGAGTCTTTCGGCGTCGCTGACAGCAGAATCTGTTATTTCTTCAATGGTAAGTTTTGGCTCTGCTTTCTGTTTTGAGGGGTAGGTGAGCCGGATTGGGCGGGCAGAGCGGTCATCCTGCACTTCTGCTGTGGAACAAGCGCCGCAGCAAAGCAGCATCGACAAACAACACAATACACATAATTGCTTTTTCAAACGGATCCCTCCAATACGTTGATATTCTATCATCATGATATCATGTTTCGTCAAAAAGTCAAATGACAGTTTTGTTGTATGCGTAAAGGATTTGTCATTGATCTGTAATCGAAAAAAAGAGACCCTCCAACGTTCCGAAAGAACGTTGGAGGGAAAATGTTTACCGGGGCGCACGCTTCGCATCCGCAGAAAACAGCAGTACAAGGTCACGGTGATCGGCATAGCCGTAAGAGAGGCTCGTGTGATGTTCAAGGAACGGTTCTCTGTGACAGGCTGTGCAGCAGGAGTTTATTCAGAACTGCTGTTCTGATTGTTGTTAGCGTTCTGATTGTTGTTAGCGTTCTGATTGTTGTTAGCGTTCTGATTGTTGTTAGCGTTTTGGTTGTTGTTAGCGTTCT
>Ga0256405_10013079_pt1 | contig 10059 bp, 7 predicted proteins | sample RumenRJG_02DNA_FD_189096 | JGI IMG/M metagenome (GOLD analysis project Ga0256405, IMG submission 189096) | Bovine rumen microbial communities from Lethbridge, Alberta, Canada - RJG_02 | ecosystem: Host-associated > Mammals > Digestive system > Stomach > Rumen | place: Canada: Alberta | collected... | reverse complement strand
GGAGGCCTGAAGCGATGGTGAACCAGGACTTATTCAACACAGTCCTGCTATACCCAGAGTTTGTACCGAGTATAATATTCAGAAAGGTAAGATGTTTGAAAAGTGGTTTGGGGTCGGGAGAATCTCCCGTGTTTCAGAGTTTTTCGTAGACCTCGTTCTCGTCGTACTCGTCAGCCTGAGGGAGCTGCTTGGCGTGGAGGAACTTGGGTCCCTTCCAGTTCCACTCTCCCATGAGGTGCATGGCGGCAGGGACGATGTAGGTCCTTACGATAAGTGCGTCGACGAGGATGGCGAAGCACAGGGCGAATCCCATCTGCTGCAGCAGCACGGTGCTGGAGAGCATGAGGGTTCCGAAGGTTCCCGCCATGATTACACCGCAGATGGTGATGACGGATCCGGAGTGGAGAACGGCCTGGTGGATAGCCTCGTCGTTATCCATTCCCTTGGCGAACCTGTATTCCCTGATCCTGGTGGTAAGCAGGATATCGTAGTCCATACCGAGACCCAGACAGATGACCAGCAGCAGGATGGGCAGCAGCCACAGGACTCCCGCATGGAGGACGTCGGTGAACAGCAGCTGGGTGATGGCAACGGTCCAGATGACGGACATGAAGATGGTCACCACCGACCTGATAGGGGTCAGGTATGACTTCATCACGAACAGCAGCAGGAGGATGATCAGGATGATGGCGGTCAGTTCGATCTTGAGGAACTGGGTACCCATCTCGTTGGAGATCTCCACCATGACGGCGGCGGTTCCGGTGATCCAGGTGGCCTTGAAGACATCGCTGTGTGCACTGACGTAGGCGTGCACGACATCATGGAACTTGCCGACGGTGGTGATGGAGTTGTCTGCCATGGCGGGTTCCTTGGTGGACATGGACATCTGGTAATAGACGACGGATGCGGTTCCGTCGGCGTTGTCTACGGTTCCTAACTGTCCGGTCATGATATAGATAGCCCAGTCCATGATCTGTCCGACGTAGGGGTCGGAGATGGTCCAGTTCATGGTTACGCCTTTGGCAGCGAATGCAGCCTGGATCTGAGCCTGGGCGGTGGCATCGAGCTTGGTGAGGAGTGCGTCAATCAGCACTGCGTAGGTGGGCTGAGCGGTCTTCAGTACGCCCAGGGCATCGGTCAGAGGCGTGTTAGCAGGCATGTTCAGCGGGGGCGCCTGGAGCATCATGGAGATGGTGCTCCAATTCATGGCGAAGGATACCTCGCTGACATCCCCTACGTTGCTGTCTATGTCCCTTACCTGCGCAGCCATTTCCGCATCGGCGGTAGTTATCGACGATAACGTGGCTGAATCAGACCAGGTGAGCATACCGACGCTCTTGCTGTCGTCGAGGTAGGTGACGGTGGCCATGGGTGCCACGGTTTCGATGATCGCGTAGTTGGGCATGGCCGAACCTCCGTCTCCGTAGTCGGTCATAACCTGCATTCCTTCCTGAGATTCGCCGGTCATGATGGAACCGACCATGTCGTAGGAGGAGTGGGAGGTGGCGTACACATACACCATGGGCACGGAGAACAGGATGGTGGCGATGATGACCGCCTTGGCGTGTTTGATGGAGAAGCGGGTGGATATGTCGAAGTACCTGTGGGCGACACATCCCATGGTCTTGAGGTAACCTTTCTGGTGTTTGGGGCCGCTGGCTCCGGAAGGCCAGAAGAGCTTGTCGCCGAGGAGGACGACGAGGGAGGACATGAGGGTGAGGGCGGCCAGGAGTGCGAAGACGATTCCGATGGCGAGTCCGAGACCCATGACACTGATGACCTGGAAGTCGCAGATCATCATAGCGCCGAATCCAATCATGACTGCGAGACCGGAGGTGAAGACGGATTCTCCCGCCCACATGATGGCCTGTTTGCAGGCATCGATGTGATCGCGTCCGCGGCGTCTCTCCTCGCGATACCTGGAGAGGATGAAGATACAGTAGTCGCATCCTGCACCGAGCATGGAGGTCAGAAGGAGCATCTGCACGATGTAGAAGATGTCCAGCACCTGTCCGAGGAAGAACAGGGAGCACATGACCAGGGCATAGGCAACACCAATGGTGATGGGAGGGGCCATGGCGGAAACGAAGGACCTGAAGAACAGTCCTACCAGCAGAAGGATCAGGAAGATCGATATGGGCTCGACCAGAGAGAGATCTTTAGACATTGCCTGGCCTGCATCATAAGAAATAGCAGGTGAACCAGTAACATAAGTTTTGAAACCAGTCTGGTCGGCTCCGGAGGCGTTGAGCTGGTCCCTGAAGTATTTCCTGAGGTTTCCGGTATCGTCAGAAATGGAGTCGGCATCGAAGCTCGGTTTATACAGGACTGCAATGGATATCAGCCCATTGGCCGAATCCGTACCCGAGACCATGGCGGCAGAGACCTTTCCGTAGTCGTTGATGAGTTTGTCGCTGACGAAGTTGGCAGCGGTGGTTGCGTTCGAGAATTGTGTTGCATCATCTTTGTTGTATGTGATGAGCAGCATCTGTGCGTTGTCCGCATCGACCATGGATGCGAAGTTGTTACCCATGATGACAGCACCGTCGACGGATTCGGTGGTTTTGCCGCCCATACTGCTCATGTCGTAGCTCAGTTTCTCCGATGCGTGCATCATCGGGTAAACGGAGGCGCACAGCAGGACGACCCACAGAATCAACACGATCTTGGCGTGTTTGGTGATGCCGTTAGCTAGTTTTTCAAATATCATTCCGTCTCCCTCCGCGGGGTTTTCTCCCGCGCAGATGTTGCCGTCCCTACGGGACGGGACAATAGGTGACTGCAAAACAACCTCCTATAAAATAAGTATGAACATGCTCAAAATCGGCGATGGTTTTGTGATAAACAACTTGATGTGTCAAGGCCCAACATTCTGTTCAAGATAGTTCCCGCAGGCATCATTTTCCGCTAGAAGGTTGCGGTTTTTGTGGACACATTTTCATTTGATTTTCATTTCCGAGTGATAAAGAAAGTGATAAAGAAAGTGATAAAGAAAGTGATAAAGAAAGTGATAGAGTAATATAAGATATTTTGTAAGTTCTGGATATGTTAAATATATGAAAAACCATTATCCAATAATGAGTCTTGAAATCGGACAGATACCCACATTTGAATTTACCCAAAGAATCGCTCAAATTCAGAGGAATATCGAAGGATATCTCCGTGACTGCAAATCCCTAGGAGACAAGCATATCAAGACTAAACTCCGCAAGGTGTCAAAACTGAAGTCCATCAACTCCTCGTTGGCGATTGAGGCCAACAGTCTGACCCTCGATACCATGCAGGACATCATCGACGGGAAGATGGTGGAAGGTCCGTTCGATGAAGTTCTGGAAGCGAAGAACGCATTCGCGGCATACAAGCTCATGGATTCTGCGGATCTTTGCTCCGTGGAAGATTTCCTGAGAGTGGAGGAGACCATGATGTACGGGCTGGTGCCCGTCAACGGTTTCAGGGACTGTACAGTCGGGGTCCGCAACGGAGAGGTTTGGGAGTATGTGGCTCCTCCCGCGGAGAATGTGCCCGGCATGGTGGAACGCCTGTTCAGATGGTATTCCGATACCGGATATCCTGCTTACATTTCCGGAGCTGTCATGCATTTCTACATCGAGGCCATCCATCCGTTCCGTGACGGTAACGGGCGCATGGGGAGGATATGGCATAACGCCGTCCTCCGCGCCGGCAGCCGCTGCTTCGAACTGATCTCCGTTGAGAATCTCATATACGAACATCAGGAGGAGTACTATGCGGTGCTGAAGGCCTGCCAGGAGGATATGGACTGCACCCCGTTCGTGGAGTTCTGCATGATGCTGCTGGAGGAGAGGCTCTCACAGATATCGAAATTGTCGGATGCCCGTATGCTTGCCTTGATGAAGGCGATGGGTCCCGATTACATGTCCGCCGCGGAGATCATGAGGAAGATGAAGCTCTCCAGCCGTGTCAACTTCCTCAGGAACTATCTGAAACCCGCTGTGGAATGCGGTCTGGTGGAGATGTCCAGCCCCGACAGGCCCAACAACAGGAACCAGAAGTACCGCTCCAATCTGTTTTGAGGTTCTTTATACTCGGGTTCCTTGATTTCGTGGAATCGATTTTACTAGGAAAAAATAGAAAATCCCTAGAATTTAGGTCATAAAAAATAGAAAATCCCTAGAATTTAGGTCATAAAAAATAGAAATAAATATTATAAATACGATGTTCCAGCATGAAAAGAAAACTGTACGAGGTCCTGAAATCCTGGAAAGGCACTCCTGAGAAGGCACTTCTCCTGCGCGGACCCCGTCAGACCGGCAAGACTTATCTCATGAAGGAGTTCGCCAAGGAATACGGTTCCTCCCTATATCTGAATCTGGAGGACGAACCGATACTCAGAAAAATATTCGAGGAGTCCAGGAACGCCGACGAGATTTACACTTCTCTGTCGGTCCTGAAAGGATTCTCCGTTCCCAAGGACGGGTCGGCCCCGCTGCTGATGATAGACGAGATCCAATCCTCGGAAGCGGCATTCTCTGCGCTGAAACCCCTTGCGATCGACGGCAGGTGCAACATCCTTGCGTCAGGTTCGCTGCTGGGTGTCCTTCTGAACGAAAAACTCCTGTCGCCGATGGGCTATGTGAAGATGGTACATGTAGGTCCCATGGATTTCGAGGAATTCCTGTGGGCATTGGGAACGGAGGAGCAGGTAACCGCAGGAATCCGTGCAATGATTTCGAAAGAGTCCATGCCTGAATCCGTCAGGAAGAGCGTCGACAGGGCATTCCGTAGTTATATGATGGTAGGGGGGATGCCGGCCGCGGTCTCAGCGTTCGCATCTTCCGGAGATTACGGTGATGTCTGGGAACGTCAGGGGGAGATAATCGAGTTCGCCAGAGCCGATGTGATGAAGTATGCTCCGAATTCTCTCAAAATCCGGATACTGGCATGTTTCGATGCGATCCCCCGTATTCTTGCGAAGGAGAACAAATCGTTCATGTACTCCGAGGTAGAGCATCTTCCCGGGTACGGTTCCAGGGAGTACGATCCCGCTTTGGACTGGCTCATCGCAGCGGGTCTGGCGCTGAAGTGCAGGAACCTGACCCAGCTGGCGGAACCGTTCGCGGAGAACGAGAGCGCCAAGAGTTTCAAGATCTATCTCTACGACTCGGGACTGCTGATGCGCATGTACGGGCGCGAGGCCGCCGCTGCCGTTGCTTCCGGAGATGTATATGTGAACCGGGGAGCGGTCATGGAAAGCGTTACCGCTCAAGCCCTGGTGGCATCGGGTTTCGGCATCCGCTACTATGCGAAGGAGAACAGTACCAGAGAGCTGGATTTTATCATTTCATATCAGGGTAAGATCACCGCTTTGGAGGTGAAGTCGGGCCGTAAGAAGCATTCCACATCCCTGCTCCTGACCCTGAAAGAGGGCGGGGTGAAGGCGGCGGTGAAATGCGCCGATTTCAAAGTCGAAACCGACGAGAACGGGGTTCTGCATCTTCCGCTGTTCGCTCCGGCTTTCATGGGGTCCGATACAGACATAGTGCTGGATCTTCCGGACATCTCCGAACTGAACGAGATGGTCAGGAACGCCGATGAGTGATACGGCCCCGCTCCGCGGGGCCCCCGGCCACGCTTTGATTTATCTATTATAAGGGCATGTGCAACCAAGGTATAACCATGGTTGACGAAGCAGCGATCAAGGCAGCGCAGGAGAAGTACGGAGTCCTCCTCAGGAAACAGCTCGAGAGGGTCGAGAGGCTGAAGAACGAGCCCGACTGGACCGATTATTCCAAGCTGGACAAGCTCATCATCGGAGTGTGCGGAGGGGACGGAATCGGCCCCTACATCTGCGCATCCGCCCAGAAGGTCATGGAGTTCCTCCTGGCCGACAAGATCAAGGCCGGCAAGGTGGAGATCAGGCAGATCGACGGACTCACCATCGAGAGGCGCGCGGAGGTCCTGAAGGCCATCCCCGACGACACTCTTGCAGAACTCAAGAAATGCCACGTGATCCTCAAGGGTCCGACCACCACCCCCGCCAAGGGAGACCCCTGGCCCAACATCGAGAGCGCCAACGTCGCCATGAGGAAGGAGCTTGATCTGTTTGCTAATGTGAGGCCCGTCTCCGTCCCCGAGCTGGGGATCGACTGGATCTTCTACAGGGAGAACACCGAGGGTTCCTACGCACTGGGATCCGACGGATTCTTCGTCACCGACGATCTCGCGATGGACTACTGCGTCGCGACCAGGCAGGGAACCGAAAGGATCATCAGGGCCGGATTCGAGCATGCGAAGAAGACCGGCAAGAACTACGTATCCATCATCGTCAAGGCTAACATCATCAAGACCACCGACGGTCTGTTTGTTGACTTGGCTGACGAGATCGGCAAGGAGTACCCCGAGGTCAAGCACGACGTCTGGTTCATCGACATCACCACCGCCAAACTCATCGACCCCGCCAGGAGGGCCGACTTCAAGGTGTTCGTCCTTCCCAACCTCTACGGAGACATCATCACCGACGAGGCGGCTCAGATCCAGGGCGGTGTGGGAACCGCGGGTTCCGCCAACATCGGAAAGAGGTACGCCATGTTCGAGGCCATCCACGGATCCGCTCCCAGGATGGTCACCGAGGGACGCGCCCAGTACGCCGACCCCTGTTCCATGATCAAGGCTGTCGCCATGATGATGGAGCACATCGGAGAGGCCGAGAAATCCAGGAAGCTCAACATGGCCCTCGATGTGTGCGTGCAGTTCGAGAAGAAGCTCGTCATGACCGGCAGGGACACCGGAGCCACCGGCGACGAGTTCGCCCAGTACGTCATGGACACCATGCAGAGGCCCGACCTCGAGAAGGTGTGGCAGGGCTACATCGACAAGGCCAAGTCCAAGGCGTCCAACTGATTGTAAAACCAATTGCCCTGTCCCCCGCGGACAGGGCTTATATGTATCCAATACTGGTGCACCGGCACCCTGGGTATACTCGTTAAACTGTGTTAATTTTATAAAGTGAACCGCTCGATTCGTATTTCTTTTAAATATGAGTTGGATGGATGCAATATCCAAATCATACGGATTAAATAGTGCGTGTTGGATTAGTGGTACGCTATACGAGGTTGCATCGATGCACTATTACAAGATAGAGTTGGATAAGACCGAGATGGATGATCAGCACTCCTGCAGGGACCTGCTCCCCATCGACGCCGCGAAGATATCCAGCACCGACGTCATCAAATGCTCCTCCTCCGAGGACGGCTGCGGATTCTGCATCATGAGGGTCAATACCAACTCCGATGTGGATGTCAGGGAGAACGTCTACAAGGTGGAGGGAGGAGAGGTCCAGATCGACAAGGTGTCCTCCAACAACTATCTTGCATCCATAACCAACACCAGGTGCCACCTCTGCGCGATGATCAACAAATGCAAATGCTTCCTCATGAGCGCCATCAGCAAGGGCGACAAGGTCGAGTGGACCATCGTCGGCCAGGACAGCTCCTCCGTTAGGGAGCTGGTCTCCACCCTGAGGGACAGGGGCTACACCGTGAACCTCCTCGCCGGAGGCAAGTTCAACGAGGAGATGACCCTCACCGCCAAGGAGGAGAAGTACCTCAGGATCGCCTTCGACCAGGGTTATTACGATGTTCCGAGGAGGACCGACCTGGATACCCTCTGCGAGAGGATCGGATGCTCCAAGTCCACCCTCAACGTCTCCCTTAGGAACGCCGAGAGGAAGATCATCGGCAACTACGAGGTCGGAAGGAACTAATCCTTTCGACAAACCCCATACTTTTGATTCATTTCTGTTTTTATCTTGATTGGGAATCAATGTTAGTTTTGGAATTTTAATTGCTTTTATCGAGAATTAAAGTTTTGATTTTGTGAAAATTTCACAAAATTTAAATTTTAATTAGCCATATCTGTAATTATGCTGATACGGTTCAGTGTCACGAATTTCAAGGTATTCAAGGACACCGCCACCCTGTCCATGGAGGCGACCAAGGACAAGAGGCTGCTGGAGAACGTGTTCACCCCAGAAGGATACAAGGGGAACCTTCTGAAGTTATCCGCTACATACGGGGCGAACGCTTCCGGTAAGAGCACACTGTTCTATGCATACCAGCTGTTCCTCAATTTCATCAGGGCCTCGGCGGGCCATGCGGATCAAATCGCACTGAATCACCGTCCCTTCGCATTCGGGGAGGAATCCCAGAAGCCGACCTCCTTCGAGGCAGAGTTCGTGGCGGACGGCATCCATTACGTGTACGGTTTCGCCTATGACAGCAAGGGGATCAGGGAGGAACATCTCTATTCATACCCTAATGGGAAGAAGAAGACCGTATTCGAGAGGAACGGTTCGGATTACACATTCAAATCCGATGTCAGGTTCAGGAAAGAGAATGCCAGGAGGGTCAGGCCAGTCACTCTGTACGTTTCCGTCTGTGCGCAATTCAACGATCAGGATTGCATCAGTGTGATGAAGTGGGCCACACAGAACCTGGTACTGGTGGGGATCGATGTATCCGCATCTCTGGATATCCTTACAAACGAGCTGCTCAGAGACAAGAAGTTCAGCAAGATCGCCAAACGTGCCTTCAGGATAGCGGACCTAGGTATAACCGATGTGCGGGATAGGAACAAGGCCGCTCCTGCGAAACCAGACGCTTCGGGTACGATACTTCTCCCGATGCAGGACATCTGGGTCAAGCATGAGTTCGGAGGGATCAAGAAGGAATTTCCGCTGGCGGATGAATCGGCGGGAACCATTCGTTTCCTTGCGATGATCGGGTACGTGATTGCGGGATTGAGCAACGGGTGGACCGTGATTATCGACGAAATCGACATGAGTTTCCATACTGATCTATGTGCGTGGATCGCGGGACTGTTTCTGGATCCCAGCGAGAACCGTAAGAACGCACAGCTCATACTGAATACCCATGATGTTGCCCTGTTGGATCAGTCGGTCCTCAGGAGGGACCAGGTGTACATCACCTCCAAGGATTGGAAGACCGGGGAGGCCGAACTCCGCAGGTTGTCCGATTACGGCATCAGGAACGATCTCGATATCAGGAAGGCATACCTAAACGGAAGCTTCGGAGGAAAGCCGTTCATCGCTCCCGAGAGACTGATGGAGGATGAATGAACCGCTATCCTGTGATTCCCACCGTATTGGTGGTGACCGAGGGGCTCACGGAGAAGATCTATCTGGATAGATTCCGCGAGAGAGATGCGGGGTTCAACCTGATTGTGAAACGCAGTCCCGAACAGCGCCCTGAGAAGATCCTAAAATTCTGTGAGTCCCAGATAGCGGAAAGAGGATTGAATCCGAGGGACGGTCATGCGGCATACTGCGTGTTCGATACGGACTATACTCCGGAGGATAAGCTGCAGTATGTGCTGGATCGTGCGAGGAAGAAGGGGATAGGCATAATCCTTTCAAAGCCCTGTTTCGAGGTGTTCTTCCTGTTGCATTTCACAAACAATATAGACTCGTTGGCGAGTCCGAAGGATGCCAAAGAAGAATTGAGCCAATATCTGGAGGATTATTCGGAATCGAAGGATTATTGGAAGAAACTGCTGCCGATGCAGCAGGAGGCGATAAGCCGCTCCAGACGCTTCACCCTGCCTGAACGGTTTAATCTGAAGAAATGTCCGAACGGTACGAATCTGTATGAGTTATTCGACGATTTCACCGAAAGGAAGGTCTCGAGATAAACCGGTGGACTAGAAAGTTCCCTATCCTTCGGCAGGCAATCCTTTTATCTTCCGTATTCCGATTGACGTATGATGCCTGACGTCCGTGTCGAGAACGAGATCAAGATGTACAGCCCCGGCGGGCCGTTCTCCTACGAGGGCGACGACCCCTCCGGGAAGATGGATGCTTTCGTCTATGTTTTCATGGAGGTCGGTTTCTCGTGCACCCCTCCGAAGATCTCGAAGCACACCGATTACTACTACACGGATACCGCGGGGGAGTTCGACGCCCGCAGGACCATCCTCCGCTACCGGGACCTCGGCGGGAAGGCCTTCCTGACCATCAAGATGCCCTCGATGGAGGACGGTCTGGGTCTGTCGAGGAGGGAGATC
>Ga0256405_10013077_pt1 | contig 10060 bp, 8 predicted proteins | sample RumenRJG_02DNA_FD_189096 | JGI IMG/M metagenome (GOLD analysis project Ga0256405, IMG submission 189096) | Bovine rumen microbial communities from Lethbridge, Alberta, Canada - RJG_02 | ecosystem: Host-associated > Mammals > Digestive system > Stomach > Rumen | place: Canada: Alberta | collected... | reverse complement strand
AATCAATATTGAAAGGACTGCCGAATGCCCCTATATGTGTGTGGGCATCTATTTTCTTTAATCTGCTAAAGTGTTCCATATAAATTCCGATTTATCTGTCTTATGAAGAATATATTCTAATTCAGAAGTGCGCATCATCCGAGCAGTTGTTCGAGTTGTTCTCGGTGGTGTCCGGGCATGATGATGTGGTGGTTGCCGATGGGCTGGTTGAGGAAATAGGCTGTGCGCTCGGGGTGTTTCAGTCGGATGACCTGCTGTGTGCGACAGAGGTCGGGCTTCGACTCGTTGGCAATGAGTTCGGCTTCCTCAATGAAGTGGCGGGAGAGGTCGCCCGCGACCTTGAAGATGGTTACCGGTCCTTCCTTCATGTATCCGCGAATGCCGACGCCGATGCCCGACTCGAAGTGGGTATCGAACTCGTAACGCTCCACCAGACAGAACGGGATGGTGCAGTGGGCGAACACCATTTCGCCCGTATCGGGACGGATGCTCGCGGGGTTTGCTTGAAAAGCGGCGGTGCCTGTCACCGCACGGGCGATGGTCATCGACAGCAATGCCGGTATGTCGCCTTCACACCCGGCGATGAATCCCTCGCTGTTGAGCTTTGCCAGTGCCAGACAGCCCGTGTTTCTGACCGATGTGAGCAGGTCGAAACAGCGGATAGTAAAGCCTTGCAAGTGGTATTTTACGATGATGTTTTTCAGTGCGGCATAGATTCTCTCTGCTCCGGGCATGGCGTCGCTGACCGCCTTGTCTGCCACCGCCTCGCCGTTCTCGGGCATAGGAGTGGTGGCAAGCGTGTCGAGCAGTTCCTGCATGGGAATGTCGATGAGCGTAACGCCCAGTTTCTCCTGTATCGTGTCGTAGGCAACATGGCTGGAGATGAGCCAGTCGGAGGGCTTGCCGATGACGCCGAGCCTACATTCATGCAGCCATCTTCGTGCTTCGCCGCGCTTGCTCAGTTGGGCGATGCGCTCGCGAATGTATTCGTTGCTGCCGTGTATAATCTCGCCCTGCAAGTCGTTTTGTCGCAGATAGGAGAGAATTTCCATCGATGCTGCCAGCGAATTGCTCTTTCCGGAGGTGAGAAAATAGAACGGCTGGCGGCTCTTCGTACGCAGTTCGGGCAGGAGTTTGAGGAAGATGTCTTCCGTTCCGCCCGTGCGTACATATATAAGATTGAGCGGTGCACTGCCATAATCGGCGTAGTCGCCTCCGTGAAGCGTGTATTCGATATGGAGGTTGCCCAGAAATTCTTTCGTCACGGCAGCCACCGACTGTTCGTCGTGCAGCTTGGAAGTGAGTGTAAAAATGGAGATATGATTCATAGTCATTCATGATTTTGTGACAAAAATACTGATAATTTTTCGGAAATCACTTGAAAAATATGTATTTTTGCAAAAGCTAATGGAAAGCAGCGGGGTGGGGACGTGCCCGTTTTCCACCGTTGCTTGCAGTTGAAACACAAAAAACAGTCATGCAATAAAGATAATGAAAGAACAGGAAATTCTTAATTTTGAATGCGACTACAATAACGGTGCGCATCCTGAAGTGTTACGGAAGTTGGTGGAAACCAACGGCAGACAGAGTCTGACGTACGGCTTTGACGAGTGGAGCGAGCAGGCACGCGGGAAAATCCGGGCGGCTTGCGGTGATGCGTCGGCTGACGTTTTCTTCCTCGTGGGAGGCACGCAGACCAACGCCACGGTCATCGACGCGCTGCTCAGAAGCCACGAGGCGGTCATCTCAGCCGAATGTGGACATATCAATGTGCACGAGGCAGGAGCCATCGAGCAGAGCGGACACAAGGTGATTGCCTTGCCCGCTTGCGACGGGAAGATGCGGACGGAGGACCTGGAGCGCTATATGGACTGGTTTGTGAACGACGAAAGTCGCGACCATGTGGCGCAGCCGGGCATGGTGTACGTCACTTTTCCGACCGAGTTCGGCACGCTCTATACTGCCCGAGAATTGCAGGATATCCATGATGTTTGCAGGAAATACGGACTGAAGCTGTTCGTGGACGGCGCCCGAATGGGCTATGGACTGGCTGCGAGCAGCGAGGTGACACTGCCTTTCCTCGCACAGCACAGCGATGCGTTTTATATCGGAGGAACGAAAGTGGGCGCACTCTGCGGCGAGGCGGTGGTCTTTCCGCGCGGCGGAGCGCCGAAAGGCTTTTTCAGTATCATCAAACAGCACGGTGCACTCCTGGCAAAAGGACGGCTGGCAGGCATCCAGTTCGATGCGCTGTTCACCGACAACCTCTATCTCAACATATCCCGACACGCCGTCAGCATGGCGATGCGCCTAAAAGAAATGATGCTCGCGAAGGGCTACCGGCTGCATATCGATTCGCCTACGAACCAGCAATTTTTCGTCATTGAGAACTCGAAGATGCACGAACTGGAGCCCCACGTACTCTTCACCCATTGGGAACCAGCCGACGAGCACCATACCGTCTGCCGTTTCGTCACCAGTTGGGCGACGACCGAAGAGGACCTGCAAGCCCTCGCCGAGGTGGTCTGAAACAAAGAAACCAATACATGAGAACCAATGACACATAACCGGAAAATGATGAAAAAGACTTTTATAGTAATATTCGCTGCCCTCATCGTGCTCACAGCATGCACCACAAGCGCACGACTGACGGCAACCGACGACTCGTCGCAGTTCGTCACACTGACCGACGCGGTGCCTGATGCCATCCTCGAAATACGCTATTTCAGCACCTACAACTTCGTAGGCACACGCATCGACGGCTATCAACAACCCACGGCACTGCTCACACGGCGGGCTGCCGACAGCCTCCGCGCAGTGAGCGACGAGCTCAAACAACAGGGCTACCGCCTCAAAATCTATGACGCCTACCGCCCACAGCGAGCCGTCAACCACTTCGTGCGGTGGGCATCCAACCTCCCCGACACCGCCATGAAGCCCTATTTCTATCCCGACCTGGACAAGAGCGTGCTCTTCGAGCAGGACTATATCGCAGAAAAAAGCGGCCACACGCGAGGAAGCACAGTGGACCTGACACTCTTCGACATGGCATCGGAGAAGGAAGTTGACATGGGCGGAACGTTCGACTGGTTCGGTCCGGAAAGCCACCCCGACTTCTGCGGCAATCCCGAAACGGGCACCTACACAGGCGACAACAGCAAGAGTCCCACGCGACGCAGCATCACCGCCGAGCAGTTCCGTAACCGCATGATACTCCGCAACGCCATGCTGCGACACGGATTCAAACCCATCGACTCCGAATGGTGGCATTTCACACTGCGCAACGAGCCATTCCCCGACACCTATTTCACATTCCCAGTCAGACAATTAAACAAATAAAGCAGCTATGAAAAGGTACAGAATATGGATGCTCGCCGCCATCCTGACACTATGCGGTGCCACGACAACCAACGCACAAGTAATGAAGATAGCCGACCTGGAGAGGTATGCCAAAGAGCGCTACGGCGACAAATGGCTCGATGCTGCACGGAATCTCGCCTCCAGCCTGACACTCGACAAAAACGAAAACCTCACCTATCAGCAGGTAATCGAGGCGCCGGGCAAGACTAAGGAGCAACTCTATGTGGCACTTAACTACTGGGCAACAGCCACCTTCAAGGACAACAACGCCATCACACTCAACGACAAGGAAGCCGGCTGCATCATCATATCATCGACCATACGCAACATTGCCGAGCACATGGGCACCATCAACAAATACTCTGTCAGCATCACACCCATCATCCGGCTCGATATAAAAGAAGGGCGCGTCCGTGTTACATACACCGTGCAGACCTATGACGTGCTGGCAGACATCAGCGGCGGATGGCTCAGTCCGACAGATAAAGAGGGAAAAACCTTTGGCGACTCGAAGCGCAAAGCCGACGACAAAACCAACCCCATGCTCTACGACCGGCAGTGGGAGATAGCCCATCACTATCCTTTCGTCGAGAAAGATGCCCAGAAACGCACCTGCGCCAAAGCGCTCGTGATGACCCACGCCTACTCAAACGCCATCCTCGACAAGGTGGAAGAGGCGCTGAAACATGGCATCGTGGGCAATGATAACGATGACTGGTGAGCGTAACCCGTCACGTCCCGATAAGAAAAAATCCTTCCAACTCTCCGGGAAAAGAGAATTGGAAGGATTTTAAGTAATATAGAAAGACTATTTTTACAGTGGCTTGTATTCCACGAAGGCTTCCATCGCCTCGTAGCAAGCCAGTCCGAGGTCGTCATAGAGTTTCGCCGTGGCACGGTTGCGGTCTTCGGCACGCTGCCAGAACAGTCGTTCGTCATTGCCCAGGAACGGCGCACTCTCCATCTGCGACTGATGTTTCAAGATAGAGTTGCGCTTCGCACGAAGTTCTTCGGGGCTCATCGGCACACACATCTCTATGTTCTCAATCTCCCATTCAGCCCATGCGCCGCGATACATCCATATACGGCACTCCTTCAGCCACTCCGCGTTGCTCTTCTTCAACTCGTCGATAGCAGCCAGGACGGCATCCGTACACTTCTTGTGGGTGCCGTGCGGGTCAGCCAAATCGCCCGCCACGTATATCTGATGGGGCTTCACGTCATCAATCAGCTTAAGCACAATCTCCACGTCAGCCTTTCCCATCGGCAGTTTCTCGATGCGTCCGCTCTCGTAGAACGGCAGGTCGAGGAAGTGCACATGGTCAAGCGGAATCTGGTTGTAGGTGCAAGCCGTGCGCGCCTCACCGCGCCGAATCAGTCCCTTGATGGTGCGTATGTCCTGCGTGTCGATGTCGCCTTCCTTCTTTTTAGCAAGGAAATCTTTTATCTCACGGTATTTTTTCTTGATGATTTCATCCCCGTCTTCTCCGAAAAGTTGGTTGAACCCGTTGATGAAGTGCATGAAGCGGCTCACCTCCTCGTCGCCGACGGCAATGTTTCCGCTCGTCTGGTAAGCCACGTGCACGTCGTGTCCCTGTTGCACCAGTCGCCGGAGCGTGCCACCCATCGAGATGACATCGTCGTCGGGGTGGGGTGAGAAGACGATTACCCGCTTCGGGAACGGCTTTGCCCGCTCCGGTCGGTACGTGTCGTCGGCATCGGGCTTACCGCCGGGCCATCCCGTGATGGTGTGTTGCAGGTCGTTGAATATCTTGATATTGGCGTTGTATGCAGAGCCGTAGAGTGCGAGCAGTTCCGACAGCCCGTTCTCGTTATAGTCTTTGTTGGTCAGTTTCAAGATGGGTTTCCCCGTCTTCTGGCACAGCCACACCAGTGCCGAGCGCACCAGTTTGTCGTCCCACTTGCAGGATGTGACCAGCCATGGGCGCACGATGCGTGTCAGTCGTGAGCCGGCAGCCAGGTCGATGACCACGTGTGCGGCGTTGTGCGTCTGCAGGAATGATGCCGGAATGGCGTCCGACACACGTCCCTCGACCGTCTTCTGGATGATGTCTGCCTTTTCCTCGCCCCATGCCGTCAGGAAAATCTTGCGGGCTGAGAGGATGGTGGCGATGCCCATCGTGATGGAACAGGGCGGCACCGTCTCGCCGTTATCGAAGCTGAGCGACATCTCCTCGCGTGTGGTAGGCTCGATGAGGATGATGCGCGAAGTGGTGTTATGTCCCGAACCGGGCTCGTTGGTGGCAATGTTTCCGATGCGCCCGATGCCCAGCATCATGACATCAATGCCGCCAAACGTCTGTATGCGCTGCTCGTAGAGCCGGCAATGCTCCTGCACGGCGTCCTGCGGAATCGTTCCGTCGAGCGTGAAGATGTTTTGCGGGTTGATATCCACATGGTCGAGGAAGCGGCGTCTGAGCTGATTGATGCTGCACGTCTGGGTTTCCGGCGTGAGCGGGAAATATTCGTAGGCGTTGAACACCACGACGTTGTGGAAGCTGAGTCCGCATTCCTTATGGCGGCGTATGAGTTCCTGATAGACAGGTGTGAGCGACATGCCCGTTCCCAGTCCGAGCACACAGAACTTGCCTTCCCTTTGTTTGGTGGTGATTTCTGCCTCTATCGTGTCAGCGATGTGCTTTGCACCCTCGTCGATGGTGGGGAAGATGTCTGTTTGTATCTTCTCCATACGCGTCACTTCCGAGCGTTCCACGGCGTTCTCCGGTCGATAGAATTTTGTCGGTACTTTGTTGAGTACGATTTGTGAGCTAAGATTCAGTCTCATAAGAATAGTTTTTTGTTATCTTGATACATTCTGATGCAAAGTTAGCGAAAAATTGGAAATTCAAAATAAAAAGCAACAGATTTTATTTTTTTCTTTTTGAAATTTTGTCTTACTTAGCATCGAAAACCCCAAAGGTGGAAGAGGCTTTTTCCTTTGTTTGATGCCTTTTAGCGGTAGTATTCCGTGCTTGATATAGATGGTTATCTTATGCGATGAAACCGCAACGTACGGAGGAAGGCTGTTGGATATAAGTTTAAGAAAAGTAAAATCTTCAAGATACCTGTTTTATTTACCGTATCTTCTATCCCAATCTTTTTTCATTTCAATTGCCGCCCTTACTATAATATATCCCCCTGATAATGATACTATAGCAGCACAAACAACCATAACATCAACATAAAACTTTATTGATCTTCCATGTAAGATACAAAACTCAAAAATGCCTTGCATAAACATACGGAAAAGGGCGTATAAATATGCGGTTGAACTTTCGCTTTCCAAAAGTTCAACTTTTAGCTTGCAAAAGTTGAACTTTTAGGCGATGAAAGTTGAACTTTTAGGACGCAAAAGTTGAACTTTTGGAAAGCCCTTCTTAACGTATTGAAATACAGGACTTTACAAAACACCCTCCAATCCTTCCACCCTTGCATAAATATACAAAAGCGGCAAACGGCTCGGCGAGTGGAATGAACGAAATGGAAAGAGAGACATCGCAGGATTCGCGTCATCCTTATATCGAACTCATGTTTAGATAAAATAAATTTCTTTTTTGCTCACTTAATCGAATTTTTAGATAAAATTGACTTTCCCTTTGGTCGTCGATTATACAATTCTTCCGTTCGAAAAAATAAATAAATTTCTTTTTTGCTCACTTAATCGAATTTTTATATTATCTTTGCTGCGAAAAGCTAAATGATGAATTATGGGATACGTAGAAAAAAGTTTGATGGAAGGTGAGCATATCGTTTATGAAGCTACCTATCACTATGTCATTTATTGGTTGCCGGCACTGTTGGCGCTGGCAGGTTTGGCGTTGCTCTTCATTCCGATTGGCGAGACGACGTTCGGCACGCGCCTGCTGTTCACGCTGATTATCATTGCCGTGGCAGTGGTGTGGGCTGTCGTGAAGTGGGGCGGCAAGCGGTTTGTGCTGACCAATAAGCGCATCATCGAGAAGGTGGGTATCGTGCGCCTCGAATCGAACGAACTGGTGCTGCATCGCTGTGAGGGGGTGAACCTTTCTCAGGGCATTCTCGGACGGATATTGAATTACGGCACGGTCATCGTGACGACTGGCGAGGTGGCAAACGAATATCCATACATCAAGAATCCGTTGAGGTTCAAGACACTGGTCAATCAGCAGATAGACAGCTACAAGGAACTGCTGATGAAGGGATAGGGAGAATGATGTTTACCGACATTTAGATAAAATTGACTTTCCCTTTGGTCGTCGATTATACAATTCTTCCGTTCGAAAAAATAAATAAATTTCTTTTTTTGCTCACTTAATCGAATTTTTGAGAGAACAATTGTTTAAATATGTAATGATATGAACAAGGCAAAATTTTTATTAGTGATGTTTGTTACCACGCTGCTGATGGCGTGTGGAACAACGAGAACCGTGCCCATCACGGGACGTAAGCAGAATCTGATGGTCAGCGACGAGCAAGTGCTGAGCCTCAGCAATCAGGAGTATGCCAACTATATGAAGACGGCAAAAATCTCGACCAACACCGCCAATACGACGATGGTGAAGCGAGTGGGACAGAAGCTGGCAACGGCAGTGGAAAACTATCTGCGTCAGAATGGTATGGCAGCCGACCTCGTCAATTATAAGTGGGAATTCAATCTGGTGCAGGATAAGAGCGTGAACGCCTTCTGTATGCCTGGCGGAAAGATTGTGGTTTATGAGGGGTTGTTGCCCGTCACCCAGAACGAGGCGTCGCTCGCCATCGTCCTCGGTCATGAGATTGCGCACGCTGTTGCCCGTCACTCAGCAGAGCAGATGTCGAAGCAAATCAAGCAGCAATATGGCACGCAGATTGTTGGCGGTGTGCTTAGCGCAGCAGGTATGGGGTCGAACACGGCTTCTATCCTCGGTGCTTTGGCACAGCAGGGATTCAAGATTCGCAACCTGTCCTATTCACGCGACCATGAGCACGAGGCAGACCACATGGGGCTCATCTTCGCAGCAATGGCTGGCTACGACCCGCAGGTGGCTGTGGCTTTCTGGCAGCGCATGGCAGCCAGCTCAGGCAACAGCAACCAGTCGGACTTCTGGAGCGACCACCCGTCGGATGCAAAGCGCATAGCGAATATCCAGAAGTGGATGCCCGAAGCATTGAAATATTACAAGAAATAAACAGGAAATAGCGTGAGAAACTGGAAAGGGGATGTGCCACATTTTTGGCGCATCCCCTTTCTGCCGTTTGTCCCTCTCCCTCTCAGGAGAGCAGTTCGTTGAGCATCTCTGGAATGTCTATCTCGCTGCATTTGATGGTTTCCAGCTGTTCCATCCCTGCCTTTGTGATGGCAAAATGTATCATGCGCTTGTCGTTCTTGTCGAATGAGCGGCTGACGAACTTGCGCTTTTCTACCGAGCGGATGACCTTCGACATGTTCGAATGTGTCAGTCCCATCGCCTTTGTCAGTTCGCCTGCCGTGATGCCTTTCTGCTCTTGAAGCATGCAGAGGAGCATCGCCTCGTTGATGTTGAGCCCGAAACGTTTCTGAAAGTGCATCTCCATCTCCGCAATGGCGCGGTAGATATCCCTTATCTTACAGATTTTTCCCTTGTCCATAGCCACTTATATGAATAGGTTGACGTTTGCCTGTTCTGCCCGTTCCATGTAGGTTGCCACGCCGCCGATGCTCACGCCGTCGATGAGTTCGTCTTTCGAGATGCCCATCATGTCCATCGTCATCTGGCAGGCTATGAATTCCACTCCTGCCTCCTGTGCCTGTGTGCGGAGTTCCTCGAGCGAATTGATGTGCTTTTCGTTCATGATGTGGCGCATCATTCGGTCGCCGATTCCCATCATGCTCATTTTCGAGAGCTTCAGCTTTTTGGACGACGAGGGGAGCATCCACGAGAACATGCGTCCCCAGAGGTCTTTCTGTACCGCCGGTTTATGTTCTTTCTTCAGCACGTTCAGTCCCCAGAAGGTGAAGAAGATAGATACTTTCTTTCCCGTAGCCGCTGCTCCGTTTGCCAGTACAAACGTGGCAATGGCACGGTCGAGGTTGTCGCTGAACATGATCAAGGTCTTGTTTCCGCTGTTTGAAACGGATGCCTCTTGGAGACGTTGCGGCTGTTTCTCGATAACCACCGTGTGGATGCCGCTCTCACTTGTGTGGGAAACGAACTTGTTTCCCGTCGATGTGCACCATGAGCGGGCATCTCTCGGGAAACCGGCATCGGTGGCTTTCACCTCAATCCGGTCGCCGTCACAAGCATTATCTACCGCTTTTTTCAGTTGAATGATGGGTCCGGGACACTGTAACCCGCAGGCATCCACCATTAGTGTCTTGCTGTTCTCTGCACAACAAACGCCCCTATGCGGGTCCGTACCATGTTTTGTGTCTCTTTCTGCAGGCGGCGTATTTACAATCTTTTGCGTTGCCAACTGATAGATTCGGTAGCCTCCCAGCAGGTTGCGCACGTTGTTGAAGCCGCGCCCGAGCAGGATGCGTGTAGCCAGATAGCCGCGCAGACCGACGGCACAGAAGATGATGACCGGCTTGTCGGTAGGTATTTCGTGGAGGTGTTCGCGCAAATCGTCGAGTGGAATATTGACAGCTCCCTCGATGGTGCCGAGCGCAAATTCCTCTTTTGTGCGGACGTCGAGCAGGAACATCCCTTTCCTGTCCGTGCCAGCCAGCTGTCTCCATGTC
>Ga0256405_10013076_pt1 | contig 10060 bp, 8 predicted proteins | sample RumenRJG_02DNA_FD_189096 | JGI IMG/M metagenome (GOLD analysis project Ga0256405, IMG submission 189096) | Bovine rumen microbial communities from Lethbridge, Alberta, Canada - RJG_02 | ecosystem: Host-associated > Mammals > Digestive system > Stomach > Rumen | place: Canada: Alberta | collected... | reverse complement strand
CGACTCTGGACGGTCAGTTCATGGCACTGTCCGAGCGCTACATGAAGACGAACTGTGCCTGCTTCACCCCGAATACGGGACGCATCGATGACCTGCTTCGCCTGGCGAAGGAATATCAGGTAGACGGCGTGATTGACTGCAGCCTGAAGTTCTGCTGCCTGTATGATACGGAGAAGTATTCTGTCTCCCGTGCGCTGAAGGAAGCAGGCATCCCGGTTCTTTCTCTTGAGACGGACTATGAGGATGCCGATGCCGGCCAGCTCCGCACCAGAATCGGCGCATTTATCGAGATGCTTTCCTGACATAGTTCAGTAAACCAATGAATCCATGAATCTCAGATACTATATTTTATTTGCGAATTATGAGCAGGGACTTGCCCTGAGGGATATTCTCCTTCAGGACGGGATCCCGAACCGGATCGCGCCGGCTCCCAGAGCCATCCAGGGAGATCTTTCCTGCGGCATGAGCCTTCTGGTGGAACCGGAATATATTGAGCAGGCCAGGCGTTCCATCGAGGAACACCATGCAGCCTATCACCGGATTGCCTCTCTGGAGGGGCAGATCCGGCCAAACAGAGATCGATATTGCTGATCACTGGCCCGTATGGTGCAGAGTGCTGTGCCATACGGGCTTTCTCATCGTTACCGGTACATCGTTGCCTGATGAACTGTCACATTCCTTGTTTGATCTTCCGGATACTGCGTTGTCGTCAGTCGCCGTAGCCCGTCACACCCCTGACAGTACCTGACCGGCAGCGCTTCTGCGGGAAGGACAAAAAAACACTGTGAAGGTGCAGACTTGTGTGAAAAAGTCGTGTATAGTGAAAAGGAGAAAAGGGCGGGTGAACCAAAAGAAGACGGAGGGGTATTTATGTTTGATCAGAAGAACAGCAGCACCGGCTGCGAATTCTATTTTGAACAGGACAAGGTCCGGCTTCATATGAAGCTGGATCTGCCGGAAGGACTGCGGCTGAGCAACAGCCCGGATGACGCGGCCGGCGGGCGGCCATTCCTTCCGGAGGTTATGGCGGAGGGGGACGGCGCTTTGCTTCCCTGTCCCCTCGTGATTGTCCAGCACGGGTTTACCGGGCACATGGAGGAAGACCATATCATTGCGGTATCGAAAGCATTGAATGAGACAGGCTTTGCGACCCTTCGGACAGAGCTGTACGGACATGGGAAAAGCGACGGCAATTTCGAGGATCATACCTTATATAAATGGCTGACGGAGATGCTGGACATCATCGATTATGTGAGAAAGTTTGACTTTGTGCGTGACCTGTTCCTGTGCGGCCATTCTCAGGGAGGACTTTGTGTCATGCTGGCAGGGGCGATGAAGCGGGATGTGGTGCGCGGATTGATCCCGCTGTCTCCGGCGGTGATGATCCCTGATGATGCCAGGAAAGGCGTCATGCTGGGACACTCCTTCAACCCGGACCGGATCCCGGATGTTCTGACCCTGGAGGACGGCCTGAAGCTGGGGGGAAACCATGCAAGGGTATCCCAGACGATCTATGTCGAACCGGCGATCGACGCATTTTCCAAAGAAGTGCTGATCATCCACGGTATGGAAGATGAATGTGTTCCGTTTGCCTGTGCTAAGGAAGCGGTGCAGCGATATCGGAATGCGACGCTGATCGCAATTCCCGGGGATGATCATTGCTACAACCATCATCTGGATCAGGTGACGGATGCTTTGAAGAAGTACATGCAGCAATTTGTCCCGGAAAAGAGGACAGACTGAATGCGGAACGGCAAAGGTTCCGGACTGTTTGGGCCGCGATGAGGACGGCGGAATGGAGATGACTATGAGATGGTATGTTGACCAAAGCGCTGCGTTTCAGGGAGACGGATCGAAGGAGAGACCTTTTACCAGAATTCAGGATGCGGCGAACTGCGCCGGACCGGGGGATGAAGTCCTGGTCGCGCCCGGTATCTACAGAGAATATGTGAATCCGGTACATGCCGGCACTCCTCAGGCAAGGATTACCTACCGGAGCATGGAAAAGAACGCCGCGGTGATTACTGGTGCCGAGGAGCTGAAGAACTGGGAGAAAGACGGAGCGCTCTGGAAGACGTCCGTGGAGAACAGCATCTTCGGCACCTACAATCCGTATACGACCTATGTGTACGGGGACTGGTATTTCGCGGGAAAGACAAAGCATACCGGCGCGGTTTTCCTGAATGACCGGATGCTGTATGAAGCCGCGTCGGCGGAAGCGTGCCGGAAGGCGGAACGAAGCACGGTATCCTGGGTTCCGGATGAGTCCGTATACCAGTGGTATGCGGAGCAGACGCCGGACGGCGGGAAGACGGTCTTCTGGTGTAATTTCCAGGAGAAGGATCCGAACCGGGAGAAGGTGGAATTCACGGTGCGCCGGGAGTGCTTCATGCCTTCGAAGACGGGCGTCGGATATATCACGGTATCCGGATTCAAGGTGGACAAAGCAGCCCCGACCTGGGCGCCTCCGGCGGCTTTCCAGGATTGCATGATCGGCCCTCACTGGGCAAAGGGCTGGGTGATCGAGGACTGCGAGATCAGCAATTCCAAATGCTCCGGCATCGGTCTGGGAAAGTACCTGGATCCTGAGAACGATCATTATTTTACGACGAAGCATGTGAAGAGCCCGACGCAGATGGAGCGCGATGCGGTGTGCAGGGGACAGTATCATGGCTGGCTGAAGGAAACGGTGGGCAGCCATATCGTGCGCAGATGCAACATCCACCACTGTGAGCAGGGCGGTATTATCGGACGCATGGGCGGCGTTTTCAGCCTGATCGAGGACAACCATATCCATCACATCAATAATATGATGGAGCTGGGCGGGGCTGAGATCGCCGGAATCAAGATGCATGCCGCGATTGACGTTGTGATGCGGCGCAACCACATCCATCACTGCACCATGGGGATCTGGTGTGACTGGGAAGCGCAGGGAACGCGTATCACGGGCAACCTGCTGCACGACAATATGAGGCCGGATTTTGCGAAGCAGCTGACCGGCGGCATGACCTGTCAGGATATCTTCGTGGAGGTGAGCCACGGGCCAACGCTGATTGACAATAATATCCTTCTGTCGGATGTGTCGCTTCGGTTTGCGACCCAGGGCGTCGCGATGGTACACAACCTGATCTGCGGTGCATTTACCTATGTCGGGGAAGGGACACAGCAAAGATATACCCCGTACCATATTCCGCACAGAACGGAAGTCATGGGCTTTATGACCTTCCTGCACGGCGATAACCGGTTCTACAACAATATCTTTATCCAGAAATGGCCGGACAGAGATTTTGTTGTGCGCAGTGACAGCCGGGAAGAGATGGAGATCGAAAATCGAAAGACCGGTACGATGGTCTGGGATTCCTACCCGACGTATGACGCGTGGATCAGGCAGTTTGATCTGGATACCGATACGCCGGATATGGCGAAGCTCGAACCGGCCCACATGGGACATCTTCCGGTATGGTCGGAGGGGAATCTGTACTTCAATGGCGCAAAGGCATATCGCGCGGAGAAAAACGGAGCGGTCGACACGAAGCATCCCGTTTGTGTCAGCGCAGCGGAAACGGACGGGGGCTGGACGCTGCAGACAGATCTGTATGAATTCCTGAAGGAAGAAGAAGGTCTTGCCTGCCGGATGATTCATTCAGACATACTGGGGAAAGCATTCGAGCCGGAGGAGCGTTTTGAGAATCCGGATGGATCCGCCATTACATTCGACACGGACTACTTCGGAAAGCACAGGGGCGTTGACGTGATTCCCGGGCCGTTTGCGGAGCCGTTTACATCCGCTTTTGTGACGCGCGCACAGTGACGCGGAAGAAGGGATTCTGCGTGAAAAAACATCTTGACAGGAGTTTCCTGCCTTATTATAATTACGGAGTGCGCTTTGAAGGGGTACCATTTTATGTTGCTGAATCTGACAGATGTGCTTCTGGAAGGCAGGAAGGTCGAAACAGAAGTGCCAATCGGACTTGAGAAGCTGGAATACAGCTTCGGGAGCTACCCGGTCACGGAAAAAAGCTCTGCTTTTCTGATCTTGAATAAGAAGGAGAGCGGACATCTGGAGATACGGGGGAAGGCTTCGATGAAGGTACAGATTCCCTGCGACAGATGCCTGGACAGCGTAATCGTTCCGTTCGAGCTGGATTTTTGCGAGACTGTCGCAGTCAGTGAGGCGGAAGGTCCGGAAGTAGATTCGGAAGGATCTGAGGCGGAGATGGCGGATGAGCCGGTACTCGATCCGGACTGTTTGATAGAAGGATATCACCTGGACGTGGATAAGCTGCTCTTTGGTGAAGCTCTGCTGAACTGGCCGTCCCGTGTTCTCTGCAAGGAGGACTGCAAGGGACTGTGTCCGGTATGCGGTCAGAACTTAAACCATGGTGATTGCGGCTGCGAACGCAAGGCGCTTGATCCAAGAATGGCGAAGGTCCTGGATGTTTTCAGCAAGTTCAAGGAGGTGTAGACCATGTCGATTTGCCCGAAGAATAAGCACAGCAAGTCAAGAAGAGATATGAAGCACGCGCAGTGGAAGATGGCGGCTCCGACTCTCGTAAAGTGCAGCAAGTGCGGCGCTCTCATGAGACCGCATACCGTCTGCAAGGCTTGCGGAAGCTACAACAAGAGGGAGATCATCAAGGTTGGCGAAGACGCCTGAGCGTGATCTTTTGGAGGAAACCAGGAAGGGAGTGCCTGAGTGGGGCAGTCCCTTCTTTCTTGCGTTTTCACACCTGATATAGTACACTTTTGTGAGCCGGAAATACCGTAGAAACGAAAATCAAAAAAACACAGGTGCCGGGATGGAGGTTAGGAAAATGGCGGATCGGATCACAATCGCGGCGGACGCGATGGGAGGAGACAACGCCCCGGAAGAGATCGTGAAGGGGGTTGTTGCTGCTGTCAACAGCATGAGCAATGTCTCGGTGATACTGGTGGGCAGAGAGAGGGAAATCGCAGCCTGCCTGAAGCAACAGACCTATCCGGAAGGCTCGATCCGGATCCTGCCTGCGCAGGATGTCATTGCGACCGCGGATCATCCCGTAGAGGCAATCCGGCGCAAAAAAGAATCTTCCATGGTAAAAGCACTGCAGCTGGTGAAGAACGGGGAAGCGGATGCATTTATCTCTGCCGGGAACTCCGGCGCAGTCGTCGTGGGCGGACAGGGAATCATCGGCAGACTCCGCGGGGTACAGAGACCTCCGTTCGCGTCCATCATTCCCACCAGGAAGGGCGGGATGCTTCTGCTGGACTGCGGGGCCAATGTGGATGCCAGACCCGAGCATCTGGCCCAGTGGGCGAAGCTTGGAACGATCTATCTGCAGAGCGTTCTCGGGGTGGAGGACCCAAAGGTCGGGATTGTGAATATCGGAGCAGAGGAAGAAAAGGGCAACAGCCTGGTGAAGGAAACCTTCCCGCTGCTCAAAGAGATGGGAGAAAAGGGAGAGATCCATTTTACCGGGAGCTGCGAGGCGAGGGATATCCCCTATGGCAGCTGCGATGTTGCCGTGTGTGATGGCTTCACGGGGAATGTGATCATCAAGATGTATGAAGGAACCGGGACACTGCTTCTCGGAGAGATGAAGAATGCGTTCTATACCTCCCTGACGAGCAAGATCGGGGCACTCCTGGTAAAGGGCGTCTTAAAGAAAACACTTGGGAAATATGATGCCAGCCAGTATGGCGGCGCACCTGTTCTGGGGCTGAAAAGCTTAGTGGTGAAGATGCACGGAAGCGCGAAAGCCACGGAGGTGAAGCGCGCAATCGAACAGTGTGTACAGTTCTACAAGGAAGACATTGCGGCGAAGATTGCAGCTTATATTGAAGCACATAATTAAGGAGGAAAATATGGAATTCGAAAAGATGCAGCAGATTATCGCGGACGTACTGAGCGTGGATCTGGATGAGATCACTCCGGAGACAACCTTCAAGGATGACCTCGGTGCGGACAGCCTGGATGTGTTCCAGATTATCATGGCAGTCGAAGAAGAGTTCAATATTGAGATTCCGACCGAAGAAGCCGAGAAGATCGTTACGGTCGGCGACGCGGTTGAGGCGATCCGGAATGCAGTCAGCTGAAAGCAGGCTCTTAAGCACACGGGCGGCGCAGCGAACGAAAAAAGCCGGCGCACTTTGCGCAGAACAGGAAGGCAGGCTGAAGGAACTGGAGGACAGGATCGGCGTTTCCTTCCGGCAGAGAGATCTGCTCTTTCAGGCGCTCAGTCACAGCTCCTATGCGAATGAGCACAGGGAACAGGGGGCGCAGGACAACGAGCGGCTGGAATTTCTCGGAGACGCCGTTCTGGAGCTGGTAAGCTCAAGGTTCCTCTATCTTGCGTATCCGGATCTTCCCGAAGGGGATCTCACGAAGCTGCGCGCAAGTCTCGTGTGTGAACCTACCCTGGCACTGTGCGCGAGACAGATCCGGCTTCCCGATTATCTGCTTTTGGGAAAAGGGGAAGAGCGCACCGGAGGCAGGAGGAGAAACTCGATTGTCTCGGATGCTCTGGAAGCAGTCATCGGCGCCATTTTTCTCGACAGCGGACTGGAAGCGGCCGATACCTTTATCCGATCGTTTATTCTGAATGATATCGAGCACAAAAAGCTGTTTTATGACAGCAAGACAATCCTGCAGGAAGTAGTTCAGAGAGAGTTTCAGGGACAGGAACTCTCTTATCGGCTTGTCAAAGAGGAAGGTCCGGATCACGATAAGCACTTTACCATGGCTGCCTGTATCGGCTCTAAGACGCTTGGAGAAGGAAGCGGGAGTACGAAAAAAGGAGCAGAGATGGAAGCTGCCTACAAGGCGCTGATTGAGCTGAAGAAGGAATAATTCGTAAACAGAGGAAAGCATGTATCTAAAGAGTCTGGAATTGCAGGGCTTTAAGTCCTTTGCCAATAAAATCGTTTTGCAGTTCCACAATGGTATCACAGGTGTCGTGGGCCCGAACGGCTCAGGCAAGTCAAATGTATCCGATGCGATCCGGTGGGTTCTGGGCGAGCAGTCTGCAAAGCAGCTGCGCGGCGGATCCATGCAGGATGTGATCTTTTCCGGCACGATGCAGCGCCGGCCGATGAGCTATGCTTATGTCGCGATCACGCTGGACAATGCGGATCACGCGCTTCCGATTGACTACGAGGAGGTAACGGTCGCAAGGCGTCTGTACCGGTCCGGTGAATCGGAATACCTGATCAACGGAACCGCCGTCAGAATGCGGGATGTCCAGGAGCTGTTCTTTGATACCGGTATCGGAAAAGAAGGGTATTCCCTGATCGGACAGGGACAGGTGGAAAAGATCCTCAACGGAAAGCCGGATGAGCGCAGGGAGCTTTTTGATGAGGCTGCCGGAATCGTCAAGTACAAGCATCGCAAGCAGGCTGCCGTTAAGAAGCTCGACAGCGAGCAGGCGAATCTGGTCCGTGTCAATGATATCTTGAGCGAGCTGGAGCGTCAGGTCGGCCCTCTGAAGGATCAGAGCGAGAAGGCAAAGATCTATCTTTCCAAGCGCGACGAGATGAAGCTTGTCGACGTGAATCTGTATCTGATCGAAAATGACCGGTATGAAGAAAACCTGAAGAACGCGCAGGACCGGCTGCAGGACGCCAGAAAAGAGCAGGAAGAAATCAACCAGAATCTGACCGGCGCCAGGACGCATTATGAGGAGCTGGACGAGGAGATCCGCTCCATCGACAGCGCGATGTATGCGGCCAATGAAGAGCTGTCCGGCGTGCGCATCGAGAGACAGGAGCATGCGGGCGGGATTGATCTTGCCGAGGACAGAATCCGCTCTCTTGCCGAAGGGGATGCAGAGCTTCGCCTGCGCACGGATCGCCTGAAGCTGGAGATTGATCAGAGAAAAGACCAGATGGAAGCTTCCGCAAAGCGCAGCGCTGATCTCGGGAAGGAGATGGATAGCTGCACCCGGGAAAGTGAGGCTGCACAGGATCAGGTCCGTGAACTGAACGAAAAGATTGCTGTCATCAACGCGAAGATTGACAGCGGCAAGGAAGCGATCATCCGGATTCTGAATGAGCGTACCGGCATCCAGACCGGGCGGCAGAGAGCATCCACCATGATCGAGCAGCTCTCGCTGCGGGAATCAGAGCTGAACAGCAGGGAGCTGACGCTCAGAAGCGAAGAGCGCGCGCAGAATCAGAATCAGGAGGATCTGGGCGCACAGAAGAAGGATGCCCTGAAGGAAGCGGAAACGCTTCAGGAAAGGAGCACCCGGCTGTCTGCGGAGCTGGAGACCGTGCACAGAAGCTTCCTGGACGGATCGGACAGCCTTGCAAAGCTTCGGGAAGAATACCAGAGAGAATCCTCCCGGTTTGATACCCTCAGAGCAATCACCGAGCGCTATGAAGGCTACGGCGGGGCGATCCGAAGGGTCATGGAGCAGAAGACACGTGTTCCCGGAATTCTGGGCGTCGTCGCAGATCTGATTCAGACCTCGAAGCGGTATGAACTCGCCGTGGAGACGGCCCTTGGCGGAAGCATCCAGAATATTGTCACCACAGATGAACAGACGGCGAAGAAGATGATCGCCTTCCTGAAGGAAAACCGCTTCGGACGCGCCACATTCCTTCCCCTGACGGCAATGAATAACAGCAGGGGACTGAAGGAAACCAGTGTCCTGAATGAGACGGGCGTGATCGGCCTGGCCTCTGAGATCGTCACCTGTGAGGACCGGTACAAGGAGCTGGTGAAGCATCTCCTCGGGCGCACCGTTGTTGTGGAGAATATCGACTGCGCCGTCGAGATTGCCAGAAGATATCATTACAGTCTCAGACTGGTCACGCTGGACGGGGAACTGCTCAGTCCCGGCGGATCCATGACCGGAGGCGCATTTAAGAATAACAGCAATCTCCTGGGCAGAAGACGTGAGATTGATGACGCGAAGAAGAAGCTGGAGAAAATGAAAGCCCGGCTGGATACGCTTGGCGCCCAGGTGGAAGCGGATCATACAAAGCGGAACCGCCTGAGAGATGAGATCGCCGCGCTGTCCGGACTGATGCAGAAAAATGAATTCGATCTCAGTGCCATCGGCCAGAAGATGCAGGATCTTTCCGGCAGAATGCAGGAAACAAAGACGGCGCGGGAACAGATCAGCGCAGAGCGCGGGAAGATCGCGGCGCAGCGCGCGCTTCTGGAAGGAGAAAAATCACGCAGCGGCGATGACCTCATGAAGAGCGACGCGCAGGAAGCGGAAGAAAAACAGGGCATCGAACAGCTGCAGGCAGAACTCGAGAAGCTCGGCGAGGCATTATCCGGCGCAGAGGAGAGGCTGTCAAAATACCGCGTAAAGCTGGCAGGATTCTCGCAGGAGAAGAATTTCATCGCGCAGAACCAAAGTCGCCTTCAGGAGGAGGTACAGGGACGGGAACGGGAGCTGGAAGAGATTGCCAGGAGGCTGGAAAGCAGCAAGGCCGAGCAGCAGGAGATGCGGCAGAAGGTCGATCAGCTCAGAGAGAAGATCACCCGGACGAAAGAGCAGGAGGAGACGCTCAGCGTACAGCTGGTTTCCCTGAATACCCAGAAAGAAGAAAAGCTGGACCAGCGCAATACCTTCTTCGAAAAAAGGGAGGAGCTGTCGGGAGAGCTGTCGCGTCTGGATAAGGAGATCTTCCGGCTGGAAGAACAGCTGAAAAAGCTGGAAGAAAGCCGGGAAAAGAGCACCGAGTATCTGTGGGAGGAATATGATCTGACCCCGGTGCAGTGCAGGCAGATGCGCATGGAAGATCCGGGATCCGTTACCTCACTGAAGCGGCAGCTTGTGGAGCTGCGCCGTGAGATCAAGGGACTCGGAAATGTCAATGTCGGCGCGATTGAACAGTACAAGGAGGTCTCGGAACGCTATGAATTCCTGACAGCGCAGCATGCGGATCTGGTCAGGAGTGCTGAGGACCTTCAGAAGGTCATCGACCAGCTGGATGAGAACATGCGCGTGATGTTCCGGGAACAGTTTGAGCGGATGCGGATCGAGTTCGACCGTACCTTCCGGGAACTGTTCGGAGGAGGAAAAGGAACGCTGGAGCTGGTGGAGGATGAGGATATCCTCGAAGC
>Ga0256405_10013075_pt1 | contig 10061 bp, 9 predicted proteins | sample RumenRJG_02DNA_FD_189096 | JGI IMG/M metagenome (GOLD analysis project Ga0256405, IMG submission 189096) | Bovine rumen microbial communities from Lethbridge, Alberta, Canada - RJG_02 | ecosystem: Host-associated > Mammals > Digestive system > Stomach > Rumen | place: Canada: Alberta | collected... | reverse complement strand
CTGAATACCCGAAAACACAGGGTAATAAAAACAGACTTTCCTTTCCCTTTTTTCCTATTGATTTTCCAACGACTTGCAACACAGTCGTTTTTTTTTAGCATTTTGCAGAGCCATGAGCCCGATAGGGCGAAAGTCCAACAATTATACCCGTAATGAATATTCGGGTTAATTGGAGGCGGTGGCATTTAATGCGAGGGCGTAGCGGATTTACTTGCCAATGCAGAAGTGGTCGAAGATATTATTCAAAATTTCATCTGTAATAACTTCGCCTGTTATCTCATCAAGACTTAAAAGAGCAGATTTAAGGTCAATATAAATCATATCTTGCAGTTGATGATTTTTTGCCCCGTCTAATGCTCTTTTAAGCGATTCTTTGCAACGGATAAGACAATTTTGTTGTCTTTGGTTTGTGACAAATTCCAAATCATCGGTTGAAAAATCAAGCACCGTATTTTTAATTTTTTCTTTTAATTCCTCTAACCCGTATTTTGTCTGAGCCGAAATTTTTAAAGCAGTATCAAATTCCGCAGATGATTTATCAGCCAGGTCAATTTTGTTTGCAATAACGATGTGTTTTTTGTCATTTATTATCTGATAAATTATTTTATCATCTGATGTCATTCCGACTGAAGCATCGTACATAAAAAGAATAAGGTCGGAATCTTTGACAGATTGTTTTGAAAATTCTATGCCGATTTCTTCGACTTTGTCGATGTTTCCGTCCTGTCTGATTCCTGCGGTGTCAATAAGTGTGACGGGCAAGCCTAAATCAATGGTTTCGCTTATAATATCTCTTGTAGTGCCTGCGATTTCGGTTACTATTGCGCGGTTAAGATTTAAAAGCGCATTAAAAAGTGATGATTTCCCGACATTCGGTCGCCCTGCTATTGCAATTTTTATACCCTGTCTTAAAATGTCTGATGTTTTGGCATTTGCAAGGATTTTATCAATTTCATTTATCGATTTTTCAAAGTTCTCTGTCAGGTATGAGTAATCGGGTTCTGCAACGTCTTCGGGAAAATCTATCCCTGCAACGATTTTTGAGGTCACTTCAAAAATATCTTTTTTTATTTCTCCGATTTTTTGAGCAAGCACGCCTGAAAGGTTTTTGGCTGACTGAATGGCAAATTCCGAGGTCTTTGAATGTATCAGGTCATCCACTGCTTCGGCTTGAGATAGGTCAATTCGTTTGTTTAAAAAGGCACGTTTTGTAAATTCCCCGCGCTGTGCCATTCTTGCCCCGTTTTTTATTACAATATCAAGAATATTTTTCACAACGTGAAGTCCGCCATGACACTGAATTTCAACCACATCTTCGCCTGTATAACTGTTGGGGGACTTAAACGGCAGAATTATTACTTCATCAATTTTTTTACCATCATCTATTATCCAGCCGTGGCAGATTTTACCTGCCGGTAAATTATTGCAGGTGGTTATGTTGTTTGCTATATCAAAACTTTTTTCGCCTGATATTCTTATAACCCCTACTCCGCCTGTGCCAAGAGGGGTTGATATTGCCGTTATTGTGTCAAATTCATCTGTGATATTCATAGGTAAATTATATATCAAATACCCGTTAAATTCCTCTTGTTGTATGTTTTTTTCGTTAAAAAGTGTAAAATTTCTTTAATTTGCTTGCATTTCGTTGAAAATTTGCTATAGTAATTGAGTACACAAAAGAAGGAGTTTTATTATGAACAAAGAAGAATTAGTACAGGAAATTTCAAAAAAAGCAAGTGTTACTCAAAAAGAAGCTGCTGAAGTTTTAACATCTTTAATTGATACTATTCAAAAGACTGTTAAAAAAGGCGGTAAAGTAACTTTGGTTGGTTTCGGTACTTGGGAAGCTCGTAAGAGAAAAGCAAGAATCGGCAGAAATCCTCAAACCGGCAAAGAATTGAAAATTCCTGCAAAAACAGTTCCTGCATTCTCAGCAGGTAAAAAATTCAAAGAATTGGTAAAATAATTCTTTTTTGAGTTTTATAGAGAATTAAGGCACTCGTTTTATAACGGGTGCCTTTTTTTTATTCCTGTTTTTGGTATGATAAATAAAGAGAGAGAGTGATATTTATGTTAGATAATTTACTTGCAAATTTTATATCTTGGCTTGAGCATGTAATTTCAGGCTTGGGTGCATGGGGTATTATGGGAATTATGGCACTTGAATCCTGTAATATACCGATACCGAGCGAAGCAACTCTGCCCTTTGCAGGGTATCTTGTATCAAAAGGGGAGATGAATTTCCATGTTGCAGCATGGGCAGGTGCTATCGGGTGTCTGCTTGGTTCAATTCCGTCGTATTATCTTGGGTATTTTGGCGGTCGTCCGTTTGTTGAAAAATATGGCAAATACTTCCTTATATCTAAAAAAGACCTTGAAGATACTGATAAATGGGTTGAAAAATACGGCGACTGGGCATTTTTCATTTGTAGAATGTTGCCTGTTGTGAGAACTTTTATATCTCTCCCTGCAGGAATTTTGAGAGCAAAGAAAAGATTTTTCTTCTCAATGACTCTGCTTGGTTCATTGATTTGGTGCTATATTCTTGTCTGGGTTGGAGTAAAATTCGGTCAGCACATGGACAAAATTAAGCCGTTGTGGCACAAGTTCGACGTTGTGATAATTGTCGGCTGTGTTATTCTTGGCATATGGTACGTTTATCACCACTTTAAAAATCTGAAAGAAAGTTAGTTAAAGTTTGTAATTTTGATTGAATTTTCAATATTATAGAACATTTTAGCGGAGGTTTTGAATTTGTCAGGTTCTGCGCTGACATAAAATTCTTCAAAATGTTCAGTATTGTTATCTTTAATCAAACTTGATTTCCCTAAATCATCTTTTACAAACTGCGCAAGATATTTTGCAGGGTCAATGAACAAATCTTTCGGTGCAAATTTTGTCAAAATCGGCAGTAAATACGGATAGTGAGTACAGCCAAGAACTATCTTTTGCAGTTTATTTTCAAGCATTTTTTCTAAATCAGTTTTGATTATTTCTATGCTTTCAGCGTTTTCTGAAAGATTGTTTTCAACGATTTTAACCCACTGTGGACAATACTGACCGAAAACCTGCATTTTGCCATTGTATTTGGCAATTTCTTTTTCGTAAGCCCCTGAATTTATTGTCGCTTTAGTTCCGAATAAGCCAAGTCTTTCAATATCAAGTCTTGCCAAAACCTTTGCAACCGATTGAACGACAGGGTAGAGTTTAAAATTGTATTTGTCTTTTATATCTTCATAAATTGTGGAAGATGTTGTGTTGCAAGCCATTACGACTGCTTTACATTCTTTTTTTTCAAAGAATTTTAAAATATTTTCTGAATATGAGAGCAATTGTTCTTTGGTTTTGTCGCCGTAAGGCACATGTAAAGTGTCGCCGAAGTAGATAAAATCTTCGTTTGGCATAAGTTTTTTAACTTCTTTTAAAACTGTAAGTCCGCCGATTCCCGAATCAAAAAATCCGATTGGCGAATTATTTTTTGAAGTAGTCATCAATACCCTCTGCTATTGCCTTTGCTGTTGCATTCTTTCGACTCTCTGTAACAAGTTGCGCTCTTTCATTCGGGTTTGAAATAAATCCGATTTCTACAAGAACTGCTGGCGCAGTAGTATGATTAATAACATAAAACTTCGATTTGAACAACCCTCTGTCCTTTGAATTTATGTTGTTTATCATAGACGCATGCAAATATTTTGCAAGTGTTAAACTGTTGTCTTTATAATAATGAGTTTCAAGCCCTGACGGGGTTTCGGAGTTACTTGAATTTACATGAATACTTACAAAGATATCGGGGTTAAAGATTTCGCTGAAATCAACTCTGTCCTGCAGTGATACATAAGTATCATCAGTCCTTGTCATGGCAACTTCATAGCCCTTTTTCTCAAGAAGTTTTTGAACACGTTTTGAAATATCAAGCGTTATATCTTTTTCGTTAATATTATTTCTAATTGCTCCGCAATCGCTTCCACCGTGTCCTGCATCAATTACGACATATTTTTTGCCTTTTTTGTGCTTTTTAATTATGGCAGGGATTACGATTTCTTCGGTTATCTGCTCCTGTTCTTTCGGAGTGTACTTTTCTGCAGTGTGAAGTTTTATACGAAGTGTTTTCCCGTCTGCCCCAAGATACACATCGCATTTGTCGTCATTGTTTACAGGAATGGTAAACTTAACCCCTCCGCTTTTTATGTTTGTTGTTTTGAGGTTTTCAAAAGCTGTTCCTCTCAGTTCCGTTTCTATTGCACCGCTAAAATAGTTATTAACATTAAACAGTGATAGTTCAAGTTTGTCGTTTGCTCTGTTTAAGCCCATTACAAGCGGTTTTGTGAACGCAAATTTTACCGAATAATTTTGAATATCCCCTTTTTCTGATGTTACTGCCGTCATATTACTTGTTTCAGAATACAAATTGAGCGGACTTGTTGTTTTAGTATTAAGAAATCCGATTTTTTGAATATCGCCGAATATGACGGGAAGATAAATTTCAGGTTTTTCTGATGTTATAACAATTCTTGCTGTGTTATGGTCAAATTGCCCGATTTTTATAATATCGTTTCCTAACTGAATATCTTTATTCCTCAGCATCGGATTAACTATGGTATTTTTTATATCAAAAACGGCTCTGTTAGGATTGCTCAGTTGAAGAGGCCGTGTAAGCGTGTATGTCCCTATTCCGCTTAAAATGGGAGTATCTCCTTTAATGAGCAGACTGTTTATGTAATATTTTGATTTTAATGTCAAATCTTTTTTAGACAGTACAAAATTATCAGTATCATTGTTTTGTGACGTTGTAAAGGCAGAATTAATCTCTCCGAGTACATTTTTCTGCGCTGATAGTTTTTGAGCAATATTTACTGTTTCATAAACAGTGGTTGTGCCTGATTCTTTATAGACTTCCTGAAAATAATAATTAGTTAATGACGGGTTTTTAAATTTAACAAAAAGTGTATTATTAAGTCGCTTAATGCTGATATTTTGCGGATTATAACCTTCCTTGCAGTGAATTGAAATTCTGACAATGTCAGGGGTTTGGGACACTTGGGATACTGAAATTTCCCTTATTTCGTTTGTATCAATAAAATAGTTTTTATTGGAGCCGTTTAGTCTTGCCGGCTGAAGGTCAAAATATACTTCATTATCCTCTTCAACAAGCATAATTTGAGTTTTTTCAAGCGGATAGTCAAGAATGTCAGGGCTGTTAATGCTCATAAAAGAGCCTGAATTGTCAAATGAAACTGAAGATATCCCCAACGATTCGGCAAAGACCGGTAAAAAGGTCAAATTGAGGATAAATGTAAATATTAAAAGTATTTTTATAAAAATATTTTTCATGTGATACTATCCCTATTCTAATTATAGAACAGAACTGCGCTTGGGCAAATATGTAACACCTTATAATATATTTCTACTTGAAAACAAGTTATGTTTTGATTAGTATAGTAATATAGTTGAATATGTGCGCCCGTAGCTCAGCTGGATAGAGCGTTTGGCTACGAACCAAAAGGTCGGGAGTTCGAATCTCTTCGGGCGTAATTTAAAAGGCAGGGTTAATCCCTGCCTTTTAAATTATGTTTGAATATTGATGAGGAACTCCGTTTGGGAGTTCGAACAAGCCGAGCAGAGCCACGAACGAAGTGAGAGACGAACAAGTATAAACAAAAAAGTTTATCTTTTTGTTTTACTTGTGAGCGGTGGCGTTTAATGCGAGGCGCAGTATGTCCTGATATTCCGAACTGCCAATATCCAAGACTGTGTGTTGCGAGCAACTCAAGACAATCTCTTCGGGCGTAGTTTAAAAAGGATTGGTTTATTCCAATCTTTTTTATTTATTTTGGTGCAAAAAATTGCCCGATACAACTTTATTTGTTAATATAGTTTTGAAAATCAAGGATATGCTATGGAAACAACAAGAGATACAAAAATACTAGCAAATAAGTTAAAAAGTGAACTTTTAATGAATTATTATCGAAATGTTCATGCTCAAATATTACCGTTAGACAAATTAAGGATTAAATTATTAGCGGGCGCTGTTTTTCTTTACATCATAATATTTGCACTATTGTATTACTATTTAATTTATAACAGTGGAACAAAAATTTTATTTGCTGAAAAACAATATGTAGCATTAATATTCATACTCGTTATAATTTTCAACTTGGTAATATTACCGATTAAGGGCTTGTCAATTTACTATAGGACAAAATTGAAAAAGTTTTATCCTCAAATATTCGATATAATAGGATTAAAATATTATCCACATGCACATCTTCATGAAATTAGCAGTAAAATTAGTAATAGCAAATTATTTCCATCGGCAAATCAATCTGCGGAAGAAGATATTTTTAGTGGAGAATATGAGGGAGTGGGATTATCTATTGCGGAAACTGAAATTATTGATAGTGGTTATAATCAAGGAAATACAACGGAAAAAAAGACACCTACTTCATTATTTAAAGGTATAATTGTATCGTTAAAATCCAACAAGAGCATAAAAAGTACAACTTTAATTAAACCAAAGTTTGATTTTTCTTTTCTAAAAAAAATGCCATTATATTTTTTGTTAGTGTTTCCTTGTAGTTTGTTTGGGTTTGCAATTATGGCATCAAATATTTGGGATTATTTACATAGTAATAATCCGATATATTATTATTCCTCTGAAATTTTAATTGGTTTTATCTTTTTTGTAGCTTTTGGATGGTGGTTTATTGATTCAACAATATTAAGAGAATTATGTCATAAAATAAATCTGCAAAAAGTTAATCTTGAAGATGTTAGTTTTTCTAAACATTATAAAGCGTATTCATATGATCAGGTTGAGGCGAGATACTTAATAACAACGGTATTTATTGAAAGATTTATGTATTTAGAAAATGTTTTCAAAACAAAAAATATAAGATGTTCTTTTGTTGAAGGGAACTTAGTTATAGCTATAGGTTCTAATAAAAATAATTTTGAAATAGGTGGATTATTTGTTTCATTAAATAATCAAAAACATATAATCAAGTTTATAGAACAAATTGTTGCAATTCTTTTGATTGTTGATTATTTAAAACTTAATCAAAAAACAAATTTATAAAACAAATATTTTCATTTACGCCACATTTTTCACCAACCAAGTTCGAAGTTTGTCGACTAGAGGGTAGTTAAAAAGAGATAGTATTAACCTGTCTCTTTTTATTTATTTCGGTGCAAAAAATTGCACCCTACAAACTTGAAGTTTGTAGGACTAAGTCGTAAATTTAAAGGCAGGAGTTTTGCTCTTTCTTTAAATTTATGTTTGAATATTCCTATTTTTAGTTGTATTATATATTTGAGGTGCTATGGAAGGATTTACTACGGAATATAACGGCATAATATCTAATGAAAAAATTGATGTGCAAAAGGTTGAATTTGCACGTCAGGTCATTTTGGGGCTGCAGAATGAATTGTCAAAGTATATGCAAAACGGCTTCGGTCCTTTTCTTGCCGTAATTTATGATGAACAGGGTAATATTGTTTCAAAATGCTCTAATTCTGTTGTTAATGATAATTGCTCTCTTAACCATGCAGAAATCAATGCAATAAGAAAGGCTGAAGAAATATTCGGAACTTATGATTTATCAAAGTATAATCTTTCTATTTATGTTACCGCAGAACCATGCATAATGTGTTTGGGCGCAATTTTATGGTCCGGTATTAAAGCGGTTTATTACGGGGTTAAATCCTGTGATGTCGAACAAATCACAGGTTATGATGAAGGTTTTAAGCCAAATTGGTTTAAAGAGTTTTCTAATCGTGGTATTACTGTGTATGGCAACATTGAGCCCGAATCGGGCAGGGATGTTTTAAAAAAATATATTAAAGCAGGTAGTGTTGTTTACAAACCTTCAAGAAAGTAGCAAATTTATTTTTTAGGTGTTTTAAACCATACATGAAAATTACAGGGATAATTAATAGCCGTTTATCACAAATCAACAGGTTTAAATATTCGAAAGCGTCTGATGACATATCGGTGCGCTCTTTTACATCTGCTTCTGATGACTTCAGATATTCAGGTAACAGTTTGTATTACAACGACAGGGGAAGTTTAAGCGAACGTGATAATATGCTTGCAAAAGAAATTGGTGCTACTGTTTCTGATTTGCTTGAACTTTTGGTTTCTCCGAAGAAAAATATAAAGAACAGACTCTTAACTTATAACAAACTTTTGGATGCTCCTGAAAATATGCTTGTTGTTAAGGTTAATAATCCGCAAGTTACGGCTCTTTCCGGAGAAATAAAAAATATCAGAGGTGAAAACTATTTTGATTTCAATATATACGGATATTTTAATGACAGAAGGCGTTTTCTTATTAACGAAGATGGCGAAATTATAAAATCAATTAGTGCTGATTATGTTTCAGGGGTAAAAGGGGCGAAAGAACCTGTTTACTATACACAACATGAAATAAATAACCTCGATTTGAAGCGATATTTGACTATGTATAAACACGAAATTGGCGGATTGAAGGAACATTTACTTTCAAAAGCCCCTGTGAATAAAAGTCTACCGCAAGTTGCAGAGCCTGTTATCGATCCATATTTTATTCGTGAGCAAAAGGAAACTATAGATTCTATTCAAAAAAAATTCAACAAAATTTATAATGGTATAATAAATAATACTCGTACTGCAGTTCAGCGGAGAAAATTGTGTGATGTTTGTGATGTCAGGCTATATAAAAATAATTTAGTTATGCAGGTTGATAATATTAATAAAAATAATGATTCTGCTGTGATTAATTTTACAAAAATGGGCAGTAAATCTGCAATGCGTGTAATTGTTCTTACTCCTGATTTAAAGATCGAGCATCTTTTTGTTGACGGACAACTTGTTAAAGAATATCCGAGTGAGAGAAGAAATCCTTTTATTGTCGGGAGAATAGAAAAATATTTTACACCCGATGAAATGCAGGAACTAAAAGCGGATGAGTTATTAAATAATATTGACCGTAAACTTTCGTCGGATTTAAGTAATTTGCGCGGATTTCTCGGCAGTGCAAGAGTTGACGAATAATCTATTTTTCCCCGTTTCTTAAAATAAGAACGATATCTCCTCTTTTTGCATTCCGTGCCAATTCTTTAATGACATCATTATCCATTCTCATGCAACCTTTTGAAGCATATTTGCCAATAGATGTTGAATCGTTATTTCCGTGGATAAATTCGCCGGTTTGACTTGTTTCGCCTGTTTTAGTGTCAAGAATATCAAGTATAATAATCTTTGGTCCGTATGCTGACGGATTACGCTTTCTTTTTGTCCCGTATGCTGTTCTGTACGGGTATGTTTCGATATGAGATACAACTCTTACTCCTGTATGTGTCGGGGTTGATTTTTTCCCGCTTGCAATTCGGTACGCACAGGTCGGCTGACCTTGTTCATCATAGGTATATAAAATATTCTCACCCAATTCTATAACAAATTTTGCATTTTTATTAACTCCGCATACTTTGATTTTCGGGCTTGGAGCCTTCGCTAAAAATCTTGCATCAGAGGTTCCGCTTGGAGGTACGGAATCTTTAACAAAGGTATCCTGTGTTAATTTATTATAACCGCCGGCACAGGCAGGCGCAGATGCAAATAATGCCCCTGAAATAAGTGTGCCTGTAATAATATATTTAATTTTGGGGAAATGTATCTGCATATATTTATTAAAAACGCACACAAATATTTTTGCTATTCGCAAAAAAAAGTCCTCTTTCAAACGAAAGAGGACTTTTTTTGAGTGGTGAATTATTTGAGTAATGCACCGACTGCTTTATATACATCCATTCTTGTTGCTGCATCTTTTTGAGCCTGAGCATACAAGTCTTCAGCAGCCTCAGGGTTAGTTTTAAGTAATGACTTATAACGACCTTCTGATCTGATGAATTCCTGATAATCAGCCTTAGGTTCTTTAGCATCCCAGGTGAACGGAATCTCTGCTTCCGGATTGTAACGATACAACGGGAAGTATCCTGCTTCAACAGCACGTTTTTGTTCCGTCTGAGTTTTAGACATATCAATACCGTGAGCGATACAAGGAGCATAAGCAAAGATGATTGAT
>Ga0256405_10013073_pt1 | contig 10062 bp, 1 predicted proteins | sample RumenRJG_02DNA_FD_189096 | JGI IMG/M metagenome (GOLD analysis project Ga0256405, IMG submission 189096) | Bovine rumen microbial communities from Lethbridge, Alberta, Canada - RJG_02 | ecosystem: Host-associated > Mammals > Digestive system > Stomach > Rumen | place: Canada: Alberta | collected... | reverse complement strand
CTATCTAGGTTACACCCTAGATATACAATAAATAAACATAGAACATACATCTACTACCCAATAGACTGGGTAGTAGATGTAATCGTTTTGTGTTAATTGAAAAAATATTAGTTTCGAGAAACAGTTGACTTTGGAATAATACCAGAAACCGTTTGGACCATCTTCCATTGTGAAACAGAGTGTGACCAATAGTTAGGGTTACTAATCACATTACGGAGGTTACGTGCAATGTAAGTTATGTTACGTTGCCATCTTCTCCATGTGGATAGTCTTTCCCACAAACCTACACCTGATAATGTTAGCATATATTCCTTGAATGCGGAATCTTGCGCTATTATGGATGTGAAAATACCATCAGTCATAGTCATATACATCACAGGTGACATGTCTTTAATACTTACCGATACATCAACACAGGTAGGTAGATTCTGATAAGTCCAACCAAATTCAGATGAACCTCTCTTAACACTCACATTATCAATTATGCCCATAGGTACAGAGAACATACCCTTGCAGTATACTCTACAGAGGAATGGTTGTACATATGAGTTATCACCACCAGCTCTAGGTAAACATCCAGCTAGTATCATTGACAATGGTACTATGATACTCTGGTAGATACTTATCATATCACCATAAGGAGATCTTAGTTGTAAATTAATACTGTGACTCTTACCAAAATCAGATCCCGCATATTGTTCAGGAATATCAAGGTATGCACCTGAAATAACAGCAGATCCTAAATTAGAGAAAAAGGTAGTACCTGTCATTTGTGAAATTGCATCCCCAGCACTCTGAAAGATCTCTTTAGCTTTGCTAAGTAATCCATCAACAATAGGTATACCAGTATCACCAGATAGTAATGATGATAACTGCTGGTTACCTGCATTACGTACACCATCATTGAAGGTTTGAGCGAATTCAGATGGTGATGTGGAGTTACTAAAACTTTCACTAGCATCAACGGATCTATCTATTCTAAAGCCAATGTACTGTGTAGCACCCAATGCAGCTGCTTGGAATTTATCACTCCAAGAAGCACCGTAATCATCGTCGAATATTGAGCTGGTGTTATCTGAAGCATTGGACTTAGAACTTAATTTGGAACCATTTTTCTTTTGTATCTCTTTGAGCTTTTCCAAGTATTTTGCAGTCTCAGGATTTTTCACATCAGATGCGGCACCGGTTGGATCATTAGCACTATTTGTAATTAACTGAGATGTTAAATCTGTTGAGTTTGAGAATCCATCATGAGCCACTGCATTCGCTTCAGCTTCCAGCTTGCGAATACTACCTTTTATCGGCGTTATATCGAGACTCCCATCATCGTTTCTAGTAGATTTGTATTTTATCTTAGTATCATCTTTTTCATTCGGGTCGTTACTCAAAGTTCCAACGTAGGTTTTTACCTTTTCATTAGAAGCACCTAAGTTCAATGCCTTTCTCTGAATAATATCCCATATTGAAGCACCATCAAGCAATGCATCAGGTACATCTTCCGTACTAGCAAATACATCTCTACCAGCGTCGGATTCTGATCCATTCATATACAAACCAGCACTTACTAACCATTGAGCTAACATAGAGTCGACGTATTTGTAATACAGATGCATACAAGCTCTAAGTTCGTAGAATCTTCCTATCTTGTATCTATCAAGTCTCTGCTGACTCAACCACTTGATCGGTAATAGAGGTATCTCTATTGAAAGAGCAGCTATATCAAAGATAGCTCCTAAGAATATACTAGAGTTAAATCCATTAGTATTGAGGTCGATCAAATCAGAATCAAATGCTTGTTGATAGAAAGCAGAGAATTTAGAGAATCTAGGTATACCAAATGTGAACCAAGCTATAACTTGATTCTGCTGGGTAGTGGAAGCATATACTCTACCCATACCGATACCTTTATCTTTACTTGTAACAAGTACACCTCTAGAGATATCATCATCTTCACCGAACGCCCACACGTTATTAAACGCATCATTACCACCTACACGGGTATCTTGGTAGTTATGTTGACGTAATAATTCAGCACCATCTTCTTCATCAAGACCGTACAATTTATTGATTCTTTCTTCTTCATCCACATAGAACTTACCGACTTTCAATGCCGATAATGTATCACCTAGTTTTTCACCGGGTGATAACCATGACAATGCAGCGTATCTTGATGTAAAATCAGATTCTAAACTTACTTGGAATGGTGCAGTTATCCATCCTTTACCATCATCATTAATATCAGATGCACTCGATGCGGTTGAGCTTACTGTACCTTTAACAGATGATTTACCTGAAAATAATCCGGCAGCATTTTTGACAGTCTTGCCAATATCTGATCCAGCAGATTTTATTAACGAACTAAACAGGCTCATATTGTACTCCTATTTAACATTTTCTCAAATTATGACTTCATACGAAGCAAAGGACCCGTTCCTCCCCGCAAAGGAGAGGAACGAGCCCTATCAATCATTTATGCTATTTATGTCATTTATTTCTTAGCGAATGATACTGGAGATGAAATACTACGCTGACCAGATCCTTGTGTAGCAGGACTTGGGTTCATAGCCATCATACTCGCAGGATTAAATCCGCTCTTGAAGTCTTGCAGAATCATGCTGAAACCTTGTCTAATAGCCTCAGAGATAGAATCGGTGTTAGTACCGTTCATCGCTACAGACTTAGAAGGCTCTGCAGGAGCTGCAACTGCGGCAGGCTCAGCCTTGGAGATAGCACTCAGTATATCTCTTATTTGTGTTAAGAGATCAGTAGAGTTTCTCATTTCGGTTATCTGAGCTTCTGCGTTCGTATCTACGTTATTCACGTTTGCAGCTACGGATGTATCTGTAGAGAACGATGCAGCAGGAGATGATACTGATTGTATTCCTGAACCAGAACCAGAAGTAGGAACTCCTGTATCAGTAACAGGCATACGCTCTGTAACAAGTTGCTTAGCAGCATCAGTCGAACTGGCGATAGATGTTGATGCTTCTTCTGCTTTCTTTTCCTGTGCTATAGTTTCCTTAGCAGTATTTTCAACTGCCTTGATACTTTCCTTAGTGCTTTCATCATCAGTTCCATCAGGCATAGGCTTAGCACCCTTTGCAAGCTGGAAGTGTACTTTATCCCCAGCAGGATACGGCTGATATATTCCATATTTCTTAGCTATGCGCGCAACGAGCGGTAAGTCGTTGCCTCGGCTAAAATCAACAGCAGTTCCGAGAGCGTGAGGATTTTCTGGCCCACCACCAGGAACATCGAATTTCTTACCTTTATAGTTTATTGTCTGAGGATCATGCGGTTTATTTACAGCTAAGATACCAGGGTCACCGAATTTGTTCTTACGAACCCATAACTCGGCTTGATACTTATCACTGCGCTGAGCAGAAGTCATCACTAACTTCTCACCTTTCTGTTCTAAGTATTCCTTGGCTATAGCAGCTAAACGTTTAGCGAAATCTGGTTTTAATCCAGAGGTGTTGACATTACCACCACCTTTAGTGATCAGTTTGTCAAGATCACCAGCATTAACATTACTCAATGCTGAATCGGCTTCCTCTCCTGCTGTATCTAGGCCTCCAGCAGAATTAGTACCACTCGATCCTGAGTATCCAGAACCACCCGACGAATTGCTGTTCATGTTTCCAGCTGTGTCTGTAGACTGCTGTCCACCTCCGAAACCAGTGTTAGAGCTATCACCACCAGTGAATTTGTTAACAATTGATTCACCTGCTGATTCGATAGTATCTTTCACCCACCGCATAATACCTGAACCAGTACTTGAACCGGTATCAGAAGACAGTGAACTATCGGAGGAATTCTTCAGCTGTTCATACCACTGCATTGCGTATTCAATACGTTCACGTTGTTTCTTCTCAGATTTGTTTTTAGGGTTTTCAAATTTCATCATGAAGAGTATGCAAGCTTCCGCTACATTTCTCGATTTCTTAATAGTATCGAGACTCTTCTTTCCGATAATTCCACCCTCCAATTCTTTATTCAAGAATTCAATCTGACAATTCTCATCACTTATAGATTTGTTGTTCTTGTGCGTAAAGTCCCATAACTTCTCTTTGCGAATAGAGTAGGTCCATTGAGCAAGACCATAACCAACACTATCGGTGACGAATCCATTTCTATCTGCATCTTTCTCTTTAGTATACTTGATACTTGCAGCGAGATCTGCAGATAAATCACCTTGTTTTCTATAACTAGAAATCATGGATTCTGCGTGCAGGTTGCCGAGCATACCAGCAACACCTTCTTCAGTCCATCCTTTACCTAAGAAGTAATTCCATATCTTTCTTGCTAATTCACGTTGTGATTTAGAAGTTCCAGATAAGGATACTTTCCCAGATGATTCAGATTTTGGAGTAGGTGTATTAACATGGGAAGCACTCGCACCTGTAAACTTACTACCAAAGTCTTTGATAGTGTTCCACGCCTTAGACCCTGCTTCTGTTATTAAATTCTTACCAGCATCAATCCAGCTTGTGAATTTATTTTCATTAGAATTAGTCATACTTTCAGGTGACACATTCTTCAAATAAGGTCCATCATTTCTAGAGACGGATCTTCTGCCATCTAAACTACCACGCATAACGTACGATAAGCTGGTTAACTGCATACCGAACATACTGCGTAATATATCTTCAGTCGACATCTCGTTAACACGCAATCTATTAGCTAATTCATGTATAGCACCATTAGGGTTCTTAAAGAATCTAGCAATATTGGTGTTAAATTTCTTAAAGTTGAATGTTTCACCGCCTGATTCAAGCCCAGTATTCATTAATCCAGCGACTGGATTATTAGCAATACCTAGTAAATCATCTGCAGCTCCTGGTAAACCAGTTATGAGTTTACCAGCCCCACGTAATACAGGCCAAGGGAGTTTCATTAATCCATTTATCTTAGATGCAGCTTGGCCGCCCGTGTAAGCGAGAGCACCGACTGGTCCAGCAATAGTAGGTATATTACTCAATAAACCACCTAAATCCAAAGGATTTTTTGTTGGTTCCTTACCAAGAGCTTTACCAGTCAATCTAAGTCCTTCTGCTAACCAACCATTTGAATTAGTAGCAAGACTTAGCATTTCACTTGCAGTCTCAGGTAAACCAGTTATGAGTTTACCAGCCCCACGTAATACAGGCCAAGGGAGTTTCATTAATCCATTTATCTTAGATGCAGCTTGGCCGCCCATGTTGATAAGACCACCGACTGGTCCAGCGATAGTAGGTACATTGTTCAACAATCTACCTGATCCATCAACTGCATTTAGCAATTGAGCTGTCTTATCTAATAAATATCTAGCTCTATTAGGTCTTGTCAGTGGAACAATAGCTTCAGGTCCAGCTTCACCAGCTATTCCTTTGTCACCGAGAATAGAAGTTTGTTCTGTTACGAAACCACCTAAATCCTCGACTATACCATCATTCGCATATTTCTTAGGACTTTCTGTTGATACCTGACCGGATGTACTGGTGAGCGTATCACTAACATCAAGTTCAGTGGATGGACTTACACCGGTATTACCCTGCACTACGTTAGCAGCTTTAACTGATGGTGTAGTGTTTATATCAGTAGCATCTTTCGGTTTATCATGTATCTCTTCACGAATGAGTCTACTGGTGTTATCCAAGGCCTTGGCAATGTCCTGTCGTTTCTTTTCCTGAGCAGCGAGTTCTTCAGAAGTGTAAATTCCTTTACGTTTTCTGTACCTGTTGTAGTTCTGCTCATCAGGAATGAGGTAGGTATATGAACCTACGATATCTTTGCATTTCTTGCTGAAGTATAAGATTAAATCATCAGCGTCTATACCGTCTATAGTGGATAACTTACTGATATCAATGAGTGTTCCTATTTCAGCACCAGTTTGTTTGTAGTACAATGATGCGAAGTAGACGAAAGTACAAAGAACCCTTCTTACAAACCATTCACAGAAATAGTTTCTCCACCAGGCTTCCTGAAATACCTTTTCTGGAGTTTCATTACTGATACATCCAGATGCTGTCAGGATAGTATAAACAAGACCACTGATTTCGTTAGCCAGCTCAGATTTACTGAGCTTGTCCCAACCGAGATGAGTGTATTTGTCTCTCCAGAGATAAACAACAAGCCACTTCATGAGATTGGTGATGAGGTGTCGGTAGTTGGTGTAGAAATTAGCATTAATTGCTGTGAGACCCCAAGCATCAGCAAGAACTTTCATTAAAAGATCTTCACCGTGCAAGTCGGTTCCATTTTCTAACCTACCACCTAAATCAAGAATAAATCTATCAGCATTGGTCAATCTTTCTTCTTTGAACTTTTTCAAGTCCTCAGTAGAATTATCAAGAGCTTCCAAAGAACTTAATAACGATTTATTGTTAGCTAGAGCTTCAGCGTGTTCACCTAAGTTTTCTATGGCAGATTTCTTAGCAGATTCTATTTCAGAATCTTTCTGAGTCTTCAACATATCTTTATATACTTTAGCTGATGCACTAAGTTCTTCGTCAGTATCTTTCTTAGTCTCGTATTCTTCTTTACCTTTGATAAATTCTTTCAACCCAGATTCACTGAATTCAATATGCATATTCTTCAATGATTCAAGAGATTGATAGAATTGTTTCCACCAGTCTTCACAAATCTTTGCCTTTTCTTGTGGATCGTAAGCATCGTTCATCTTGATGTCAGTCACATCGAAACTGTCATTAGGACCTGTACCGGTCGCTTCTCTGATAACCGCAATGAAACGTTCACAGATTGGGGCGAATAATGTTCCGAACCAATGCAGAACGAAATCAACTCTACTCTTTCTATCTTTAGAGAGTTCCTGACCTTCCTGACTTTCCAGATAGGTTTTAGTTATGCGATTGAAATAGCTTTCATTATCCAAGATAATAGCACCGTACAATCCTGACGCTCTAAGTTCATCGGTTTTACCTCTATGCTTGAGGTCAGCTATGTATAGAGCGAATCCTCCTTTAGTAACTCCGAGTTTGTCAGAGAGTTTGAATAGTGCTCTTATCACCGGTAATTTCTGCTCTCTAGATGCGCCTTCTAAGTTTTCTCTAAATGCATTTTCTAAATCTTCTACGTATCCACGAATATCATTAGGATCACCTTTGATACCGTATAATCCAAAACGTCTATCGAAAACCATGTCAGGAATGGTACGAGAACCAGAGCCTGGTAACCAGGTAGCCCATCTATTTGTAGTGGTTAAAGAACCTAACCAACTACTATATGTATTATAGGCACCCCAAGCGGCTTCTCCAGCAGCTTGTCCCGTGTGGATAAGGGCTTTACCCCATCCCTTTGGACCACTACCCCATTCAGTTTTAGCCTTGTCCCAAGTAGCACCAGCATCTTTCACGTTTTCGTCCCAGACAGAACTGAGAGTTTCACGATTCTTGTCAGCTACTTTAGACATGTCTTTAAGTGCTAGTCTATTTTCACCTTCTTCGACCCACTCGATGAAGCCTGCAACGGATAATCCAACACCATTGACACTAGTCAGGTATTGTCTACCTCGCTCCATGAAAGCTTTTAGACTTTCATTTCTCATGTTCTCAGGTATATCGTCAGGGTACGGAGTATCACCTTTATCGACATTGCCTAATGTTCTGAGAATGGTCACGTATACGAAGTATACAGGAGCGAATACATTTTCATACCAAGTATAGAAGTAACGGAGAACTAAGTTCTGAGTAACCTCTAAATCGTATTTGTTTTTGAAGTAATCCTTCAACTTAAGAATCTTAGAAACATCTAAGAATTTAGTGATGTATCTACCGAATTCTTTCTTGTCGAATGGAGGACGTTCGTTATCAATAATCTTTCTCTGATCTAATTCGAACTCATCAAGAGCTTTATCAATATCATCCTTCTTACCGTATTTCAATTGTTCATTGTCATCAAATCCGTACAGCCTTCTCTTAGCTTCAAGCCAAGTGCTTGTATTTTCATTTTCAGCACCGTAAGAAGTGCCTATTCCAATGAAGAATGATACGACACCGGAGAATAGAGCTTTAATACCTGTCTTAATAGTACCACCAACACCAGACAAGTGTTTGAGAATACTCTGTGCGTATTTACCTTCTTTCCAGAGAGTGGCACCTTCACTAAATTTAGTTTTAGTTTCTTCCCAATCATCATGCCAGCCAAAGTCGTATTTGTTCTTACTGGTTAGATCTCTATTTTGTAAATCATATTCAAATCTCTCATCTTCAGACATGTTAGCTCGTTTAATGAGCTCTTCTTCGTCATGTTTCTTTTTCCATATATCGAAAGCACCCTTGTTTAATTTGATGCCAGCTTTATCTGCAGCCGCAGTCAACTTCGCAACACTACTGTTGAAAGCTTCAATAGCTTCAGAAGTCATCTCTGTAGGTATGAGATTAACGTCTGGGTAACCGGATGTATCTTGCTCACCTTCTGTCTGTGAAGAGCAATCCGATACAATTTCTGCCCAGGCAGTGAATACAGGTATAAATCTGTTTTCATACCAAGCTTTCAAATAGTCCTGACGTTGTTTTCTATCATCGTCGTTCCTTGAATAGAACTCGATGGCATGACCAAATTTAGCCATTCTGTCCTGTACCCAACCAGGGTCAGGTTCGCCGTTAATATCCTTCAAATGATTCCACGTATCGCGCTGCAAATCTTTGATAGCGAAGTCGTAATCAGAATTGTTAACACAACCGTAAGCTTTGTAAAGAGCTTGCTTCCAAGCCATTTCTTTAGGGCTATCTCTTTCGTTCAACCATTCCGCGACAAAATCAGCACCAAAATCGATTAAAGCACCGATACCACCAGTCACAACACCAAGAGCAACCTTACGTGCTATCTTACCAGCAATAGATTTACCAAATTTAGATGAAACAGCCTTGCCAGCTGACCATAAAAATTTACCAGCTTTAGTCAAACCAGTCTTGTTGGATAACCAAGCTAAAGGTTTAACAGCTAATTTACCAAGTTTGGTCAAACCAGTCTTGTTGGATAACCAAACTAAGGGTTTGAGAATCTTTTTACCAACAGATTTGAGTTTTCCTCCAAATCCAGCAGCTGCACCAGCAACAATCGCCGCATCCGCAGCAGTGCCTAGTGCACTATCATCAGATTCGTTATTTTCGCTGCTACCTTTATCTCCGCTTTTATCTTTACCTTTTCCAAATCCGAAGAGAGCACCGAGTCCTCCTAAGAGTTTACTTAGGATACCACTCTTCTCTTCTTTTTCTTCTTCTTCAGCATCAGGTTTCCCGTCACCGTCTTTATCTCTCTTCTCTTGGAAATCTTCATAACTTCCTTTACGTTTCTTACCACCCATCAGTTCAATGATTTTATCCAGTTTTTCAGAAACACCACCGAATAAACCACCAAACAACCAAGCGAGTGGTTTGAGAGCAAGACCCATGATACCAAAACCAGTCTTACTTAAGCCAGCAAGAACCTTACCGCCTAACTTAAGACCACCACCAAGTAATCCAGCACCTAGTTTAGTAGCACCACTTAGTAATCCGCCTGCAGCTCCGGATATACCGGATATAAGTTTACCAGCTCCACTCATTAAGGTCCAAGGAAGTTTCATCAACCCACTTGCACCAGATATAGCTTTGCCACCTATATTAGTAAGGCCACCAAGTAACCCACCGATGATAGGTATATTACCTAATAGACTACCTAATCCACTAACTGCTGCACCACCAGCTCTAGTAATGCCAGAAGCCATGTTGCCCATGGCTTTACCACCACCAGATATAATTTTACCAGTAGCATCTACAGCACCACCTAGAACATTGGATAAATTAGCATCCATGTTAACTGTGTGGTCTTTAGATTCAGTCAGCACATCAAGGATTCTTCTAAGGATGGATTCACTTCCTCTAAGAGAATCTTTACCTGTCGTACCACCTTGTGCCATACGTTTAATAGGTGCGTAATCAGACAATGCATTAGCTACAGCATTAGCTTTATCCTTACCCATTGTGTCTAGTACAGCATTGATGATAAGATCTTTAAATCTCTGATTGTCACGGTGAGGAATAATAGATTCAGCACCTGCTTCACCTACTTGTATCCTAC
>Ga0256405_10013071_pt1 | contig 10065 bp, 9 predicted proteins | sample RumenRJG_02DNA_FD_189096 | JGI IMG/M metagenome (GOLD analysis project Ga0256405, IMG submission 189096) | Bovine rumen microbial communities from Lethbridge, Alberta, Canada - RJG_02 | ecosystem: Host-associated > Mammals > Digestive system > Stomach > Rumen | place: Canada: Alberta | collected... | reverse complement strand
GGTTCGACCGGGAAGTCGGTCTCTTCCAGGGAAATATCAATCGGCTCGGACAGGTCGACAGGCTCTTCTTCGGCGAGCGGCTCCGGCTGGACGGCCGCCTCCGCGGCGGACAATTCCGCCACGACGGCCTCGAGTTCAGCCACCTCCCGTTTCAGGGTTTCCAACCTGTTGATAACTTCTTCTAATTTTTTCTCCATAGGGCTGAAAAATGACTATCTTTGCTTACACACCCGACAGGGTTGCATCGGCAAGCGTCATTTACAAAAATAAATATGTTTTCAGAAAATACCAAAAAATCGGGCTGCATCGAGGTAATCTGCGGCTCCATGTTTTCGGGCAAGACAGAAGAACTGATCCGCCGGCTCAAACGCGCCCAGTTCGCCAAGCAGAAAATCGAGATTTTCAAGCCTACCGTCGATAAGCGTTATTCGGACCTCGATGTCGTATCCCATGACTCCACGACCATCCCGTGCACCCCGATCAAGACGCCGGCCCGGATGCTGAACGTCTCCCCCGACGTGCAGGTCGTCGGTATCGACGAAGCCCAGTTTTTTGACGAAAGCATCATCGAAGTCGCCCAAACGCTCGCCAACCGCGGGGTCCGCGTCATCATCGCCGGCCTGGACACCGACTATCTCGGCAAGCCCTTCGGCCCGATGCCCGGCCTGATGGCCATCGCCGAAGATGTCCAGAAAGTCCACGCCATCTGCGTCCGCTGCGGCAACCTCGCCAACCACAGCCACCGCCTCTCCGCCAGCAAGAAACTCGTCGTCCTCGGAGAAAAAGACGTCTACGAGCCCCTCTGCCGCGAATGCTACAACAAGGCCCTCGCCGAAGACCAGGCCTGACCCGGACTCAGCGGCGGGGATGGTGGTCGAGGATGGCGCGCTGCCAGGTGCGGCTGTCGATGTGGGTATAGATTTCAGTGGTGAGGATGCTTTCGTGCCCCAGCATTTCCTGGACAACGCGCAGGTCGGCGCCGTTCTCGACCAGATGGGTGGCAAACGAATGACGGAAGGTATGCGGGGAGATCTCCTTATGGATGCCCGCGGCCATGGCCTGCGTCTTGACCAGGTTGAAAACGGTGATCCGGCTGAGCGGACGTCCGGACTTGCTTACAAACAGCGTGTCCGTATCGAAAGGACGCAAGTCCAGATATCGCTTGACCGCCTCGGCGGCCATTTCGCCCAAGGGAACCAGTCGCTGCTTGTCTCCCTTTCCGATGACCCGGACGAAACCTTCCTCGAAAAAAACATCTGAAACCCTCAGCCCGACGGCCTCCGAAACGCGGAGGCCGCATCCGTACAGGACCTCCAGGATGGCCCGGTCGCGGCACCGCTGCCAGCCCTCCGGCACGACGGACTCCAGGATCGCCGTCACCTCTTCCAGGGACAGCACCTCCGGCAGGTAACGGCCGAGTTTCGGGAAATCCACCCCGTCGCAGGGATTGTCATCCCGCTCCTTCTCCAGAATCAGCCAGGCGAAAAAAGACCGCAGGGAACTCAACAGCCGCGCCTGGCTCCGCTTGGACATGTCCCGGGCAGCCAGGTAATCAACGATATCCCCGGAAGAAACGGCCGGAGCATCCAGGCCGGTGACCGTGAAAAAATCCTTCACGTCACGGACATAGGCTGCCACCGTATTCGGCGACATCCCCCGCTCGACTTTCAGGTAATACCGGTATTGGTCCAGAAATCCCATTGGTAAAAAAGAGGGACCTGTTTCCTGGCAGATCCCCCTGTTTTCATATTACAGTGTCCGGTACTTGTCTCCGTAATAGAGCTGCTGACCCAGGTAATCGTCGGTATAAACCACCTCGTAATCAACGATTTCCCCATTCTTGACCACCGGCACGATCTCCGGATTGATGAAACCGCCGTACGGCTTCAGATCCAGGGCGGCATAACGCTCCAGCACCTCTTTGTGCAGGGCCGGGTCGATATCGACCGCATACTTCTCGATCAAGGCCTTGCCGGCCTCATAATCACCCTCGGATTTGATCCGCTGGATCTCTGCCAGCAAGTCGCCGAACAGACCGCGCAGCGCTTCGAAATCATTGACCACAAAATACGTCTTTCCGTCACGGACCTTCTTCTCGATGACATTCCGGTCCGCGCCCTTCTCATAGCACCACTCCGCGATCAGCTTGCGGTTCTGCATATGGGCCTCGGTATTCGGACGGCCGAGTTCGACGCGGGTGAACTGCGTAAAGAGGCCGTTACGGATATAGTTGGAATAGTGGGCCTTATAGGCATCCGGGTGCTTCATGATACCCAGTTCCAGGAGCTTCGGATCTGCCATGTACCACAGGCCGAAGAGGTCGGCACGGGCCTCCTCCAGGGCGGACTGGTACTCGCCCAGTGCCGTGGAACTCACACCGGGAAGCAGCTGTCCGGACGCGTGGCCCAGGCATTCATGCAGGTCGGTGTGAACCTCATCGGCGTAGCCGCCATATAACTTATAGGCATCGATCTCAGCCTGGTCCCAGGCGAACTCGGAGAGTACGCTCTTCGGGAATTCCAGGGAGGAGAAATCATACGTGTGGGTGATGTTGGCGATGGTCACGGACTTGGATCCATGGTCCTTGCGGATCCAGTCGGCGTTCGGCAGGTTGATGCCGATCGGGGTGGACGGATAGGTTGCACCGGCCAGGGCCACGGCATTGACCACCTTGGCGGAGATACCCCTAACCTCTTTCTTCTTGAAACGCGGATCCACCGGAGAGTTGTCTTCGAACCACTGGGCGTTCGCGCTCAGGGTCTCCGTACGGGCGGAAGCGGCGAAATCCTTGATGTGGACCTCGCCTTCCCAGGTTGCCTTGCGGCCCAGCGGATCGTCATAGTCCTCGATGAAACCGTTGATGAAATCCACGGTACCGAGGGTATCCTTCACCCACTCCACGTTGAATTCGTCCCATTTCCGCAGGTCGCCGGTACGATAGTATTCCAGCAGCAGGCCGATGGCCCTCGACTGGATCTCATTCTCGGCATATTTCTGCGCTTCCGTCAGTTCGGCACAGATTTTCTCGATCGCCGGACCGTAGATACCGCCGATCTTCCACGGCAGTTCCTTCACCACGCCGTCCTGCTTGACGACCTTGGAATTCAAGCCGTAGGAAATCGGGGTCGGATCCTTGGGATCGGCCATCCGGGCATAGAAATCGTCCACTTCCTTGCGCGTCACACCGTCGTAGAAATTGACGGCGGAAAGAGCCACGATGTCGCCGGTCTTCGAAGTCGAACGGCGCTGGTTCAAGGCATCCTTGTCATAGATGAAATCCAGCAGGGCGGTATCGGTATCGCCCACGGCCTCCATCAGGGATGCGAAATACGCCTTCGGGCAAGCCGGGACAAACTTATCTTCGGCATAGTGATGGTGGACGCCATTGCTGAAGAAAACACGCTTGGCATATACGGTAAAGGCTTCGAAATCAGCCGAAGACCGATCGCCCTGGTATTTGTTCAGGATATCTTCAAGGACATGGCGGACCGGCAGGTTCCAGGCGCAATACTGGTCCCAGGTGATATCCCGGCCGTATTTGGCCGCTTCGGCCAGGTGGTAGGCATAAGCCTTCTGGCGGAGTGTCAGTTCTTCCCATCCGGGGATCTGGTAGCGCATGACCTTCAGGTCGGCAAACTGGTCGACCGTATATTTGAATTCGGGAGCGGCTTCCTTCTTCTGGCCGCAGGAAGCGACAAGGGCGGCCATGGCGGATGTCATCAACATCTTCGAAAAAGTATTCATAGAAATAACGGATCTGTCTTGCAAAGATAGCAAAAGATGGAATAATTGTTGTGGGCAATGACAGAATCGCCAAAAGTTGTTATCTTTGCAGATACTATGAGACTGAAAAGGAACATCGCCCGTTTGCTGCTGCCGGTCCTGATACTGACGGCCTGTGACTGCTGGAAAGCCGATAAGGAGTCCATCCGGAACGTATGCATCGTCTATTCCGCCGGTTATAACAACCTGTCCCCGGACCTGACCGAGGACCTCAATGACCTTGCTACTAAGGGGTATGTTCCCAAGAAAAAGGGGCAGGATGTTCTGCTGGTAGCCAGCCGCAAAACCGCCGATGCCAGGGGGGCCGACTACAAGACCCCGACCGCGGCCTATCTGTACCGTCTCTACAAACATAACAACAAAATTGTCAGGGACACCCTGTTCGCCCTGCGAGAGGGCGTATCCATGCTGGGAACCGACGCAATGCGTACCCTGCTGGAGAAAGCCCGGGATCTCTATCCCTCGGACCACTATGGAATGGTCTTCACCTCCCACGGAAATGGCTGGCTTCCATCCGGTTTCTATGCAAATCCGGGGAGTTTCCCCAAATCTTCCGCCCAGCGTCGTGCACCCCGGATCGAAGCGCCGGACAACTTCCCGCTCTATGGCACGCCGGGGGTCATCCGCACCAAATCCCTCGGTCCGGAATTCTATTATGAGCCCGAAGGGACGACCCGCCTTTCAACCGAGATGGACATCGATGACATGGCAGCCGCCATTCCGATGCACCTGGATTACCTGCTGTTCGACGCCTGCCTGATGGGCGGAGTCGAAGTGGCCTGGGCCCTGCGGGAAGTCGCCGATTACGTCGGTTTCTCCCAGGCGGAGGTCCTGACCGAAGGTTTCGATTACACGACACTGGCCAGCCATCTGCTGCAGGCGACGCCGGATCCCACCGCCGTCTGCGACGATTTCTACCAATACTACGAAAAGCAAACCGGCGAATACCATTCCGCAACGATATCCCTGATCCGCACCAGCGAGCTTGAAGCCCTGGCCCGGGCCTGCAAACCGCTGTTTGAAAAATACCGGACTGCTATCGGCGGACTGAAAGCCTCCGGAGTCCAAGGGTTCGGCGGTACCAAGCATTTTTTCTACGACCTCGCGGACATCCTGGCCAAGGCCGGCGCCTCCGCAGAGGAAATGACCGGGGTACAGGCCGCCCTCGACCGCTGCATCGTCTACAAGGGCAGCACCGGACAGTATTACAGTGCTTACGGCGGCACATACGAGATCAAAGCCTTCTGCGGCCTGAGCATGTACCTGCCCTCGCCGAGCGTCGTCACCACCTGGAAAGCCTACCTGGACGAGTATTACCGCACCCTGGGCTGGAACCAGGCTACAGAACTGGTGAAATAATCCTCATACACAATACTTTTCAAAAAATAATTCGTATATTTGCGGTCCCAAAATAAAAGCCCGCGGGCTTTTGGTGCAATGGGGTCTGCTCCGGCAGACTGAGTAACACATTTTAAACCAAACAATTATGAAGCATTTTGAACTCAACGGCCAGCTCCGCAAGACGGGCAACAAGGCCACCATCAAGGCTCTCCGTGAGCAGGGTCTCGTCCCTTGCAACCTCTACGGCCTCGGCATGGAAAACATCCTCTTCACCGTCAATGAGAAGGAACTCAAGGGCCTGATCAACAATCCGGCATCCTTCATCGTCGACCTCGTTCTCGATGGCACCAAGTACACCGCCGTCCTCCACGAGCTCCAGTTCCACCCGGTCGAGGACAACTGCCTCCACGTCGACTTCCTCGCCGTCAATGAGGAGAAGCCGATCGCCATCAACGTGCCGCTGAACATCACCGGTCACGCTGCCGGCGTCCAGCTTGGTGGCAAGTTCGTCAAGAACGTCCGCGAACTCCGCGTCTGCGCCCTGATGAAAGACCTTCCGGACCAGCTGGATATCGACATCACCCCGCTCGGCATCGGTGAGAACATCGTCGCCGGCGATCTCAAGTATGAGAATGTCGCCATCCTCAGCCCGAAGAACACCATCGTCTGCGGCGTGAAGGCTACCCGTCAGTCCGCACAGGCCTAATGTTCTCTTTCCTGAAGAAGCTCTTCGGAGCCCCGGCCCCAGTGCCGGAGACCGCAGAGCCTTGTGATCCTGGTATGAACTATCTGATCGTAGGATTGGGCAACATCGGCGCCGAATACGCCGGGACCAGGCACAATATGGGATTTATGGTATTGGATGCCTGGGCTCAGGCATCCAATACTGTTTTCCGTACCGAACGATACGGAGACGTCGCGGAGATTTCCTTCAAAGGCCGGAAGCTGTACCTGCTCAAGCCGTCCACCTATATGAACCTCAGCGGCAAGGCCGTCCGTTACTGGATGACCAAGCTGGGCCTGCCGATGGAAAATCTGCTGGTCATCTGCGATGACCTGAACCTGCCCTTCGGAACAGTCCGCATGCGGAAAAAAGGCAGTACAGGCGGCCACAACGGACTTGAGAACATCCAGCTGCTGCTGGGCACCCAGGACTATGCCCGCATCCGGCTCGGGATCGGAAACGATTTCAGTACCGGCGGACAGATCGATTTCGTGCTGGGGCCCCTCTCTGCAGAGCAGCGGGAAGCCATGCCGGCCCTTTGCGACAAAGTCATCGACGGCGTCAAGGCTTTCGTGACAGTCGGACCGGACCGTGCGATGAATACCTTCAATACCAAGTCGGGAAAGGTCTGACAATCAGGTTCCCAATGCGAATTTTTCTTTCGTAACGCTTGTTTTTTACGGGACAAATGCATATCTTGCACTCAGTTTTGATACTTATTGTTTAACGAACTAAATTTCATTCAATCATGAAAGAACTTGTTGAGAAAATCAAGGCCGAGTATGAGGAATTCGTAGTCAATGCCGATGCCCAGGTAGTAAAGGGGAACAAAGCTGCCGGTGCCCGTGCCCGCAAAGCCGCCCTCGCCCTCATGAACGATTTCAAGGAGTTCCGCAAAGCCTCCGTCCAGGCTGCCAAATAAGCCGATTCCTCCCTTGAAAGTTGCCGCAGCAGTCCTCATCATGGGGCTGCTGCCTCTTTTTTTGTAAAAAATCAATTTTTTTTCATTTGGATGCAACGTTTTGTATCAAGCCTGCATCTATGCAATAGGTTTAGGTTTTAGTACACGTCTAAGGAGGGTACCCGGGAGCGATTCCACGGTGCCCTCTTTGGTTTTTTGTAAAAAAAATGCTATCTATGCATTTTATAAAGTACGAAACAGTAACATGCAACCTAAACGTCTGTTTTGCCTGATCCTTCTTTTTATTTCGGTCCTGCCAGGCTATGCCATACCGGCCCGGAATATCCTCCATACCTTCAAACAACCCGACGGGACGACTTTCCAGGCCCGTCTCCGGGGCGACGAGCACCTGCATTTCGTCCAGGACGCCCAAGGACATTCCCTCATCCGGAACGGCGACGGATACTGGTGCTATGCCTACTACCAGGCAGACGGACGGAAAGTCAGCAGCGGTTATCCGGTGGGGCAGGAAGCCCCGGCACATGTACTGTCAGCCAGCCGGTACATCCCTTCCGAAGCCCTGCGGATCCGTACGGCCGGAAAGCGGGATCAGATCGCCCGGCTGCGCGCCCGTCAACTGGAAAAATCACGGCGACCCGCGACGGCCACGAAAGCCGGCGAATCCGCCGTCAACAAGCACAGCATCGTGATCCTGGCCGAATTCACGGACACCAAGATGACCTTTACCCGGGAGAACTTCCAGAACATGCTGACCCAGACCGGCTACAGTTATAATGGAGCCAAGGGGTCGGCGATGGACTATTTCAATGAGATGTTCAAGGGTGACTATCATTTCGAATTCACCCTCTCCCCCATCGTTACGCTGGACCATGATTCCGCCTACTACTTCGCCAACAACGAAGATGAGGAGGACAAGGATCCGGCCCAGGCCGTTATCGACGCCTGTACCAAGGCCCATGAAGCGGGCATCGATTTCTCCCAATTCGATGATGATGGAGACGGTGAAGTCGACAACATCATCGTCTTCGTAGCCGGGAAAGACGAGGCGGAAGGCGCGGATGAAACGGCCGTCTGGTCCCACGCCTGGGCGATCCGGGACGGAGCCGGAAAGACGGTCTACCTGGATGGGAAACTGCTCAATGGCTACGCCATCACCACGGAGTACGGTATCGACGGCTACCGGAACGGATCCTGGCACTACGGATTCACCGGCATCGGGACCTTCTGCCACGAATTCAGCCATACCTTCGGCCTCCCGGATTTCTATGATACGGATTACGAAGGCAGCGGCGGCCAGGGCGACGGCCTTTTCGCGACGCTGGACCTGATGGACAGCGGGAACGGCAACGATTACGGCCGGACGCCGCCCCACTATTCCGCCATCGATTACTACCTGCTCGGCCTGGGCGAGTGCGAGACCATCTCCACCGGCAACCACACCCTGGAGCCCATCTCCCTGAACCGCCGGTATCTCAAATACGAGACCGGACTGGAAGGAGAGTATTTCCTGTTTGAATGCCGCAGCAACGTTTCCGGCTGGGACCGGGATATCCGGGGCAAGGGTCTGCTCGTCTACCATATTGATGCAACCAAACGGGATGCCGGTTATTCCGACAGTTACCGGAAGAACATAACGGCCCTGGAGCGGTGGGACGCCAATGAAGTCAACGCCAACCCCGCGCACGAATGTGCCTACATCATATCCGCGACGCCCGGCATCCATGCCAAGGACTCCGAAGGCTATGATTCCGGAAACCAGGGAAAGGTCTTCTTCCCGCAGCCCAGTTACAAGGAGTTCTCGCCGGACAGCAATCCGGCCTTCACCTTCTGGGATGGGACCCCGGCGGACATCGCCCTCGTCAACATCTCCATGAGCGGGACTTCCGTCTCCTTTACGGTCCATGCACACGGGCAGGTGACCGTGCCGGAAATCGACCAAACCAACCAGGAGGTCTTCCAGGATGCTGCCATCCTGCAATGGACGGCGACCGATCCGACGTATTGCGGGACCGCCTTCGTCGAATGGGGGGCATCGGCCTCCCAGACCCGGCAGACCGTGGAAGTTGCCGCCTATGAACCCGGCAAATATGCCTTACGCCTGGAGGGGCTGAACGGCTCGACAGCCTATAAGGCGGCCATCCGGTTCGAAGAGGCGGAGACATCCAGCAAGATCGCAGCGGTCAATTTCACGACCAAGGCCTTCCGTGGCGGTGTCCCCTACATCGTCCTCCCGGCCGCCGGCTCCAATGGGTCATTCACCTCCGGCTCTGAGATCCCGATGCATGTCAACAACGCCCAAGGTACGGACGGGGTCGACTGGTATCTCGGAAGCAGTGCCATCTCGCCCGCCGGGAACGGGTATTATCCGCTCACCAAGTCCGGCACGCTCAAGGCGGTCGTCACCTATAAAGACGGCACCAAAGATATCATTATCAAGGAAATCAAGATCCAGTAGCATGAGACGAATCCTCATACCGATCCTGTCCGTCCTCTTCCTGCTGACGGGCTGCAGCTGCAACAAGGAACCGGACATCGATTCCAAATTCCTGGAAAGCACGGCCGTCGGCCTGCAAATCAAAGGCACGACGCTGTTTTCCTATGACATCGTCAACGACCAACTGGGTTACAATGAACTGAAACGCCAGTTCCGCGCCTGCAACGATACCGGTACAGAGTATTTTACCCTGACTTGCGACAAACTGCCGACAGAAAAAGGCCAGACCGTCAAAGGCAGTCTGACCTATACGAGAGGCAATGGCGTCGGCCAGGAGAGCAATCTGAAACTGAAAGTCGAGAAGGTCCAGGGAGACCTGATCTGGCTTTGGAACAGCGACAAGCAGATCGCCATCTGCGTCCGCACCCTCCGGTAGCCTCCTGTCCTTTTTAATAGAAACGACACCCGGTTTGCTCAAGTCGACATTGGCTCCCGAAAAGGGAGGGGACCCACTATGTGGGGAGGATCGACGGAGCAAACCGGGTGTCGTTTCCGGGTATGTAGCTAGAAGCTGAGAGCAATGCCGATGAAATCGTCAGCCTTCAGGGCGGCGCCACCGATCAGGCCACCGTCGATATCGGGCTGGGCGAAGAGCTCCTTGGCGTTGGACGGCTTGCAGCTGCCACCATAGAGGATGGTGGTGTCGTCAGCAACCTGGGCACCGAACTTCTCGCAGAGGACCTTGCGGATGCAAGCGTGGATTTCCTCGGCCTGCTCGGCGGTAGCGGTCTTGCCGGTACCGATGGCCCAGACGGGCTCATAAGCCACGACGATGTTCTTCATGTCCTCGGCGGTGAAATT
>Ga0256405_10013070_pt1 | contig 10065 bp, 7 predicted proteins | sample RumenRJG_02DNA_FD_189096 | JGI IMG/M metagenome (GOLD analysis project Ga0256405, IMG submission 189096) | Bovine rumen microbial communities from Lethbridge, Alberta, Canada - RJG_02 | ecosystem: Host-associated > Mammals > Digestive system > Stomach > Rumen | place: Canada: Alberta | collected... | reverse complement strand
CCACGCCCTGAATCACAAGCTCGTTGACTAATATCACCTTCCCTGGGTACACCTTTTCGTTGGCGTACTTCAGGATCACCTTATTGCTTTTCTTGTCGATGCCTCCGTAGATCTTCAGTGTGTTCTCGTTGTTCTCATCCAGAGCCACAACGATATCCCCGATTTCACATTCCGGCTGTTTACGGATGAGGACCAGGTCACCTTCCTCGATGTCGGCATCCACCATGGAATCACCGGCTGCCCGGAGAAGGTAAAACTGACCTTTTCCGAAAATGGCTTCCGGGAGGCTGACGTACATCTCAACATGTTCTTCCTCGGTTTCCGGATCTCCGCAACGGATACTTCCGACGAGAGGAGCGGAGAAGTATCCGGTCTTGGTCTTGCTGATCTTCGGAAGATTCGTTATCACACCGTCCTGATAGGAAAGCAGTCCCTGCTTGTCCATTTCAACCAGGTACTTATATCCTGTAGCCGGTGCCAGGCCCATTGCAGATGAGATCTCTCTGGTAGTGGGTGTAGAATGATTCTCTCTGTAATAGTCTCCGATATACTCGCTGATCCGCTGCATCAGTTCTGGATCTTTGCGTCTCATGGATTAAATCACCTCCGCTGATCATGATTTTATCTATCGGAAGCAATGTGCTTCCGCTGTGATCCTATAATAGCAAACGGATGTTCGGATTTCAAGAGAAATTTCTGAACGCGAAAAGACCTGCCCAAAATTCTGAGCAGGTCTCAAAAATATCATGCAATGTGACTTTTTCGGTTAATTCTCAAGTCCCTTTCGGCACATCGCTTTGTAGTCCTCGCGGACGCTTTCCGGCCCAAGGATCTTCATATCGCCATTCCAGCCAAACACCCAGCGCAGGAATGTCGGGGAAGGGCAGACCAGCGGATCTATCTTGAAATGATCTTCATCGACCTCCTCGACCGGAATCCTGGTTCCAAACTTATCGACAATCGCGTTCATGATATAGTTCTTGCAAAGAAGCTGCACATGAACCGGCTTGTCAGTGCCAAACATCCGGAAGACTTCCCGGGAGTATTCCGCCAGGTTAAATCCATGCGGTGCCGGGATAATTGGTTCGTTAGGAAGTGGCTCCGGCAGGCGGAAGATCCGATCCAGACGGAAATTCTGCACTTTCCCGCGCATCTCGCTGTAGCCGATCACATAGTAATAGTCACCGTCCCAAACAAGAGAATAGGGACTCACCACGTAGTACTCGCCATCATGCCGGACGACTTTCCGCTTCTTTGTGCTGTAGTCGGCATACTGAAACTTGATTTTGTATCCGCCGTCGATAGCTTCATTGATCGTATCAACGATGTAATACCCGCGCTCATTCTCCGATTTCACCCGACCTTCCACATGGACATGGCGGCGCAGACTGGTAGCATTGTGCTCGGTGGTTAGCGACAGCACCTTCTCAATCAGATCCCGGCTTTTTTTCTCCGTGATGAACTTGGAAGAGGAGATCGCGTCAATCATGATCTTCAGCTCTGCCAGGTCAAATACACGACCATCGTAATAATACTGATTCTGCTGAGAATGCACCACTTCGAACTTAACGCCGGCCTGTTCCAGCATTTTGAAGTCGTTGGCCAGAGTGTTCCGGTTGACCTCGATGCCGTACTGCTTATCTAGGATTTCGATCAGCTGAGGCGTCGTCAATTTGTGTTCAGCATCGGTATATTGTAGAAGATGATGGTATAGATACAGAAGTCTAAGCTTTGTTTTATTTTCCATATCCTTCCTCGTTCTTAGCGTTCATAGTCTCCACGAGATAATGAACGGATTTGCCATTTGCAACTGCATACTCGATTTCGGATTGGGTGCTGGAGCCAATATAACCACCTACATTAATTACAAAAATCTCATCAGCCATATCGATTTTCCGTTTATGCATGTCATCCAGCATCTCCTTAGTGCCTGCAGTCCATACCTCATCGTCACCGCTATGACCGAAAAGGCCGACACTAATAACGATATTACCCTCCAGCGTCAGTCGTTTTTGTGCCTCTATAAATTCATCCTTGAACCGGGTGCTGCCACAGAGAGTAATGACTTTGTATTTACCGACCATATCAGTCCAAGCTCCTGTAATAGTCCCTGATGTACTGTGCCATCAACGTCCGGCGAGAGTCTAAAAATAGTGCGTAGTCGAAGATGTCCATCTCCATGAACTCCACCGGAATGCAATTTTCTGCCAGGTTTGCTTCGAGGTCCTCCATTGTGGTGATACTACCGTAGAAGCTACCGTTACCAGCGACCTGCTTCTTCATGTTAGCCATGTAGTCACATGGGGAGTCATCCTTGATCTTGATATTAATCTCAGACTGCGTATACACATAATTAGCAATCTGGTTATAGTCCTTCCGGTTGTTGACACCATTCTTCTGAAGGTACTTCTTAGGAAAGATGTGATGAATATCACCGCGTTGCTCTATCAGCGATTGAACATCAATCTGGCTTGAGAGGAAGCCACGTGCGCCTCTCTTGACCTGAGCCATAAGGAACGTTAAGAAGTAAGGGCTGCTGGAGACGGAAGTATCAAGCCGCTGAACAAGCACGGTATCCCAGAAGGCATCAGACAGCTCACCAGCTTCAGTATTTTTAAGGAATTGTACCGGATCTTGCTCTGTGAAGCGCTTGATATCATAGTCAATTGCAGATTCTGCGGAACCGGAGTAGCGGCCCGTCAGGATGGAAAGCACAATCCACTTCCGGACCAACGTTTCGATTACAGCTGAATCGACTTTCATGTCCTTCAGTGAAAGATACAGAATATATCCAAAGTTCAAAACATTCTGAGAGCGTACCAATGAAGAATCAATGATACCGGTTGAGCGAACGATCATCAGATATCGTTTGAAGTTAGTCTCGCTGACAAACGCTTCAACACCCTCCCGAAGTAGCTGGAATGAATCTTGTGCGATGCTTTCCAGGTTCTCTCTTGTTTCAAAATTCCGTCCCGAAAGCAGACTGACCAGATCCGCGATTTTTCCTCTCTTAAACTTATGGGTAAAAGATACACGGAGAACATCTGTGTAGGTCGGGATATAGATATCTTCTTGCTCATTCACAACCCACTTGATCTTGTTCAGAGCTTCCGATTTGGCAAACTCAGAGTCATTTCCGATAATTGCCTCATAGTCTGAGGGCCGCTGCATGAAGTGGCAGAAGTAGTCGATCATCTTCCGGATGACGCTGCCGCCATATTTATCATCGGAGGAAATCTTGGACATGGCAAAGTCTGCCTGAGACAAAACTACACCCTGTGAATTGATACGAATAAAGATATCCGTCACATCGTCGATGCTCAAGGCCTGGGAAAGCTCAATCACGCCAAGGCTGATGCCCTGAATGGACTGCAGTTTGCTGATGGTTGGTTCAATATCATCCTCGCCATCCTCCAGCCCATTCGCCTTGCAGTATTCTTTGATAAACTTGTACTGTTTAAAGCCCGCTTCAAATACCGTGGAGATATCCGGAATCCATTTGACGTCTTTTTCTATAGCAGGATTGCATACTTCAAATTCCTCTGTCTGAGGATTGAAGGCAATACGAATGCGCTTCTTTTTGTAATTAGCGTCGGTTACCTCAAGTCCAGCAATGGCAGCCTGAAGAGCGGTCACACGTTGCTGACCGTCAATCAGAATCTTCTTTCCACTGGAAATACTGCCATCCTTTAACTTTACGTCCGGATTCTTCCAAACAATAATGTATCCTACAGGAAAGCCTTTGTATAAGGAGTCCAGTAGATCTCTTACCTTTGTACCATCCCATACGAAAGGCCTCTGTATTTCCGGGATTGCTACCTCACCGGATTTAATCCAGCTGATGATATTCTCAACCGCTGTGCTATAAACATCAAACTGCGCCACGCCTTCCGTCCTCCTTTACTCTACGCCCAGAGCTTTAAATACTGCAGCTTCCGCACTTTGATACGGAATCAATTGGAATGCAGCCATAAGATCCGGCGGTACCGTTGCAAAGTCAACCATTGATGTTGCCGGAATCAGAACTTTTTTCGCTCCGCTGTCTAAGCAAACCTGAAGTGCATTTGCTAATTCGTCTACCTTGATTAATGTACCGCTGATGCTGATTTCACCAAGCACAGCTAAGGATCCAAGGGTAGGGCGGCTTAGCGCAATGGAACAAAGAGCTATCAATGACGGAAGGGCAAGCTTTCCTGTCATTCCGATTCCCTGCAGATCCTGATAATTGATTATGTAATCCTTAGTGGTTGTGCTAATAGAACCACTAATCCGATTTCCATTAGCTTTAAGATAGCTGAATGCAGTATTGGAAGATTCACGGGCATCCCGATCCGTTCCAATGCCTGTTCTTTCAAACTTTCCATTTCCGGGGAGCATCTGACTTTCCAGTCGGAATACACCAATCATTCCCGATTTTCCGCGGCCGATAGTATATACCTGGCCCGGATTGCAGAGACCTTCGGGAATCAGCTTACCACCACCTTGCTCTGGAACGGAGACATAGTGCTCTTCAAATGTCTCATTATCGATATAGGAAAAGTTCACATCGTAGAATTCCATACCGCCAAGCTTCTTCAGCTGTTCCTTAACACGGCGGCGCATCTCCAGCGCTATCTGCAGGATTTCTTCTAATTGTTCTTTTGTGTATTCTCCGTCTGGATACAGTAGCTTTATTAGGCCGCCAACCATTTTCCGGACAGCGATAGTATCACGTTGGTTCAAATTCTTCCCAAGGTGGAAGTAATGATCCAAAGCATCTCCGAATTGTTCTTTTCGCAATTCGCGTAAGAATTCAGCCAGATAATCTGTGATAAAGCCATAATCATCCGTAAAATGCTCCGGTCTGAATTTCGGGATCTCCCAGCCGGGAAGATAACAGTGCATCCTATCCAGAAATGCTGTATCGGTACCCATTTCTGGAGGGAAGGGGTCAAAGAGACTGCTTGTTTTCAGTAATACATCAACACTCTGATTGATATTTCCTACAAAGACCATCGAGGCATTAGCTGCCTTTTCCTCCTTGCCGCGAGCAAAGGATCCAGAAGCCATATAGTCTTTCATAATCTGAATGCCATCTTTATCTTTAAATCGAATGCCAGCTACCTCATCAAAAGCAACGCAATCCCAGAGGCCAACCAACCCCATTGAGTGTTTGCTCATGTTATAAAACAGGTTCGCCACCGTGGTCTGGCCACCAGAGATAAGGATACTGTTTGGTGAGATTTCTTTATAAAGATGCGATTTACCTGTGCTCCTTGGCCCCAGCTCGCAAAGATTGAAATTATTCTCCACAAGCGGAACCATACGAAGGAGAAGCAGCCACTTCTCTCTATTAGTCAGCTCATCTGGCTCCATCCCGATAGAACGGAGCAGTACATCAATCCATTCTTCCTTCGTAAATGACTTCCTGCCTTTTTTCAAATCATTGATATCTACGAAAGGCATCTGAATAGGAGTGAGCTTCAGGATGCTTATGAGTGACTCATTTTTCTTCTTTGGCTTTCTATCTGTTAGAACGATACTCGCCTCATGCTCATTGTTATATTCCAGCTGAATAATACACCAGATGCCTCCACAGAGCAGGCGGTCATACTGTTCAGGATACTCCTCTGAAATAGGGACACCACCAAGCCCTAGATTCGAAAACCGCGCCTCATAATTGTCATAGCGCAAATTCAGTTCTACTGTAACCTGATCGATAATCGTCATGCTCCCGCGCTGCCGAAGTTTCGACAGCACTTTTTCTGACTCATCCGGACGCACATAGTTATCAGCCAGAATACGTTTCACCTTTTCTACGCCATCTTGAACAATCTCATCATCATCGGAGCTGCAGTATTGGCCAAGGAGAAACTCCAGGACATAGGTAGGCACATTGGCCCCTTCTTTGATTTTTTTGGTGAGATCTTTCCGGACAATACGGCCGTCAAAATGTGTCCGAAGCTTCATTTTGAGGGCTTCCCTTGAAGAAGCATATTCAATATTATCCATCATTTTCACCGCCTTTTTACTGAATATAAGGAGTTACAACTTGAACTATTGTCGCAACTGCAGCCAGAAACTGTGTTGACCCATTTACCATCTGAAGACCTTTTAATGCTGTCCTTAAAATGCCTTTTTTAGGGGATTGAGAAAGCATTTCGGATTTAATAGCTTCTAAGCTATCAGTTATCTGTTGTAGTTCCTCTGAATTAAGCGTAGAAGTATTTGCTTCTTTAAGAACATCTTCGAGCAACTTCTCAAAATCGTCTTTATCCATGCCTGCATTTTGGTTAGCATTGAGATTTCCATTTCCACTAACAATGTTTAACTGGGGACTTCCTCCATTTACATTGATAGTAAACTGCGATGTCTCATCAAAACCCATTCGAATCCCTATTTCTGTTAAGTACCCCTCTATGTAGTTTACGAAGGGAAGTATTATTCTTGTACAGAACTCCTTTACAGCATCATTGGCTTCGGTCGCATATCCCCATGCGAGATAGTGATAAATATCTGTCTTGCAATTCTCTGATGCGTATTTCAAAAACTGATAAGTAAAAGAGATCTCTTCCTGTTTCGTTTCCCCCATAGAGGTATATACGGTTCCGTCTTGGTACTTATAATTTTTAAAGTCTTCTGGATTAACGTAGCTTTGAACATAGTCCCTAATGACTTCGGTATCATCTACATATGATAAGAACTTCCTTAACAAGTCCATCCCCGTTTGCCAATGGCAATTGATCAGACGGTTTGCAATCGTTCTAAATTCTAAGGAAATGATTTTTAACTGCTTTTTATCAATATTCATCAACTCGTACTCCGCAATATGGACAATAGCTACCACATACTTTATAGAGTGGCTTTAGTTTTGCTTCTCGTTTACAGCATAGATATTCTTTCTTCTCCATGTTTTCTATTCCATTTTGAATTGGATATTCTTCTCGGTGCTTTGGTCTTTTCCCAGCCTTGAAAGAAACCAATGAATGTCGACTATTTCTTTCTAGTTTCTTGAATTCATCATATATAATATCGACCGCATAGTTTTCAGTTTTCTTAAGTGCCAGGTTTATCACATCTTTAGTGAAATATGTGTCGCTTTTTAACCCACAACAGGGACACCAGATTTCTATGACATCCTCCGCCTCAAAATCACCTGCTTGTAATTTAAAAAACTCACCACATAAACCACATTGCAAGAGAGTGAAGCCCTCTTCATCTGACGGGATGGCTATCTTACCAATACTCTCACTCATAGTTTTCCTCAAAAGAAGTCGAACTCATCCACTGCAAATGCAATATCGATCTGGAATTCCTCGCGCTGCACCTGCAGTCCGTTCTCATCAGCGATGACGAGGTAGTAGGTTTCCATATTGCTGTACTTCAGCGATTTCAGATTGAAACTGCACCGGAAGGTGCGCTCCTGACCGTTGTCGCTGGTCTTGTCCGCAATGATCTTCTGGACATCGCTGATGGTCTTTCCACTGCTGTCTGTGAAGTAAAGCTGATAGGTAGCAGCCTCCCGATTGCCTCCAACGGCATCCTTCTGATAGAAGTTCAGGGAGAAGATCATGTTGCTGATCTTCCGATTGGCAGAAAGCAGGCTGATCTCCACAGGCTTCGTGTCGTACTTGCTCTTGTTCTTCTTATATTCTTTCGACTGATTCCGCAGGAAGTGGTACTCGATTACCGGTACAACCATCTCCTGCAGGCTGATGCCGCCGTGCACGAAGTTCAATCCGGCTCCGGTCATCTTGATGCGAATATTCTCTCTCGGCGCAAACCCGCTGTACTCTGTGTTGCCCTCAAGGAACTTGACCTTCTGTAGATAGTCCGGATCGGAATCCTTCATCATGATGGCAAAGCGCCTGCCGTATTCCACGATCCTGTCAATAAACCCGGTCTTGTCCACCTTGTCATCCTCGTTGAGGGGACTGTAGGTATACAGGAAGCCGTGGTCAGCCGTGATCAGAATATTTGCGCCGCCCCATTCATTGGCGATGATACGGACCATATTCTTGATCTCTTCAATCGCTGTATCACAGGCGCTGAAGATGGAGCTTTCCAGATGACCGGCCTCATCAATGGTATCGTGGTAGATGTAAACCACGTTCATGCCCTTGATGAGCGCCTGTCGGTCAGCACGCTTCATACCAATGATGTCCTTGTACTTAAGGGCTACGCTGGCTTTGTCCGCTGCCTTCAGGAGTTTATCGCGATTATTGGCCTCCGTGGATTGTCCGTCCGCCAGCACTGCCAGCCGATCCGTTTTACCGGCCTTAAGTTCAACGGAGAGTGCTTTGTGCGGCAACAATGCGGCCATACCAAACTTCGTAATGGTCGGGAACACCGCCTGCATGGACTTGAGGTCCACCTTGGCCTGTGTCTCCCTCTGTAACTGCTCCGCGAGAGTTGCCGCCACCTCATACCGCAAAGCGTCAGAGATGATCACATATACCTTACTATCGGAAGCCGCCACCTTCTGGCGATAGAAATCCGTCTGCTGCGGAACTTCCAGCACCCGGCCATAATCTCGCAGGTTATCCGCACAGGCATCTGACCAGTTGTTGCCCAGCTGGCCGAGGAACCACGTGGTATAGAGCCCTTCGACCTTCTCCATCACGTGGGTAAACAGGTCGGACAGCTCCTCGTGGTAATTTTTCAGGCTCTCGGAATAGCTCTTATGGAACTCCCGGTAATAGGTGTCCATGATATAGTATTCCGTCGTATATTCCTTCCACACCTTCGCGGGCTCCACAGTATGGAATCCGGCAGAGTGTTCCTTGAAGAAGGCCTGCATCTTTGCTACCTGCAGGATGCCTTCATAGTAGTTTTTCACGTCGTCGTACCAGACGCAGGTACGGCGCTTCTCCACGGTCTGGGTAATCGTGTCCACGTCGATGATGTGATCGCTGATTTCGGTCATCAGCTTCACAAGGATGACTTCATTGACGCACGGGAAGACTTCGGTCTCTACCAGATCAGCTACCTGCAGCTTCATGAATCGCTGAGGCAGCTTCAGCTCACCCTCTACATGCTCGGCGATGGCATAGATGTCCCCAGCGTCCTCGCTGTGCATCCAGTCGGACACAAAGTCGAAGCAATATGCCTGATGCGCAGAGGATATGAACATCTGCAGTCCCACAAGAAACTCCTGCCGCATCGTCCTGGTAGAAGCCGTCAGCAGAATATGCGTAGCCAGCTGAGCGAGGTCGGAATCCATGTCCTGGTATCCGGTGCCCTGAGCCACCATGCGCCAGAAGGCCTCGTCGATGCTGTAGTTCACAAACTCCTGATAAACGGCGTTGTTGTCCTTCTGGAGCCCACCCTGCAGCACTGCTTTGATGATGGCGTTTGGCTTGGCATCCTTCAGTCCTGCCAGCGCCGCCATGATGGCCAACTGCAGTTGGGCAGGTGTAGTCGGAGTGACCGGCTGGGCGGCCACCTTGTTCCGGCGAGTTTGCGCGTTAAAGAACTTCCGGTACTGCTTGAAGCCGCGCCGGAGCGCAGGCGTCTGGGGAATGCCCATCTCGTCCATCCACATGGAAACCAGATCGGCGCGGAATTCCTCTCCGTACAACTCCACGTCCAGCAGCCAGTTGTCCTCGTCAGACTCATAGGCAAAGGGACGATAAACCAAATAATTACTGGTGGGGTCGTCCACTGCGAGCAACTTCTTCACATAGAAGTTGTTGGTGCCAGTGAGTGCGACGACCTTGGCCCCGTTGACCGTGATCTCGTCCAGCTTGTCCGCAAACTCCTGATCCTCGTCGATCCAGACGACGACCCGGCGCTTGTAGAACTCCGGCAGCGGTGCCGCAAACCGACGATTCAAGTCCTGTATGATTTTTTCTGAATCCATAGTTGGCACCTGCCTTTACTTGATCTTTGCCAGCACATCCTTAAAGATTTCATAGTTGTGCTTTACGCCATCATCCAAGTCGATCTTGATCATCTGGTCGGCGAGGTGATGGATTTTTTGGCTCAATCACAAAACTTGTGGGATTTAGGGTTCCGGACATAGTCCCGTCGGCTCATGTCAAATAGCTTCAGGAAGAAGTATTCGTCATCCGGATAGCCATAGCC
>Ga0256405_10013069_pt1 | contig 10065 bp, 7 predicted proteins | sample RumenRJG_02DNA_FD_189096 | JGI IMG/M metagenome (GOLD analysis project Ga0256405, IMG submission 189096) | Bovine rumen microbial communities from Lethbridge, Alberta, Canada - RJG_02 | ecosystem: Host-associated > Mammals > Digestive system > Stomach > Rumen | place: Canada: Alberta | collected... | reverse complement strand
TGGATCGCGTTCAGACCGCCGATGCAGGAGAAGTCGTCCGGGAAGAAAATACAGGTCGGGCGGTCGGAACCGGAAAGAAGCTCCTTGGTCAGCCGGTAGCAGCTCTCGGAATCATGATAATCGCTGAAGCGTACGTAATCCTCCCGAATCCTGACACCGGCGGACTCACAGGCCCGATAAAACCCGGTCAGGCGGTTTTTGGTGACCGTGGTCTCCTCTCCATGGAGAAAAGCGAGCTTTCGGTGACCTTTTGAGAGAACGTAGCGGGTAAGCTCCTCCATGCCCCGAAGATTATCCGAGAGAATCGCGATTCGGTTATTGAACAGGTGGTCGATGGTAACGACCGGGAGAGTGGAAGAGACAAGCTCTACGACCATCGGGTCTTCAAAATCCACCGAGGCGATCACCACGCCGTCCACGCCGCGATAAAGGCAATGCTGAAGATAGCTGCTTTTCTGATGACCGACATTCTCGTTGATGAACGTGATGTCGTAACCCTTGCGCTCCGCCTCCACCCTGACGCTGTCCAAAACGGTGGAAAAAAACTCGTGCGCCAGACCGCTGCTTCTGCGATCCACAAAGAGAACCCCGATGTTATAGCTTCGGTTGGTTTTCAGCATCCGTGCGGCGGCGTTGGCCATATAGCCCATCTCTGCGGCGACACTTTGGATCCGCTCCCGCGTCTCAATGCTGATGTCCTGCTGGTTGTTCAGCGCTTTGCTGACGGTGGCAACGGACACACCGCAGCGTGCAGAGATATCTTTGAGTGAAACCACCTTAAACGAATCCTTTCTCGACCACACTCCACTTAACCGATTTCAATATAAAAATACAGCATGATAAAAATACAGCATGTGAGGTGAAAATGCAAGTCGTTAATAAAACTTTGGTAAAGGTACACAACAAAAGAACGGATTTTTTGTACGGTTTCACAAAAGGCTAATCGGAATTATCTCTGACTTTCCTAAAAGAGCTTTACATAATGCACACAAAACAACAAAATCGTTTTCTGGGCGTCTTGAAAAGAACTCATGTGACAGATCAAAACATAACTTAATCGATTTCGATAGCTAAGATACCGCATTTTTCCATGAAAATCAAGACTAAATTTGATTTTCAGCAATAGTGTACAATTTCAGAATGACAAATTTGTACATAATCACGAAAACGCTTGCGCAAAAAAGACTTGCTTTTTCGGCCAAAATCGTATATTTTATTAATATTGATACTTAAACGATTTCGGGAGGGAGAACAGTATGAAATACGGCTACTTTGATGATGCTCACCGGGAGTATGTGATCACGACTCCCCGGACACCTCTGCCCTGGATCAACTACCTCGGGAACGAAGACTTCTTTACACTGCTCAGCAATACCGCAGGAGGATACAGTTTCTACCGTGATGCAAGACTGCGCCGGATTACCCGTTACCGCTACAACAACTGTCCGCTGGATCAGGAAGGCTTCCATTTATATGTAAAAGACGGAGAGACCGTATGGAACCCCGGCTGGCAGCCGGTTCAGACGGAGCTGGATGCGTACAGCTGCCGCCACGGCCTGGGTTATTCCGTGATCGAAGGGGAAAAAGACGGTGTTGTCGTAAAGCAAGAGTTTATTGTCCCCAGAGGCGAGCAGTGCATGCTGATCCGCGTAACAGCCTCTAACCGGTCTGCTCAGTCGAAGCAGTTAAAGCTGTTCCCGTACCTGGAGTTCTGCCTGTGGGATGCGATGGACGATGCGTCCAACTTTCAGAGAAATTTCTCCACCGGAGAAGTCGAAGTCGTCGGAAGTACAATCTATCACAAGACGGAATACCGTGAGAGACGCGACCATTACGCCGTGTTCTGGGCCAACCGCGAAGCGCAGGGCTTTGATACATCCAGAGACGCGTTCATCGGTGTTTACGGAAGCCCGGCAAAGCCGGAGGCTGTTTTCGGCGCCGGATGCACGGGGAGTATTGCGCATGGCTGGCAGCCGGTCGCGGCACAGCAGTTTGATATCAGTCTCCTGCCCGGCGAGCAGGACAGCCTGATCCTCGGTCTCGGATATATCGAGAATCCGGCGGAAGAAAAATGGGAGAGCCTCGGTGTCATCAACAAGAAAAAGGCGGAAGCCATGATTGCCCGATTCGCGGATGAGGCGGCTTTCGACAGGGCAATGGTGGATCTGAAAGCCTTCTGGACGGACCTCCTGTCGGGCTATGAGGTTCACAGCGGTGACGAGAAGCTCGACCGCATGGTCAATATCTGGAACCAGTACCAGTGCATGGTGACCTTCAACATGAGCCGCAGCGCCAGCTACTTCGAAAGCGGCATGGGCAGAGGCATGGGCTTCCGTGACTCCTGCCAGGATCTGCTGGGCTTTGTCCATATGATCCCGGAGCGGGCGCGTGAGCGCATCCTGGATATCGCGGCGACGCAGTTCCCCGACGGCAGCGCGTACCACCAGTATCAGCCCCTGACCAAGAAGGGAAATCTCGCGGTCGGCAGCGGCTTCAACGACGATCCGCTGTGGCTGATTGCCGGGACGGACGCCTATCTCTGCGAGACCGGCGACTGGAGCATTCTGGACGAGCAGGTCGACTTTGACAACGACCCGAAGCTGGCCCAGCCGCTCATGGAGCATCTGCGCAGGAGCTTCAACTTTACGAAAACACACCTCGGACCTCACGGCCTGCCGCTGATCGGACGAGCGGACTGGAACGACTGCCTGAACCTGAACTGCTTCTCCGAACACCCGGGCGAGAGCTTCCAGATCACCGGACCCAGCGAGGGGCCCGTGGCGGAGAGCGTGTTCATCGCCGGCATGTTTGTCAAGTACGGCAGGGCCTATGTGCGCATCTGCCGGCATCTCGGCCTGAACGAGGAAGCGGAGGAAGCGGAGAAAGCGGTCGCGCAGGTTGAGGCGGCGACCCTGGATGCCGGCTGGGACGGCGCGTGGTTCCGCAGAGCCTTCGACGCCTTCGGCCATGTGGTCGGCGGAAAGGAATGCGAAGAGGGCCAGATCTTCATTGAACCGCAGGGCATGTGCGTCATGGCCGGCATCGGCAAAGAGACCGGCGAAGCGGCTGCGGCGCTGAAGAGCGTCGAAGAGAGGCTGGATACGAAGTACGGCATCGTCCTGCTGCAGCCTGCCTATACGAAGTACCATCTGGAGCTTGGCGAGATCTCCAGCTATCCCCCCGGATATAAGGAGAACGCGGGCATCTTCTGCCACAACAATCCGTGGATCGTCTGCGCGGAAGCGGAACTGGGACACGGTGACAGGGCGTTCCAGGTCTACCGGAGAACCGCCCCGGCCTACATCGAGGACATCAGCGACATCCATCGGACGGAGCCTTATGTCTACAGCCAGATGATCGCCGGCAAAGACGCCGCCAGCTTCGGCGAGGGCAAGAACAGCTGGCTGACCGGTACGGCGGCCTGGACCTTCCTGAGCATCAGCCAGGCGATCCTGGGCCTGAAGCCTACGCTGGACGGCCTGATGGTCGACCCGTGCCTGCCGGCTGAAATGAAGGGCTTCGAGGTGACAAGACGCTACCGCGGCGCGGTCTACCACATTACGGTGAAAAACCCGGACGGGAAGCAGCATGGTGTGAAGCGCGTTCTGGTCAACGGAGCGGAGCAGAAGAGCAACATCCTCGCACCGGCCCCCGCAGGCAGCAGCGTGCAGGTCGAGATCGTGATGGGCTGAGCCCTGAACAGTTCAAAAACAGAATATATGAACGACATCCGCCCGGTTCGCAGCAGAACCGGGCGGATGTCGTATAATCCGACGGGAAACAGAATCAATAAGTTTTCTCTTTCGCGTGAATCAGAGCGGTGATCATCTCATTGAGCGGGGCGGTCATCCCGACTTTTGCGGCCTCGGAGACGATGGCGCCGTTGATGCGGTCGACTTCGGTGCGGCGTTTATGGTTCACATCGGCCAGCATGGAGCAGATGTTTCCGCCGGTTATGAGGGCAATGTCGATCACATGAGCAAAGGCGGCGTCACAGTCAAAGTGCATCCCGACGGCGTTCGCGACCTCCACGGCTTCCTGAACCAGCATGGAAGAGACCTGATTCGAGAAGGGATTGTTCGCGATGGATTGGTTGGTCTCGCCGGTGAGGGCACAGATGGCGTTGATGCCGACGTTGACGAAGAGCTTGCTCCAGAGCAGCTGCCGGACATCCGGGATCAGCTCCACCTGAGGTACGCCGCATTCGGACATGGCACGGGCGACCGTCTCGGCCTTGCTCTGGTCTTCGGTGAGGCAACCGAGCTGTGTGGGGCCCTGCCCCTTGTGGAGAATCCTGCCGGGACCTGCAACCGTCGCGCCGCCGCCGCTGGTCCCGAGGACAATCTGTCCGATGGGGACATATTTCTCAATATCGTCGGCATTCCCGTAGCCGTTCTGCAGAGAGCAGACGATGGTGTCCGGGCCGATCAGCGCGCTGTTGGCCTCCAGGGCCTGGGCGCTCTGGTACCCCTTGGTCAGCAGAATGACGAGATCGGCAGGCGCGCAGGAGGAGGTGTCGGTCGTGGCACGCAGACGGGTGACGGTTTCCGTCGTCCCGTCCAGATGGGTAAACTCAAGCCCGTTTTCGTTGATGGCGTCCACATGGGCCTGCACGACGTCAACCAGCAGCACGCTGTGTTTCCGGGACAGATACATGCCGTAGATGCAGCCCATGGCTCCCGCACCGATAATGCCAACATTCATAAAACAAATGATCCTCCTTGTCTGACGTTTCTTTGAAGACGTTGTTCCATCGCCCCGCCGAAAGCGGGGCGATGCGGGGAGATAAAGCAGAGCGGTCTGCTTTGAATCGGATTATAGTTTCGCGCCGAGCAGCTTCGGCAGGAAAAGGCTGATCGGTTCCACATAGGTAACCAGCAGAACACAGACAATCAGCGCGAGAATAAAGGGGATGATCCGCTTTGAGATGCTCTCCAGACCGACACCGCCGACCCCGCAGGCCACAAAGAGGTTGCAGCCGAAGGGCGGCGTGACCTGGCCGATGGCGAGGTTGGTGCAGATGATCATGGCGAAGTGGATCGGGTTGACACCGATCTCCCTGATGATCGGAAAGAAGATCGGAACCAGAATGATCAGCGCGGCGGTCGTATCCATGAAGGTGCCGACAATAAGCAGGAGAACGTTAATAAGCAGCAGAATCACGATCTTGCTGCTGCTGAGACCGAGGACGGACTTCGCGATCATGTCGGGAATGCGGTTGGCCGTCAGCACATAGCCGAAGAGGGAAGCCGCACAGATCAGGATCATGATCTGCGCGGTGCTGACCGCACCGTCTTTCAGAATCTTGAGCAGAAGCTTCGGAGTGATGTTGCGGTAGATGAAGACCCCGACGATGAAGCCGTAGACCACCGCGATGACCGCCGCTTCCGTCGGCGTGAAGAGCCCGGCATAGATGCCGCCCAGCACGATGACAGGCATCAGCAGCGCGAGAAACGCGCGCTTGAAGCTGGCCCAGATCTCGGCGCCGCTGGCCTTGTAGTTGTCGCGGTAACCCTCCTTTTTGGAGACGAACACCACGGCGACACAGAGACAGACTGCCATGAGGATGCCGGGGATGAAACCGGCCATAAACAGCGTGCTGACAGAGCAGCCGGTCAGAACGCCGTAGGTGACAAAGGGAATGCTCGGGGGGATGATGGTGCCGATACAGCCGCCGGAGGCGCTGGTAGCGGCGGAGAAGTTCCGGTCATAGCCATGCTTGACCATCTCGGGGATCATCATGCCGCCGATGGCTGCCGTTGTGGCGGCGCCGGAGCCGGAGATCGCCGCGAAGAAAGCGCAGGCGATGATGGCGACAATGCCCAGACCACCCGGAAAGCGGCCGAAGACGCTGTTGATGAAGGTGCAGAGCCGTTCGGATATGCCGCCCTGACTCATCAGCGAGCCTGCGAGCAGGAAGAAGGGAACCGCCATGAACGAGAACGAGTCGCAGGAGGTGAACAGCCGCTTCGGGATCATCTCCAGACCGGTCCCCGTCAGGAGCATCACGAGCAGGGAAGAAAGAATCAGAGAGAATGCGATGGGAACCTTCAGCAGGAAGAAAATGATCAGTGAGCCGAAGAGAATCAGGGCAATCAGACCTTGTGACATGATCAGTTCCCCTCCCTTCCCTCGGCCGCGCCGACATCCACGCCGACAACGGAGGGGGCCTCGATGCTGTCCGCCTGTCCGGTTGCGAGGTTTCTCACAGAGGTGATCAGATTCACGACCGTCTGCAGACACATCAGAATGCCGCCCAGCACGATGGAGAAGTACATATAACCCATCCTGACCCGGAGAACGGGGGACTTCTGCATCATGGTGACCCGGACGACATTCAGGCCGAAGTGGATGATGACCGCGAAGACGACCAGCATCAGGAGATCGGAGATGATGTCAACGACGGTTCTGCCCTTTCCGGGCAGCTGGTTGGCGACGAACTCGATGGCGATGTGGTTCTTCTTCCTGACGCCGACGCTGGCACCCAGATAGACCATGAAAATCATCATGTAGCGGGCAAGCTCTTCCGACCAGGGCAGAGAGCCGGAGATGAGACGGAACACGACCTGCAGGAAGACGACGACGGTCATCAGTCCCATCAGAATCGCAATGACATGCTCAACCAGAAAGTTGACGATGTCGCTCAGTTTATTCAAAACACGCATAGGTGACTCCCTTGCAAACAGGCGGAGGCCTGGTTGTTTGTGCAAAAATAGAGAACCGGGTCACCGGAGAACGGAGACCCGGCTCTGGGCGGAAGGATCAGTAATTGACGATGGCGTCGATGTTCTCCTGACCGAACTGGGCGGCGTACTTCTCATACACGGGCCCCATGGCGGCCTGGAACTCGCTGACATCGGGATAGGTGACCTGAACACCGAGCTCTTCCATCTCGGCGATCTGCTCGGCCTCGTTGTCCTCGCAGCAGGAACGCTCATAGTCGGCAGCTTCCTGAGCCGCTTCCATCAGCGCGGTCTGGTAGGCGGGATCAAGCTTGCTGAAGACAGACTTGCTGAAGAGAATCAGAGACGGGGAGTAGACGTGGTTGGTGATGGCGAGGTTGCTCTGACCGGCCTCATAGACCTTCTGGGAGTAGATCACGGCAATGGGGTTCTCCTGACCGTCGATGACACCCTGCTGCAGCGCGGTGAAGACTTCGGACCAGGCCATCGGCGTCGGGTCCATGCCCAGGGCGGAGAAGGCGTCCATATGAACCTGGTTCTCCATGCAGCGCAGCTTCAGTCCGGCGCAGTCGGCCGCAGTCTCGATGGGGTGCTTGGAGTTGGTCATCTCACGGAAGCCGTTTTCCCAGAAGGCACCGCCGACGATGCCGATGTCGTCAAGCTTTGCGATCAGAGCCTGGCCGATCTCGCCGTCCAGAACTTTGTGGGCGTGATCATAGCCAGAGAACAGGAAGGGAAGATCCAGAATCAGGAAGTCTTCGACAAAGTTGCCGAGAGGGCCGGTGGAGGAGACGGCGATGTCCAGGGTACCCATCTGAAGGTCTTCGATGTTGGCACGCTCATCACCGAGCTGAGCGGAGGGGAAGATGTCGATCTTCACGGCGCCGCCGGTCTTTTCATCGACCAGTTCGGCAAATTTCAGAAGGCCGAGGTGGTACGGATGGGTGTCTGCGCAGGAGTGGGAAGCGCGGAGCGTGATGACATCCGACGCGGGTGCGGCGGAAGCGGCGGCGGTGGCCAGCGCCAGGATCATGACGATGCTGAGACACAGCGCGAGAAATCTTTTCATGTTGAAGTACCTCCTTTTGAAATGAGACAGGTTTGGAATGCTTAATCAAGCTCGGGGATTTCCACCTGCTTGTTGAAGCTGTATTCGGGAGAGGGAAATGCGCCGGAGAGAGTCTCCTCGTGGAAGAGGTTCAGACCCTTGACCATCTCCTCACGGATGTGGGCGAAGTGCTTGACAAACTTCGGCTTGAAGTCGCCGTACATATCCAGCAGATCCTGCGTCACCAGAACCTGGCAGTCGACATAGGGACCGGCGCCGATGCCGAGAATGGGAATGCTGACGGCTTCCGTGACAGCCCTGGCCACGACACTGGGGACGCATTCGAGCACGATGGAGAAGGCGCCTGCTTCCTCCAGGGCTTTGGCGTCCAGAATCAGCTGCTTCGCGGCTTCCGGCGTACCGCCCTGAACCTTGAAGCCGCCGAAGCTGGTCGCGGACTGGGGCGTCATGCCGATATGGCCCATGACGGGGATGCCGGCGTCGACCATGCGGCGGATGGTGGGGGCCATCTTGGCGCCGCCTTCAAGCTTGACACAGTCGCAGTTGGTCTCCATCAGGATCCGGCAGGCGCTGCGAATGGCCTGCTCCGGGCTCTCCTGATAAGAGCCGAAGGGCATGTCGCCGACGACAAAGGTGTCGGGAGCGCCCTTGACCACGGGACGGATGTGATGGATCATGTCGTCGAGGGTGACACCGACCGTGGTCTTGTAGCCGAGCATGATCATGGCGAGCGAGTCGCCGACCAGGATGACCTCCACGTCGCTGTCGTTTACGATGGATGCGGTGGTGTAGTCATAGGCGGTGACGTAGGCAAACTTACGTCCTTCTTCCTTGAACTTCTTGAAGTCCAGGATTGTCATTTTTTTCTTTGCCATGCTGTTTCCTCCTTGCGGCTTGTATGGCTTCGCTTATTCCGCGTAGCCCATGGGGTTGTGGGACTGCCAGTTCCAGGTGTCCCGGCACATATCTTCGAGATTGTATTCGGCCTTCCAGCCAAGGAGCTCTGCGCTCTTATCCGGGCTGGAATAGACCGTGGCGAGGTCACCGGCGCGGCGCGGCGCGATCTCATAGGGGATGGGGATCCCGTTGACCCGCTCAAAGGTCTTGACCATGTCAAGCACGCTGTAGCCCATGCCGGTGCCGAGGTTGAAGACATTTTCACCCCGGTGCGTCTGCATGTAGTCGATGGCGGCGACATGGCCGCGGGCCAGGTCAACGACGTGGATATAGTCGCGTACACCCGTACCGTCCGGCGTGTCATAGTCGTTGCCGAAGACGTTGAGGTGATCACGGCGCCCGACGGCGACCTGGGCAATAAAGGGCATGAGGTTGTTCGGAATCCCGCGGGGATCCTCGCCGATGCGCCCGCTCTTATGGGCACCGATGGGGTTGAAGTACCGAAGCAGGACGACGGACCAGTCCTCGACGGCCTTGGCGGTGTCGCGCAGAATCTGCTCGGACATGTACTTGGTCCAGCCGTAGGGATTGGTGCACATGCCGGTGCGGGAGCTCTCCTTCAGCGGCATCTCGTTGTCGCCGGAGTAGACGGTGGCGGAAGAGGAAAAGACAATGTTCTTTACCCCGTGATCCCGCATGGCCTCACAGAGCCGCACGGTGGAGAAGAGGTTGTTGTCGTAGTATTCCAGCGGCATCGCGACGGACTCACCGACCGCCTTCAGCCCCGCAAAGTGAATGGCGCAGTTGATGTCGTGCTTCTCGAAGATGCGGTCCAGGGCCGCGCGGTTGCGGACGTCCTCCTGGTAAAAGGTGACGGATTTGCCGGTGATTTCTTCAATGCGCTCCACCGCCTTGGCGGAGGAGTTGACGAGGTTGTCGATGATGACCACGTCAAAGCCCTTTTCAAGAAGCTCGACACAGGTGTGGCTTCCGATGTATCCGGCGCCGCCGGTAACAAGTACGGTCATAGCAGTGATTTCCTTTCTGATATTCATTTCACTCCGACGATCAGTCGAGGAGCGTTTCGGGATAGATCCCGGCCTTGCGCATGCCGGCGATGGCGTCGATGACGCTCTGCAGATCCTCGCGGTAGGTGATTCCGTGCCAGGTCTCGTCACAGTCCAGAACGCGGATTTTGCCGCGGCCTTCCTGAATCAGAGAATTGGCAACGAAGGGGAGAAAATACTCGCACTTCTCGGGATTGACGGGGAGGTTCGCCTCCAGCCAGGCGGGGAAGTCGGCGCGGAGCTCATCCATCATCTCCGGTCCGAAGGCCCAGCAGTTCATGCTGACACTGGAATTGCCGGAGAGCGGCTCCCAATGGACGCCGTCCTCGGTGAACGCGGCGTCGTCACC
>Ga0256405_10013068_pt1 | contig 10065 bp, 6 predicted proteins | sample RumenRJG_02DNA_FD_189096 | JGI IMG/M metagenome (GOLD analysis project Ga0256405, IMG submission 189096) | Bovine rumen microbial communities from Lethbridge, Alberta, Canada - RJG_02 | ecosystem: Host-associated > Mammals > Digestive system > Stomach > Rumen | place: Canada: Alberta | collected... | reverse complement strand
AAAGATTGAAAGCCGTGCTGGGAAGTACACATTCGTATGGAAGTCTGCTACAGAGAAGAACATGGAGAAGTGTCTTTTCAGAATTAGGAAACTCCTTGATGAGGCTGTGGAAGTTGGAATAATTCAGACTGATCGATTAACCAGTTCCGCACCTGAGAATCTGCTTGCTTCCGCACTGGATGTAATTAGTGAACAGGGGCTGTTCAATCCTCATGAGAAGAAAGGTCGCGGTCATCACAAAAGCAGAGTAAACAAGCTCAGAGAGAAAGCTGTAGAAGAATTGGCAAGACTTGAGACGCAGAGAAAGCATCTTTCCATGATGGAAGGACGTAACAGCCTGTCCAAGACTGACACAGATGCTACTTTCATGAGAATGAAGGAAGACCACATGCGTAACGGTCAACTGAAACCTGCTTACAACATTCAGAATGCAGTGGACAGCAACTACATTGTTGCCTCATCAATTTGTTCCGACAGAACTGATTACAGAACTGCCGAACAGATTCTGGAGAAACTGGACATGTATTCATGGAAGTATGACATCTACTGTGCAGACAGCGGGTACGACAGTCTTGAATCATTTCGCAGTCTCGAGAAAAGGGGAATTGAGGCCTACATCAAGCCACAGGATTGGGAAATCAGCAAGACCAGAAAGTACAAAAACGACTGCGGAAAAGTCGCGAACATGAAGTATGTTGAAGACAAAGACTATTTCATCTGTAGAAACAACCGAAAACTATTTCTTACCGGAACTAGAAAACGCAAAGGTTGTCTGGAACCGTCAAGAATCTATGAATGTCATTGGGGTTGTGTTACTTGCCCGTACAGAAAATCCTGTATCAAAAATCCTGGGAAGGACAGGTTCAAGAAGATTGAAGTTCAATTGGAACACGGACAGTATCAGAGAACCGCCTATGAGAAGCTTTCCTCTGAGTTTGGAACAGAAGTTCGTGCGAACAGAAGCATTCAGGTTGAAGGGCGTTTCGCCTTCCAGAAACAACAGTTCAGTCTTAGGAGATTCAGTTCTTTCGGAAAGACCAGGGTGTTTTCTGAATGGCTCATCTGCTGCATGGCTGTAAACACAGTTCAACTTGCAGCCAGAATTGAACAGGACAAGGTGGGTACTCCTTTCTGGTACCGGATCAAGGCCAGTCCAGAAGAAGAAACCGCTTGATTATCTTTCATCCCTCATTTCTTCCCTAGGGGTAGTCTGCCCCAAAAAGACAGAAAGACAAGAAAAGAGCCTGACTCCTTGTGAATCAAGCTCTTTATCTCATGTTTTATTTGAAAAGGGACTGTGCAGTTTTCTATTCTGCGACAGTCCCATATTATTTCTAAAAAGCTTTATCAGCCGATCTTGCCTGTAGCGACTTTGTCGAAGAGGTCGGTGACTTCCTTGCTCGGTTCCTTGGAAAGCAGTGATACGACGACTGTAGCGCAGAGTCCGCAGAGGAAGCCCGGGATGATCTCGTAAAGACCGGTGGAGCTGAGCAGTGCCAGCCATAGGATGTCGACAAGTGTACCTGTGATGATACCGGCTGCGGCACCTGAGAATGTGAGGCGTCTCCAGAATAGGCTGAGAAGGATGACAGGTCCGAATGCGGCGCCGAACACGCCCCAAGCGTTGGAGACGAGGTTCATGATCGTTCCACTGTTCGGGTTGGAGGCGATGAGCAAGGCGGCAATTGAAATCACCAGAACAACAATTCTTCCTGTCCAGAGCATCTCCTTGTCGGATGCCTTGTCCTTGCGGATAATCGGCTTGTAGACATCGCTTGCAAAAGCGGAGGCGCTGGCCAGAAGCTGGCTGTCGGCCGTTGACATGGATGCAGCAAGGATGGCTGAAAGAAGAAGTCCGCTGATGACCGGCGGGAAGATCTTTCTGACAATCTGGATGAAGACTGTGGAGCTGTCCGAAATCTCTCCGAGGAACAGACGTCCTGCGAATGCCGAGAGGACGGAGAACAGAAGGATAAGAACTGTCCAGCTGATACCGATTCTTGCACTTTTCTTAATGTCTGCATCAGAGCGTACGGCCATGAAGCGGATGATGATGTGCGGCATTCCGAAGTAGCCAAGACCCCATCCGAGACCGGACAGGACGTCCTGCCAGCTGGTGAACAGTTTCCAGTAACCGGCGGGAACAGAATCGAGAGTCGAGACTCCGCGTCCTGATCTTACAAGTGCCATTGCAAAGATCGGAGTGATCAGCAGTGCTGCCAGCATGAGCATGCCCTGGAAGAAGTCTGTCCAAGAAACTGCAGAGAAACCACCAAGGAATGTGTATGAGATGATGATTGCGGCTGCAAGATACATTGCGGTGTTGGTGTCGATTCCTACAACCGTGTTGAACAATGTTCCGCAGGCCTTGATGCTGCTGGCTGCATAGACCGTGTAGGCAATGAGGAAGATGACAGCGCAGATAACCTGCATTGCCTTGTTCTGGCTCAGGAAGCGGTTTGTGAGATACTGCGGGATTGTGATGCTGTCCTTGGCTGCCAGCGAGTATCTTCTGAGACGCGGAGCTTCCAGAATCCAGCTGAGGGCGTATCCGATGGCAAGTCCGATTGCAATCCAGATCTGTCCTGTACCGAGTGCATAAACCGAAGCGGGAAGTCCCATCAGAACCCATGCGCTCATGTCCGAGGCGCCGGCAGAAAGAGCAGAAACCCACGGTCCCATGTTTCTTCCGCCAAGGAAGTAGTCCTTTTCATTTCCCGAGCGGAGTCTCAGGAAGAAGTTGAGTCCTATGCCGAGCATGAAGACCAGATATACCATAAAGACGATGAGTTCGATGTTCATTTCATGTCCCCTTGTGAGTTAGTAGTATTATATATAGGGGTTTATCCCGAAAAGGGCTTAAAAATCAAGACTTGAACCTTTTTTAGGCTGTTGTTTTAGAAACACTCGTATTTAGCGCCCAAGATGAACTGGATGTCGGATGCATTCTGCCCATCGACGTTGAATATGTTCCACATTCCGACATAGTCGATGTTCAGACTGATCTGGAGTTTGTCCAGAAGACGGTACTTTGCACCGACTCCTATATCCAGAGTGTACCACTTTGAATTGCGGACAGTTTTAGCATCATAGTATCCCTGGTATCTGTAGTTGTCGTTCTGCGAATGTGAGGATGTGGGGCCTGTGTACTGTTCGTAGAGGTCTCCGGCGTGTGCGGGAACCTTACCCCATTTAGTCCAAAGGTCATGCGTTCCGTGGACAATGAACATTCCGTTGGCGCTCAGGCTGAGCTTCTCGCCTTCCCATGTAGCGGCAAGGTTGGCAACCATGCAGTCAGGTCCGTACTTGTATCCGATTACATAGTCCTCGTAGAGGATGTCGGTTCCAAGACCTCTTTCCTGGAATGCGTAGAGTCTGGATCTGATTGCTCCCACATAGTCCATGCCGTATTTTTCGTTGTATCCATTTCTGAGATAGCAGAATGCGCTGACATAGGCGAACTCGGGATTGATTGTCAGGACCCCGTTCATGAGAGGCATAAGGTACTTTCCACCGACAAGATATGCAGTTCCGTTCGGTGATGCAGGTTCTTCTAAATCCGGGCCGACCGGAGTCTCTATGCCAGGCATGGTGAACTGGTCAAGAAGAATCTGTCCATAGACGGAAAGGCCCTTGACCGGCGTCCAGTCGAGCTCCATTGCAAGCGTGGAGTTCGAGTTGTTGGGCATGAATCCGTTATGCATGAAGTAGAGGGGGCTGAGGGCTGCGAACTCGATGTTGTTTGTCTCAGAAGCATAGATGAGGCCTTCTGTAAGTGCAAATCCGAGCTTGTCGTTGAACAGTCTTGCTTCAAATCTATGGGCACTGTAGAAGAATAGGCCGTCTAAAGTATTTGTCGAGTCGTTGTTTCCCGTGCCTATGAAGCCTTCGTCATTGTAGTAGTTCTTCTTGCTGGGAAAGAACGAAACAAGATATGTATACTTCAGCTTGTCGCCGTAAGTTGAGAATCTGACCATGTCATGGTAGGGGAAGTTGTCCGAAAGGACCACGTTGCCGGTGGTTCCGGCTCCCCAGTTCAGCCTGTCTCGACCGGCCTCGATATACCAGCCGTTTCCACCGAACGAGGCGAATGCCCTGTGCGGGAAGCTTGCAATATCCATGACCTTCATGTTGAACTTCAGATTCTGGAACATGGGGATGTTGGTGTTGAATCTGGTGGATCCGAGCTCACCGAACTTGTCTCCTCTGAAAGCGTTCTGAAGTCCCAGATCAAATACGCTGTAGAAGTGATCCGTAATCCAGGCTTCCCAGCTGAGTTGGAAAAGCGGTGTGATATGGTTCAGGTCTTTGCCGTACCACCAGGACCTGCCTTCGAACGCATGGTCGTCAAGGCCGTTTCTGTCATAGCGTACAAAGGCATCCGGGGACTGAACATCATATGTGTGGAAGTATAGCTCCAGATCAGCTAAACCTGAGAATTCCGTGGCGCCGCCCTTGAATTCAATCTGATGACCGGCATTGAGTTCTTCCAGCGCCTCATCATATTTTGAGAGCATGGAGTCGGGCACCGTGCTACGGTCGATTCTCTCATACATCTTCAGAAGCTCGTCTCCGCTCCACGGTCCGGTTGTTGAAGGAACGGAATGTCCTGTCAGAATGTAGATCTGGCAGATTGTTCTGTAGATTTCAGTATCTACCGAGTATATTTTCTGGTTGTTTGCAGAGAATGCCGATGAAAGCACAAGTACCGTCACCAGCACGACTGAAAGAATTCTTTTCATATGTTGTCTCCTAATCCCGTTACAAATGACTTTAACTCATAACGGACAAGAAGGCAAACGAATAATCCCTGTACCGGCTTTGTCAGAACAGGGCGGATCCTCCCGTAACCACCCAGCAGGCGAGCACTGCCACCACGAACGCGCCGGGGTAGACGCAGCTAGTACGCCTGTAGCAGTACGTGCATATCACGCTGAACACAAGGATCTGCGGGAAGAACACTATCAGAAGGCTCATGAAGGGTCCTCCGAATGTGGAGCCGAACAGAAGGTCCGCACCAGGTCCTATTCCCATGAAGAACGGGATGTATTCCAGAAGGATGACCATAAAGATACCTGCGGCCATGCAGAAGGCATTTTTCCACCAGGCACACCAGAAGCCTTTTGCTCCCGGATCTGCGCTGTGCACTGCCCGCATCTGTGCGAAGATCTTGCTGTTGTTCAGAAGGAAGAACAGGGCAAAGACCGGGATGTAGACCAAAAACTGTCCGAAACGCATCGGAGTGAAGGTCTTGAAGAACGGCCAGATGAAGCGGAAATCAAGCATGAAGAGAAGCTGACACAGAAGGACCTCAATATACATGAACGCTGCCATACAAAGGGCAAGCAGGGCACCTCTGCCCATCAGAGCCCAGTCGATCCTCTTTTCCTCATAGCCCATGCCGAGCATGCGGCCATCGGCATGTTTGCCGAGTTTCACCGCCTTTTTGAGTGCCGTCAGGGTGGTGATGAGCATGATGATGATCAGAAGGAGATACCAGGACAGGAAACCGTTTCCGATTGTCATCCGGAAGATGTTCTCTGGAAGAGGAAGTAGACCCTGTCCGAGCTGTGTCATGAACGGATAGGTAGCAAACGAAATGAGTGCTGTGATGATGGCTCCCTTCCACCATTTTCCCATGCGGCGCTCGCGACTGGAATCCGTGAAGAGCCTCTTGTCCATGACGCTGAAGAACGGAATGGTGAGAAGCAGTTCCATGAACGGAAGCATGGAGAAGATTCCGCAGATCATGGCTATGAAGACAAGCGCTTCCTTGAACATGAATATCTGGTTTCTCGGTCTCAGGTTCGTCCTGAGGTCCAGAGCGTCCGCGAACCACTTGAGTGCCGCCGCCATCGCATGGGCGTCATGGGTTGTGAGCCTGTGGTTGTTAGAAATCAGCTCTATGCGCCTTGCACTCCCGTCTGTGAATGAACCGAATGTGGTGTTCCACATGGACTTGACCGCATCGACGCCCAGAAACTCAAGACGGAGAGGACTGTCGATAAGATCCGGACGAACGAAGTCCTCATAGTCCCTGAAATAGTTGAATTCATCGTACTTTGCATTGAGAAGGAGCACGTTGTTGAACTTTATCTTGTCAGCATCGTATGCCTTTGAGTTGAAGAGCTCACCGCACTGGAGTACCGTGGCCTTAGGCATGATGTCCGTCCCGCTGTAGAATGCCGAAACAGACCAGGAAGCCCATGTTCCCATGGAGTGTCCCGAGACTCCGAGTTTGGAAGGATCAACGTTTTCCATTGTGGCAAGAACCGCATAGGCGGCGATTCCTCCCATGGACGAGTCCTTCACCTCAGATCCGTCCGTTCCCTTGCTGTAGTGGTCGTTGAAGAACGAGAGGTTTGAGAAGTTCATCAGAAGCTTGTAGCGCTGGATGCCGCTGTTGACCTCGACAAAGGTGCCGTCTGCCTCGCTGTCCTGACCGTAATTCACCTTGACCCTGTGGTTCGTCCATCCGCGCTCACGCATGGGGATGTCCGTTCCTCCGTGTCCGTATTCGTCCAGACACATCACAACTGCGCCGCGTCTGGAAAGCTCTATGCCGTAGCCGGCACTGGTCTCGTGGTCGTTCTGATATCCATGAAGGAGCAGGACTCCTGGAGCCTTGTCATCCTTTGTAGCGGTTTTGGGGGTGTAGAGCTTGTATGTGAGGGTCCCAAGGTCGTCCACTTCAATGCATCCCTCCGTGATGATGACATCTCCGAAATCCTTTTGGATTTGGTTGGCGAAAAACATGCATGCAAAGATTGCGGCAACAAGTACCAGCAGTATTATCAGATTCTTCTTGACTGTGTTGTTCATATCGGTCCCTCAATTATTCAGAATAGCATTTGCACGAGGATACGTGTTATCATTTTTCTTGCAAACGAGGTGATATGGTGCATAAAGACGCGGATTTCATCGATGATTTCGGGACTATGGTCAGGGACAAGTACAGAATCATAACTCTGCGCCTGATTGAAAAGGGCAGGACTATCACCACCATGGAAAGTTGTACAGGCGGACAGATAGCCTCTCTCATAACCGATACGGAAGGTTCTTCCGCCGTATTCCGCGGTGCCTGGGTTACATATCACAACGATGCGAAGGTAAAGGCCGGGGTTCCCGCGGATGTCATCGAGACGTACGGTGTCTATTCCGATGAAATGGCAGCGGCCATGGCCCGGACATGTCGCAGGAACATGAATGCGGACATTGGGGTTGGTGTGACCGGAAGCTTCGGCAACGTCGACCCCGAGAACAGCGACAGCGTCCCGGGCGAGGTCTTCTTTGCCATAGACACTGCAGATGGGACAAAATGCCTGCGCTACAACATTCCGGCCCAGGACAGCAGGCTTTCTTACAAGCTGTACATGGCCGATCTGATTGCGGATGCGATACTGGATTGTTTAAAATGATAACGGAATAGGCAAAACCAATGTATGATAAACTGAGCCATATCGTGGAGGAAACACAATGAAAATTGCATTCATCGGACTTGGAATCATGGGAAAACCCATGGTCAGAAACCTTCTGAAGCATGGAAACGAGGTCTGGGTATTCGACCACAAGCAGGCCAACATGGATCTGGTGGCCAAGGACGGCGCCAAGGTCGGAAAGAGCAATTCGGAGATAATCGAGAAGGCCGAGGTCATCATCACAATGGTTCCCAACGGACCGCAGGTCGAGGACGTGGTGTTCTCCAAGGGCGGTGTCCTTGACAGCGCAAAGAAGGGTTCCGTTCTGATCGACATGAGCTCAATTGCCCCGGCAGTGAGCAAGAAGGTCTGTGCCGCACTTGCAGAGAAAGGAATCGGAATGCTCGACGCTCCGGTTTCCGGAGGAGAGCCCAAGGCCATTGACGGAACTCTGGCAATCATGGTCGGAGGAGACAAAGGTCTGTTCGACAAATACAGAGAGCTTCTCCTTCAGATGGGCTCATCGGCAGTCTATTGTGGCCCGATCGGTGCAGGAAATACAACAAAGCTTGCAAACCAGATCATCGTTGCTGTCAACATCGCAGCCGTAGCCGAGGCTTTCACAATGGTCAAGAAGGCCGGAGTGGATCCTCATCTGGTATTCGATGCAATCAAGGGCGGACTTGCCGGAAGCACAGTCATGAACGCAAAGGCTCCCATGATGATGGACGACAACTTCAAGCCTGGTTTCAGGATCGACCTTCACATCAAGGATCTGAACAACGCCATCGAGACCGGACATGTCTCAGGTTCTCCGCTTCCGTTGACGGTACAGGTCCAGGAGATGTTCGAGACCCTGCATGCAGATGGATGCGGAAGCGATGACCATAGCGGCCTTGCAAAGTACTATGCAAAGCTTTCCGGAACAAAAATCGCAGACTGATGGTATAATAAGCTATTGATACGGCCGGGCTATGATGTCCGGCCTTTCTGTAACAATCATTTTTGGCCAAGGGGTGGATTAACGGAGAATTTATGGAAAAAGCCAAGGTGTACTTTACCGATTTCAGAACAACCATAGGCGTCAGCCAGTGTACCAAACTGAAGAAACTCATCAAGGCGGCAGGGATTGCCAACATCGATTTCGACGGCAAGTTCGTTGCCATCAAGATGCATTTCGGAGAGCTTGGTAACTGCGCATATCTCAGACCCAACTATGTCAGGGCTGTTGCTGATGTCATCAGGGAACTCGGAGGAAAGCCTTTCCTCACTGACTGCAACACTCTTTATCCGGGAAGCCGAAAGAATGCGGTGGAGCATCTCGAGTGTGCCGAGATCAACGGTTTCAATACCGTCACAACCGGCTGTCAGATCATAATCGCAGACGGTCTTAAGGGAACAGATGATGTCGAGCTTCCCGTTCCAAACGGCGAGTATTGCAAGACAGCCCTGATCGGACGTGCAATAGCCGATGCCGACATCCTTGTCTCCCTGACACATTTCAAAGGTCATGAGAACACCGGATTCGGAGGAGCTCTAAAGAACATAGGAATGGGCGGAGGAAGCCGCGCCGGAAAGATGATCCAGCACAATCAAGGAAAGCCCATCGTGGATCCCGAGCTCTGCAGAGGTTGCAGGAAATGCGCTCGTGAATGCGGAAGCGATGCCATCATCTACGGAGCCGACAGGAAGGCATTCATCGATCAGGATCTCTGCAAGGGCTGCGGCAGATGCATAGGAGCCTGCAACTTCGACGCAATCAGTACCCAGTTCGATGCAGCCAACGAAGTGCTGTGCTGCAAGATTGCTGAGTACACACAGGCTGCCTGCAACGGCAAGCCCTGCTTCCACATCAGCATGATTATGGATGTCTCTCCAAACTGCGACTGCCATGATGAGAACGATGCACCGATTCTTCCTAACATCGGAATGCTGGCTTCGTTCGACCCTGTCGCACTTGACCAGGCATGCGTCGACCTTTGCCAGAAGGCGACTCCTGTGCGCAACAGTCAGCTGGGCGACAACCTTGCACAGCCGGATTGGCACTGCCATCACGACCATTTCACAGACAGCAACCCAAACGTCAGATGGAGGGAGATGCTGTCCCACGGCGAGAAAATCGGCTTGGGAACAAGAGACTACGAGCTCCACGTTCTGTAAGATCAAATTAAACAAACGGGGGTGTTTGGGAAGTCCGAAATACAGGACAGTCCGAACACCCTTTTTGTTTGCCTACCATAATTCAGGTTCCGCTTGTTTTGGATGCACAGTTTCACCTTTGCCCCCCGGGCTGTTCATCAGCTGTGGGTTGCCGGTGTGTGGCCTGATGCATCGGCAATCTTCGCACAAGCCTCAGGCGTTGGGCGCCAAGGCTGAAGGCCGCGCCCCGCCTGGCATGTGCAAAGCGCTGCACAGGCAACCCACAGCCAATGAACAATCGTGCTAAAGGTAAAAAGAAGAGGCCGCTATGTGTTTGAATTGACCCCCGTACGTTGGAGCAAATCCAACACGGGGGTTTTCTTTTGGGCCATTCGACGTTTTGTATGGGTAACTATGCCATGATGAGAGCCTTGGGGAAGTCCAATTGGCCCAAACAGAAGTAGATCATGTTCTTGAAGTTCTCCATATTTCTGAAGCCCCTTGCCCT
>Ga0256405_10013064_pt1 | contig 10068 bp, 7 predicted proteins | sample RumenRJG_02DNA_FD_189096 | JGI IMG/M metagenome (GOLD analysis project Ga0256405, IMG submission 189096) | Bovine rumen microbial communities from Lethbridge, Alberta, Canada - RJG_02 | ecosystem: Host-associated > Mammals > Digestive system > Stomach > Rumen | place: Canada: Alberta | collected... | reverse complement strand
TCTACTCATTTCTCAAAACATAAACTTTGTTGTTTTCGAAAACCTGTGTCAAATCACTGCTTTCAACCCAGACTCCGTTATTCTTTTTTCCACGCTGACAAAACATTTTCCCACTGCCCGTTTGTTTTCTTGAAGAACTTTATAACGGCAGTCCATGCATTATTTATCTTGCATTTGCATGCCATATCTTAATTATAATTTACTTAAATGTTATTGCCATAAAATGTAGTGATAGGATATCGTTATAATGTTTTTTCAACATGAAAATCAATAATTTCTAACTTTGTCTTTAATTCCACTCCACTAACATTTGTGGCCTGTCCCAACTCGAATGTAATATCACTCATTGTTTTTGTAAAAGTTATAACCGCTTCACTTCTCGGCTTTGCAAGAATGTTTGTACCGTTTGCATCATATATTTCAGTCACAAGTTGATGATTACTTTCTGTGTATGACATTTTATATGTAAGCGTTATTGCGTTTGATTTCGAACCAAACCTATTAGTATAATATGCTCTTGTTCCATTTTTGTAATAAAAGTCAATGCCATTCTGCAATGAGCCGCCAAGATAATGCTGTATTCTCCATTTCAATGTAGGGTTGCTTGAAGTTGTGGTTGATTGCTGTGTTCCATTTTCATCGTAAACGGCAGAACCCATACCTGAGGTTTGTTTTGTCACCAATAAAAATGCGCCGTCTAACTTATTATCATCGCCCCTAGAAGAAGCATTCATTAGCGGGAACTGCGTAGAAGCCGGGGTAATATCACTGAATAATATCTCAGCTTTCAATGTTGCAGTCCAATCGTGGCCGTCAAATACTAAAACACCTGTATCAAGGCCACTGCTAATTTCCAAACCACCGTTGTTGTTGTTTGTTGTATCAATATCATATCCCGTAACAACATCGTTTCCATTATTGTCCTTCTGAATAGTTTGTACACTTGTATTTCCTTCTGTATCAGTAACTTCGTTTTCGTGCCCAGTCTCATTGCCGTTGGAATCATAATGTGTACTTACGGAACTTGATGAGCCATCACTGTTTTCTGTTGTGGTGGTTACAGTGGTATTTCCGTGCTCGTCTGTTTCAACGATAGTTTCCGTTTGCGCTGTTATTCCCGCCTTGTAAGTCACAGTCACATTAGTCGTTGCTGTAAGCCCTTCGTACACAGCCTGAACGGTAACAATCGAATTGTTGGCATTTGATGAAATGGTAAGTATTCCACTGTTTGATATGGAAGCATAAGACGCTCCGTTGGTAATACTCCAACTTGCAGATGTAGTGACATCTATCGTCCCGTCACACAAAGCCGCCAATTGAGAACTTGCGCCTTCAATGGTTGAAGGGCCCGCAATTGACAATGACACATGTTCAACATCAGAGTGTATATGTCCTCCGTATTCGTAAACATGTGAATTGCAGTACTGAATGAAATTATTTTCACTAATCTCACCCCAAGTGCCACTCTGTTTCTTGAAGAATTTCGTTATGCTTCTCCACGTCCCATCTATTTTACAATGTACTGCCATATCGTCATGCAAAAGTAAATGTATCTGTTGTCGTTTCGGCATCAACCCTGACTATATCGCTTGAATTGAAATTCATTGCCGTAAACGTTGCAATGTTATTTGTTACACTGTCTGTCTCAGACATGTTAGAAACTGTTCCTGAGTAATATTACTCCAAACACCGTTCGTCTTAATGAAGAAACTGTTTACTTCGGAAAAATTCGAATTTTTCTTTATGTAAACCTTGTCCATTCGTTAAGATGTTTGTAAGTAAATGTCTCCGTCGTTACCTATTGAAGAAAGGGGTGTGTCCGTGCCTGTGTATACGGTTGTCGGCATTACAGCCGCCCAAGCGCCGTTGACTACCATGAGGACTTTTCCATTGTCAGCCGCAGTCACTGAAGGGAGTGTGCTTCCGCCGCCGCTCTGTACATTGATTTCGGCGACGCCGTTCGTGATAGTGGCGGCAGTCCCGTTAACGTTGATTCCTGTGATAGCGTTCTTTGTGAAACCGCTACCTGAAATTGTAGACTCTGTTGGAATTGTGGTGGCTGTCGTCAGATAATTCCCACGTTCGCTTGTTGCCATTGCCCCGACCTCTGCCGCGGTATGTGTGTGGCTTGTAAGTGAATACTGGCTGTGGGTATGGCTCGTAACCGAATACTGTTCATGCGTGTGGGCCGTTGTTGAATAATTAGAGCGCTCGGATGCCGCCATGGCGCCGACTTCGCTAGCAGTATAAGTAGGCTTACTCGCTGCTTTAGCCCAAGCGGGAACCGTTGGATCAGTTTCAGTGTATCCGGTCAAGGCGTTCTTCGTGAAACCACTTGCCTCGATGCTTGCTTCTGTCGGAATTGTCGTTGCTGTCGTCAGATAATTTCCGCGCTCGCTCGTGGCCATGGCTCCGACCTCCGCTGCTGTATGAGTATGACTCGTCAGCGAATACTGTTCATGCGTGTGGGCCGTTGTTGAGTAGTTACTCCTTTCGCTTGTAGCCATGGCGCCCACTTCAGCAGCGGTATATGAAGGTTTGCTCTCCGCCTTCGCCCAAGCGGGGACCGTTGGATCCGTCTCAGTATATCCCGTCAATGCGTTCTTCGTGAATCCGCTCGCCTCGATGCTTGCCTCAGTTGGAATCGTCGTTGCCGTGGTAAGATAATTTCCGCGTTCACTCGTAGCCATAGCTCCAACCTCTGCGGCTGTATGAGTATGAGCCGTGGTGGCATATTGGCTGTGGGTGTGGCTTGTTAATGAATATTGATCATGTGTGTGTGCGGTCGTAGAATAGTTTGAACGCTCACTTGTTGCCATTGCGCCGACTTCATCTGCCGTGTAGGAAGGTTTACTCGCCGCCTTTGCCCATGCAGGAACAGTAGGGTCAGTTTCCGTATATCCCGTGATGAATTTTCCGTCGGCTTCCGTTTTTGTGTAATAATTGTTCGCATTGAATATTCGCGACAACGGAATCTCAATATCCTCTTTCCCTGCGTCCGTGTTGAATGTCACGACCAAGCATGTTACTCCTGAATTTGTTCCGGCCGTTGGCGTTGAAATCTTGACTTCATCAACCATTCCGTCTTTGATGAAGTCGGTCGCGTCGATATAGTCTTTTACGGTGGAGCCGTGCTTGAAATTGATCCTCTTTGTGCTAGAATCATACTCAACGTCGTCAAAATAATTATCTACGTTCGGTATTGTAGTCGCCGTTGTTAGATAATTGCTACGCTCGCTTGTTGCCATTGCACCAATTTCATCTGCGGTATGCGTGTGCGCTGTTGTAGAATAGTTTGAACGTTCACTCGTCGCCATAGCCCCGACTTCAGCAGCGGTGTGAGTGTGGGCCGTGGTTGAGTAGTTTCCCCTCTCGCTCGTCGCCATCGCGCCGACCTCAGCCGCGGTATATGTAGGCTTATTCTCGGCTTTCGCCCAAGCAGGCACCGTAGGATCGGTTTCCGTGTATCCTGTAATGAAATCAGCCGTATCCGCGGTTGTGACAAACGCGCTGTCATTGATCAGCTGGCTCGTTCTGTCCACGATTGGAATGTTCCCAATCTGGCGATTCAAATCATTTAGGGCAACCGAGATAACCTCTTCATCGCTCTCAATCGTATTGTTTACCTCGGTTAATGCGCTTTCTACGCTGCTCAGTATCTTATTTTTGGAGGTAAATTCAACCACTTCATCGGCGGCATTTTTTATTGATAAAGTCTCTCCGCCGACTGCGTAATTGATTGCAATTTCGCCATATTGAAGCGTGCTTGCTGACGGAAGTTTTGGTTCTCCATTGACCAAAACATTACTCTTTTTGTGTAAAACGGTATATTTTTTTGCCATGTGACACTTGTTTTTATTTTTAAGTAAGGGTATAGACCCATTTTTTTCATTATAAATACTTCTTTATGCGACCATTCATACAACTTTCGTATATTTGTAAAAATTCAAGATGAGATGAACGAAAATTTGGATATTTTCATTTACAGCCACATCCCGTTTAAGCCAGTCGTGGAGAATCCTGTTTACAAGATATTGACCAACAACCACGCTCCGGACGAGGAGTTTCAAAGATTCCCCACAAAATATGACGAGATAATCAAAGAAAATGGGTTTATAATAAAGGTTCCCCTGCCGAACCCGAACGCTCACCGCAATCTTCCCATTTACAGGGATTATGTTGGAGATAACATTTCAGACAAGAACCTTATGTTCAATGAGTATGCTGGATTCTATTGGCTCTTGCACAATTGGGATATCAAGGACTATATCGGAATGATTCATTACAGGAGATATTTCAATTTCCTCGATGATGTCCCGAATGTCGAAAAAATATTTTCTTACGGAATCAAGGTGATATTGAACAAGAGGTTTTTCCTGCAGTATCCCCCCGGCGGCCCGTTCAAGAGCAACCGTGAGTTCTACAAGATATGGCATAACGTGGATGATTTTGATCTCATGGGGAAAATCGTGAAGGAGAATTATCCGCAGTATGCCGACGGGTGGGATAAAATGTCCGAGACTAATTTCATTTTCCCATCGAGCCTGTTCATAATGAAAAAGGATATGTTCAAGGAATATATCTCCTATGCACTCGACGTGATGAACAAATTCAACGACGCCCGCGGCTGCCATACCCCGGAGGAGTGGATTGCATATGTCGAGGCTCATAAGGATGAATATGTTCGCCCGCAGCACCGTTATTATGATGTGCGCATGCAGGCGCGTGCAACGGGATATCTGGTGGAGCGTTGTCTTTGTGCCTTCCTTCTCGCCGGAGATGACCCCCTTATAAACCATGCGGTCGAATACGAGTGGAGTGTTATTGATCAAAAATTGTACAAGCAGTAATCGAATTCCATGGGAGCAGAAAAGAATAACCGCAATGTTTTCAGCATTGTCAAGGAAGTTTACAGTAAGACACTTGGCCCGGAGATAATACCCGTTAAGTTTGATGATTTTCATACGAAATTCGCAACTCCGACAGGAGGCGACGAAGGAATCAGGGCTTGGATGGACACTCGGAAGAAAGATGAAAACAGAGCCGTTACTGAAAAGCATTTGGAAAGGGTGAAGGAAATAATCGGCGAAAACGTAAGATTAGCCGGAAAGGATATTTTTTGGACTAAAAACGGAAAAATCGCGATAAGTACCCCTGACTATACATGGAAAACGCTTTGCGGAAGGGAATGGCATGTTGATTTGGACAGCGGGACTTACGAATTGGTAGCTATGAGTTGATATGAAAGATTTTGAAGAAGCCGCATATAGATGGGTTGGTTCATCGCCATGTGAGGATTGCGATGGGTTCATTGTATGCAATGAAAAAATGGAGTTTTCATGCCGGAGGAGAAAGGATTGGGACAAGAATTACAAGATAATGGCAAAAGAATTTAAAAAGCTGTATGAAGGTAAAAATCAAGAAATTAAGTAGTGACGCGAAATTGCCGGTACAGGGAAAGCCTGGTGATTTCTGTTACGATGTGTGGGCGGTTACTGAGGAGGAGGTTGCGCCTGACGTGTGGATGTATGGCCTCGGATTCAAGTACGAGATTGAGAGGGATGAGACTTTTCGCGCGTTCCCCTCGTTCGATCCGTTCGGGAAAAAGTGCGTGCTTGACGATTACAACGTTTGTATAAGTTTTCGCCCGAGAAGCAGTATTTGGACAACCGGAATGGTTCTCAGCAATTCCGAGGGAACCCTTGATGAATTTTACCGCGGCGAGGCCAAGGCTGTGTTCTATCATCTTATGACCAAGATGGAAAGATACCATGCCGGCGAGAAGATAGGGCAGATTTGCGTTTCCATATCTCCGAAAGTTGAATTTGTCGAGGTGGATGAAATAAACGAAGACACGGAACGCGGAGACGGAGGTTTCGGGAGTACTGGAAGGAAATAATAAAAAAACGGGAGCCTTTTCGGTTCCCGTTTTTTTTGTTTTATGTGAACAATGGCTTGTTCCTTTCATCGTTAATGTTGTTGAACATTAACCTGCAACCCTGATTTGCGTTGATCTTCGCACATTTGTTCGCCCATGCTTCGGTGTAGAAATCGTAATAGCATTCAGTGAACTTGAACGCTGCGTTAAGAATCGATGGTATACCTATTATAATAAGGTATAGCGGGCCGAGAATTTTACTTTGTACGGTGTGTCCGTCAAGCTCATGCGCCACAGCCACCTGACTCCTCGCCAATCTCGTTGAAACATATGCTATTGGCCCGAGGGATATACCGCCCGACATTTTTTCACCCATATAACAGGTATTGAAATGCCTCTCCGCCAATTTCGTCTTAGTTCCGAGGAACGGCCACATCACAAGCGCCGTCAAGTATTGAGGAAGTTGCCAAATAACTAACAGCACGTAAATTACCCAATAAAACAATCCCTTTTTTTCCATACGTTTTTTCTTATAAATAGGTCTTTTCATTGAGTTGTTTTTAATTCATTTAATCGAATGGCTTCGCGTATTTATTTAAGACACACATGTGCCGTTTGAAGATAATTTTTTAAAAACGCATTATATAATGTCAGACGAAAAGAAAATATTCAGGGTTATTAATAAGCGTAGTCTTGATGCCCGTAAGAAGCCTTCTCATGATCAATTGGAATACGGCGAAATTGCCGTAAATTACAATGAGGAGGCTCCGTTCATCGCGTTCAAGGCTTCGGGTGAAACGGGTGACACTATTGTCACTACCGTCACCAAGGCTGTTTTTGATTCAGAGCATGGGCTCGGCGTTCCAACAATTGAAAATGGCATATTGACTATACCTATTCCTCCTGGGGCGCAAGGAGTTATGGGCGCACAGGGTGAAACCGGTGCACAGGGCCCTCAAGGTAATAGAGGTGGCAGGGGTCAGCGAGGCGTTGTTGGCCCTCAGGGAAATGCCGGCGTTAATGGTCCTCAGGGCGAAATGGGCAAGCAAGGAGATCAAGGTCTTCAAGGCACTCAGGGAAACGCTGGATTAAATGGTTCACAGGGCTCACGTGGAAATATTGGTGACCAAGGAGAGCAGGGTGCTCAGGGCGATACCGGCGCAGTTGGTTCGCAGGGTTCCCGTGGCGCTCAGGGAGACCAAGGTCTCCAAGGAGCGCAGGGTCTCGAAGGAGCCACAGGCTCACAGGGTAGCCGTGGCGCAGCAGGCGACCAAGGCGAGCAGGGTGCTCAGGGTGACCTCGGTGCGACAGGTTCGCAGGGTTCCCGTGGCGCAGCAGGCGACCAAGGCGAGCAGGGTGCTCAGGGTGACCTCGGTGCGACAGGTTCGCAGGGTTCCCGTGGCGCTCAGGGTGAGCAGGGTCTCCAAGGAGCGCAGGGTGATACCGGCGCAGTTGGTTCGCAGGGTTCCCGTGGCGCTCAGGGAGACCAAGGTCTCCAAGGAGCGCAGGGTCTCGAAGGAGCCACAGGCTCACAGGGTAGCCGTGGCGCAGCAGGCGACCAAGGCGAGCAGGGTGCTCAGGGTGACCTCGGTGCGACAGGTTCGCAGGGTTCCCGTGGCGCAGCAGGCGACCAAGGCGAGCAGGGTGCTCAGGGTGACCTCGGTGCGACAGGTTCGCAGGGTTCCCGTGGCGCTCAGGGTGAGCAGGGTCTCCAAGGAGCGCAGGGTGATACCGGCGCAGTTGGTTCGCAGGGTAGCCGTGGTGCGCAGGGTGAGCAGGGTCTCCAAGGAGCGCAGGGCCTTGAAGGAGCCACAGGCTCACAGGGTAGCCGTGGTGCGCAGGGCAATCAAGGACTCCAAGGTACTCAAGGTACGAGCGGAGTAAACGGTTCACAAGGCTCTCGCGGAGCCGCAGGTGACCAAGGTCTTCAAGGAGCACAGGGTCTCGAAGGAGCCACGGGCTCACAGGGTGCACGTGGTGGTAAAGGAAATCAAGGACTCCAAGGTACTCAGGGCCTTGCTGGTGTTGAAGGTTCACAGGGTAGCCGTGGTGCGCAGGGTAACCAAGGTCTTCAAGGTACTCAGGGCGAAGCCGGTGCAACAGGCTCACAGGGCGCTCGCGGAGCAAAGAGTGATCAGATAGGTATTCAAGGTACACAGGGCGATGGCGGAGCAACAGGTTCGCAAGGCGCTCGCGGGGATAAAGGTAACCAAGGTATTCAGGGTGCTCAGGGTGAAGCAGGCGCGATGGGTTCGCAGGGTTCACGCGGTGGTCAAGGAAATCAGGGCATTCAAGGTACTCAGGGTAATGTCGGCGCGACAGGTTCGCAGGGTTCCGTTGGAGCAACGGGCTCACAGGGTAGCCGTGGCGCACAGGGCAATCAAGGACTTCAAGGTACTCAAGGCGAAACGGGAGCAACAGGATCTCAGGGTGCTCGCGGCGCCAAGAGTTCACAAATAGGTATTCAAGGAACACAAGGCGAAGTTGGTGCAACAGGTTCGCAGGGTAGCCGTGGTGGAAACGGTGACCAAGGACTTCAGGGTGCTCAGGGTTCCAGCGGAGCAACCGGTTCACAGGGTTCTCGTGGAGGACAGGGCGACCAAGGTCTTCAAGGCGCACAGGGTCTCGAAGGTGCCACGGGCTCACAGGGCGCACGTGGTGGACAAGGAAATCAGGGCCTCCAAGGTACGCAAGGCGAGGTCGGTGCAACAGGCTCACAGGGCGCTCGCGGCGCCAAGAGCACGCAGATTGGTATCCAAGGTACGCAAGGCGAGGTCGGTGCAACAGGCTCACAGGGCGCTGTGGGTGCTGTTGGCTCACAGGGTAGCCGTGGTGGCCAAGGAAATCAAGGTATACAAGGTACGCAAGGCGCAGGTGGTGCGGTAGGTTCGCAAGGTAGCCGTGGTGGTCAAGGAAATCAAGGCCTCCAAGGCGCACAGGGCGATGCCGGCGCAACAGGCTCGCAGGGCTCTCGTGGTGGAAGCGGAAATCGCGGCCCTCAGGGTGCTCAAGGTAATGGCGGCGCAACAGGCTCGCAGGGCTCTCGTGGCGGAGATGGAGACAGAGGTCTCCACGGCGCACAGGGTTTAGGCGGTGCAACTGGTTCACAAGGTTCTCGTGGCGGACAAGGAAATCAGGGCATCCAAGGTACACAGGGTAATGTCGGTGCGACAGGTTCGCAGGGTTCCGTTGGAGCAACGGGCTCACAGGGCTCACGTGGCGGCCAAGGCAATCAGGGTCTCCAAGGTACGCAAGGAACAGGCGGCGCAACAGGATCGCAGGGTAGCCGTGGAGGCCAAGGAAATCAGGGCCTCCAAGGTACGCAAGGCGCAGGTGGTGCTGTCGGTTCGCAGGGTAGTCGTGGCGGCCAAGGCAATCAGGGCCTCCAAGGTACGCAAGGTGCAGGTGGCGCAACAGGCTCACAAGGTGCTCGCGGAGGTCAAGGCAATCAAGGTGACCAAGGTGCCCAAGGTGGCGGAGGTGCAACAGGTTCGCAGGGTAGCCGTGGCGGCAGTGGAAATCGCGGTCCTCAGGGTGCTCAAGGCAATGGCGGAGCAACCGGCTCACAAGGTAGCCGTGGTGGAAACGGAGACAGGGGTATTCAAGGTACTCAGGGCAACGTTGGTGCTACTGGCTCGCAGGGTTCTGTTGGTGCAACGGGTTCACAAGGAAGCCGTGGAGGACAGGGCAACCAAGGTCTGCAAGGTACACAAGGCGCAGGTGGTGCTGTCGGTTCCCAAGGTAGTCGTGGCGGAAAGGGTAACCAAGGTCTCCAAGGTACTCAGGGTGACGGCGGTGCAACAGGTTCTCAAGGCGCCCGCGGAGCCAAGAGCTCACAAATAGGTATTCAAGGTACTCAGGGTAACCCGGGTGCGACAGGCTCACAAGGTGCTCGCGGAGGCCAAGGAGACCAAGGTCTCCATGGCGCACAGGGAACGGGCGGTGCAACTGGTTCACAAGGTTCTCGTGGAGGAAGCGGAAATCGCGGAGATCAGGGTGCTCAAGGTAACGGCGGCGCTGTCGGTTCACAAGGAAGCCGAGGAGGACAAGGAAATCAGGGCAACCAAGGTGCACAGGGCGATGCTGGCGCGACAGGCTCACAGGGTAGCCGTGGCGGGCAAGGAAATCAGGGCCTCCAAGGTACGCAAGGCGCAGGCGGTGCAACAGGCTCGCAGGGTTCTCGCGGAGGA
>Ga0256405_10013063_pt1 | contig 10069 bp, 8 predicted proteins | sample RumenRJG_02DNA_FD_189096 | JGI IMG/M metagenome (GOLD analysis project Ga0256405, IMG submission 189096) | Bovine rumen microbial communities from Lethbridge, Alberta, Canada - RJG_02 | ecosystem: Host-associated > Mammals > Digestive system > Stomach > Rumen | place: Canada: Alberta | collected... | reverse complement strand
AGCAGCAGCGTCTCTATGTTTTTTCCGGCATAGGACACGTTTCCGTCTTTGTCCACACTGATGCCCGGCAACTTTTGCAGCAGCTGGCCGACATTGTCCTCAAAGCCGTTTTTGAAATGGTTGGCGTCAAACATGACCGTGTCGCCCGACATCCGCATTCCTGTGTAGCGACCCTTGACAATGATTTCTTCGAGCGTGTTCTTTTCTTCCTGTAGGATGAGTTTCCTGTCGTTGGCATCCTTTAATGGCAAAATCAGATTTCGATATCCAAGATGCCTTATCTGTATCCAGCCGTCTTGCCCCTTAGCAGCCAACGCAAATTTTCCTTTCCTGTCTGTGATGGCGAAGGCTGCCGCCTTGGTTCTGCACAGACTGTCGCCATACAGCATGACGGTGGCGTTTGTGACCGGATCGCCTTTTTCGTTCACGACATGGCCGTTGATAAGAGTTTGCGAATGGGCACAATAATGTTGGCAGATAATGATCAAGCATAGAACAAGAAACTTTGGTAAGTTTGCCATTCTCAGTCTTTCTTATGCGACTTCATAAACTCTTTGAAGTTGGAGTTCGTCATCTTCATAAAGCTTTTATTGTCCATCTTGGTTCCTTTTTCAGGAGCTGCAAGCCGGACGTCGCCTTCAATGGTATGAATGCTTTGAAGCTCCAAATAGGTAAAGGGCAACTCTATCCTCACGACCAATCCCGGCAAGCCCGTGTAGCCGAATGGAGCGCTGTTGACGGCAATCTCCGGGTCGAACCAGGCTCTCACCCTGTCATTTTGCTTCAAAGTGGCTTTGTAGCAGGTGCGGCCTTGAATCGTATCCAAGGTGTCGCTGATGTTCCATTCATCCGTAATGAGACTGTCACTGACAAGGTACAGCTGGTCGTGATATTTGATCTGCGACTTCTTAACGAGCCGGTCAAAGTCCATGTAGATGTTGATATAGTCAACTTCCAATGGCATTTTGACGATGCTCGCCGGATCTTTGGTGAAAAGGCTCTTGTCGCCAAAGACCGTGAGGGTATAGAGATGGCAGTCCTCCTTAACCCTTTGCTCAATGATGTTGCGTACCCTCTCATCCTCGATTACAGACCAATCATACACATCTGGATATGATGACTTATAACGAAACTCAACCCCTTTTGGCTGGGTAAAAGCCATGACCCTTGCGGACTTTTGCATCGGGACTACAAACACCATGAAAGCCCAAATTGAAAGTTTCAACAAAAGATGTCTCATATAGCTTTAGTTTTAGTCGCCTACAAATATAAACAATAAAAGCCACAAGTCACTTTTATTGAAAAAAAATTAACTACATTCAACATAAATTTTGAGAAAAGCAACTCTCTGCTGAATCGACTAAAATGAGAAACTTTCTTTTGAGTTAGAAGCCAGCACAAAGAACGAACGGCGCAAGTGTGTGGTGTATTCTATCTATCAAACAGCGAATGGACAGGGTAAAGACACGGAAACCAGCCATCTGTGTGCAGAGGCCGTGGCTTGGCCGCCCCCACAAGAGAGAAGCCCGAACCCTGCGAAGGGAGGAGAACACAAAGCGCACATACGCACGCAGCGCGAACGACAATTATGAAATGTGAACTTATGAATTAAAAAAAGGTTGCCACTCGGCAACCTTTAGATTTGTTGGGATACCCGGATTCGAACCAGGAATGACAGGACCAGAATCTGTAGTGTTACCATTACACCATATCCCAATGTCGTTTGGAAAACTGTTGTTGACGTTGTTTCCGTTTGACGAGTGCAAAGGTACTGCTTTTTTGCTAACCACCAAAATTTTTCGGGAGTTTTTTTAGTAAAAACTTAATTTTTTCCAAAAAAATCGTGATTTAAGGCGCAAAACGGATTTATTCCACTAACTTTGCAAATCAGTACACATCTATAGTATAATAAAAAAAAGAGCATCATACAAAATCAACTGAATGACATCAACAACGGATTTAGTTAAAACCATCACTGAAGGTATTCAGGAAAAGAAAGGCCGCGACATTGTCGTCTGTGACCTTCGTAAGATTGACGGAGCCGTGGCTCAATATTTTGTGATCTGTCAGGGACAGTCGCCCACACAGGTGGAGGCCATCGCTGAGTCGGTGGGTGACAAATGCCGCGAGGCCGGTGAGAAACCTACGCATGTCGTCGGACTTGGTACCGACCAGTGGGTAGCCATCGACTATGGCGACGTCCTCGTTCATGTATTCCTTCCTGAGACACGCCGGTTCTATGATCTGGAAAGTCTTTGGACTGACGCGACACTGACACGAATTCCTGACTTGGATTGAATTGGCATGTTATTTGCCGGAAGGTAAATGACGTGTCTTCCACCTGTTCTCATGGCAGTCGTGCTGATGGAAGGTCGAGACCGACAGTTTTTATTTCAGTATATTTACCCCTTATTTAGTTTTCAATCTGAAAAATGAACAACAACAACAATCCCCAAGGCGACAACAATCAGCCAAAGATGCCGCGGTTCAACATGAACTGGCTTTACGGACTCATTATCGTCACTTTGGCCATTCTCTTCTTCACTGGCGGCGGAAACGCTCTGCTCAGTGGATCGGGCTCGGCAACCAATGCCCGCTATTCCGACTTCCAGGCCTACGTCAACCGTGGATGGGCCAAGAGTATCGTCATCAACAAGGACGACAATACGCTGAAAATGTATGTCAAGGAGCAGAATGTCCGCGATGTATTCCGAAAGTCGGCACAGCAAGTGGGCCCGAATCCATACGTCACTGTCGAGTTCGGAAGCGTTGATGAACTCGAAAAGTTTGTTACCCAGGCTCAGAAAACAGGTAAAATCAGTGAGTTCAGTTACGAGAATCAAAAAGGCAATCATTTCTGGGATCTTATCATACAGCTCGTGCCCTTCCTCTTCCTATTGGGAATGTTGTGGTTTCTCATGGGCAGAATGGGAGGCGGCAGCAATGGCGGCGGTATGTTCAACGTCGGCAAGAGCAAGGCCAAACTCTATGAGAAGGGCAACGAGATGGGCATCACCTTCAAGGATGTAGCCGGACAGGAGGGTGCCAAACAGGAAGTGCAGGAGATCGTGGATTTTCTGAAGAATCCGAAGCGCTACACCGACTTGGGTGGAAAGATTCCTAAGGGTGCCCTGCTAATCGGTCCTCCCGGAACGGGTAAGACGCTGTTGGCGAAGGCTGTGGCCGGAGAGGCCGGCGTGCCGTTCTTTTCCATGAGTGGTTCCGACTTTGTTGAGATGTTTGTCGGCGTGGGTGCCAGCCGCGTCCGCGACGTATTCCGCCAGGCTAAGGAAAAGGCTCCGTGCATCATTTTCATTGATGAGATTGATGCCGTGGGACGTGCGCGCAGCAAGAATCCTTCCATGGGAGGAAACGACGAGCGCGAGAATACCCTCAATGCCCTGCTTACCGAGATGGACGGCTTCGGTTCCAACTCGGGCGTCATCGTCATGGCGGCCACCAACCGGGCTGATATGCTCGACAAGGCTCTGCTGCGTGCCGGACGTTTCGACCGCCAGATACATGTAGATCTTCCCGACTTGGCCGAGCGCAAGGCCATCTTCAAGGTGCACCTCAAGCCTCTCAAGACGGCTGCTGATCTCGACGTTGACTTTTTGGCCCGTCAGACACCTGGATTTTCGGGTGCCGATATCGCCAATGTCTGCAACGAGGCTGCACTTATTGCTGCCCGCCACAACCAGAAAGATGTGGAGAAGCAGAACTTCCTCGATGCCGTGGACCGTATCATCGGCGGACTGGAAAAGAAAACCAAGGTGATGACGGCAGAAGAGAAGCGCAGCATTGCCATCCATGAGGCCGGTCATGCCACCATCAGCTGGTTCTGCCAGCATGCCAACCCATTGGTGAAGGTGACCATCGTACCGCGCGGACAGGCTCTCGGCGCTGCCTGGTATCTTCCCGAGGAGCGTGTGATCACCACCAAGGAGGAGATGCTCGACGAAATGTGCTCCTTGCTCGGTGGCCGTGCCGCTGAGGACCTCTTTATCCACCACATCTCTACGGGCGCCATGAACGATCTGGAGCGTGCCACAAAGAGCGCCTACGGTATGGTGGCCTATGCGGGCATGAGCGACAAACTGCCCAACATCTGCTATTATAACAACCAGGAATATCAGTTCACTCGTCCCTACAGCGAGACCACGGCCAAGATTATGGATGATGAGGTGTTGAAGATGATCAACGAGCAATATGCCCGTGCCAAGCAGATTCTCACCGAACATAAGGATGGCCATAAGCAGCTCGCCGACCTGCTCTATCAGAAGGAGGTCATCTATGCTGAGGATGTGGAGAAGATCTTTGGCAAACGTCCCTGGAAGAGCCGTTCGGAAGAAATCATTGAGGCCAATGAGAAGATGGCTCCCGCTTTGGAGGATATGCCCGAGGCTGTAAAACAGGCCGAGGCTGAGCATCAGCGCAGAGTGGCCGAGCAACAGAAAAATAGCAAGGACGCCCGCCAAGAGGCTCCCGCTGATGAGGCACAAGGCGATACAGCGGATAAGGAGGAAAAGGCATGACTGAGAAACAAAGCAATCTTGTCACCCGAACGATAACCGGCGTGCTCTTCGTGGCCATCATGGTGTGCGGATTCCTCCGCCCCGAGGCCATGATCTTTCTCTTTGCGCTGATTACGGGCATGGCGATTTGGGAATACTGTGGATTGGTCAACGACATTGAAGGTGTCTCCGTCAACCGCTTCATCTCTACCGTGGCCGGTGTGTATTTCTTCATTGCCGTAGCCGCGTGGAGGAGTGGTATCGTGACCAATTTCGTCATCTTTGTGCCCTATCTGCTCACGGTGATTTATCTTTTTGCCAGTGAACTGTATCTCAAGAATGAGAATCCCGTTCACGATTGGGCTTACACCATGCTCTCGCAAATGTTTATCGCCCTGCCCCTGTCGATGATCAATATATTGGCATTCGATGTACAGAGCGACGGATTTGTGCATTACGACATGATGATTCCGCTGATGTTGTTTGTCTTTCTTTGGGTCAACGATTCGGGTGCCTATTGCTCTGGTTCGTTGTTCGGTCGCCACAAACTCTTTCCACGCATCTCTCCGGGGAAGACTTGGGAAGGGAGCATTGGCGGAGGCATCCTCGTCCTCGTCGTGGCGGTTGTCGTGGGCTATCTGTTGGGTGACGGGCACACGCTGAGCATACCGATGTGGATGGGACTCGGACTGGTTGTCGTGGTTTTCGGCACATTAGGTGATTTGGTCGAGAGTCTGTTCAAACGCACTTTAGGCATTAAGGACAGCGGCAACATCCTCCCCGGTCACGGCGGAATCCTCGACCGCTTTGATTCATCACTGATGGCTATTCCTGCCGCAGTGGTTTATATCTATACCTTGCAATTGTTCTGATCTATCCGGCAAGACAGAAAAGGCTGCGAATCCCATCGCAGCCTTTTCTGTTTCCTATTGTATGGTCCGTGAGATCCCCACTGAACAATTCATAAATCATCATTCATCATCTTGGCTCTCGCGCCCCCATGATCATGTATTATGCATCGCTGTCGCTCCGCATGGCAATGATGTATGATGTATTATAGGCGTGACAGGTGGAGCAGGGGGGAGAAGCGGGGATGGGTCTATCCTCTGACTTTGGTTTGATAGGATTTGGGCGAGCAACCGGCGTGGGCCTTGAAGAAGTTGGTGAATGCGCTTTGGTCGTTGAAGTGCAGGCCGAGCGCAATCTCGCCGATATTCTTGTCCGACGTGCGCAGCAGCGTGCAGGCTTCTTCAAAGGTGAGGTTGTTCAGATAGTGATTGATGCTGTTGCCGGTGAGTTCTCTCACTACTCGGCTGAGATAGGTGGAAGAGATGTTCAGTTTGTCGGCATAGAAACCAATTTGTCGCTCCGCGCGGAAATATTTGTGAGCAAGGGTGAAGAATATTTGCAGGATGTTCTGCTTGTGGCGGAAGTCGGGCGTGACGAGCCGACGGTCGAAGGGCAGCTCGCTGATAAAGAGCAGACAGACGTGGACGAGCGAGTGGAGCATTTCCTCTTTATATATATGTGTGTAGTCGATGGTGTGCTTAATTTGTTTCAGTATGCCTCCTAACTCTGCCAACTGGCCTTCGTCAAGATGGAACAGAAAGGGAGCCGGTTTTCCTAAGTTCTGTATGGAGACATCGCTGCCTCCGAGTTGGAGCTGCCGTTGGTACACCTCGTCTTCGAGCAGCAGTCCTTCGCTCTCCACTTCGGGGGGAAAATGGCAGTCGACGGGTTGGAAAGGGTGGAGGAGCAACAGGTCACCCCGATGGAGGGCAATGTCTTCTCCGCCCATGTTGACGCTGGCTGTCCCTTGATGGATGAGATGGAACTCATGGCAGCAGATGCTGTTGGAGACGGCACGCAGATCGCGCTCGCCGCCCTCACTCGACGAATAGTAGGCTATGCTGCCTCCGAAAATGCTGCGAATGTGATACCGCTCTGCCAACTGTGGCAAGCTGAGGTTGCCGCGTTTTGTCATATTATCCTTGGGTTTTATATAATATGACAAAAATAACGAATTGTTCCCATATTTACAAAAAAAACTATAGCTTTTTAAAACGACATCGCCAATAAAACGCTAAATTTGCAGCGAATTTGAGTCTAAACCTTATTAAGAGATATGACAATCTTACTTCTACTTATTGAATTGGCGATCGTATTGCTGTTCATTTTCATCGGTGCCCGGGTTGGCGGCGTTGGATTGGGCATCTACGGAATGCTTGGCACGTTTATCTTGGTGTTTGTCTTCGGTTTGTCGCCTGGCAAGGCACCCATCGACGTGATGCTCATCATCCTTGCCGTGATCACGGCCTCGGCAGCCTTGCAGGCCACCGGCGGTCTGGAGTATTTGGTGGGCTGTGCGGCTAAGTTTCTGCGTCGCCACCCCAGCAACATCACTTACTATGGCCCGTTGTGCTGCTTTGCCTTCTGCGTGTTTGCCGGCACCGCCCACACCAGCTACAGTCTGCTTCCCATCATCAGTGAGATCGCCCAGGCCAACAAGATACGCCCTGAGCGGCCAATGAGTCTGTCGGTGATAGCGGCCTCACTTGGCATCACCAGCAGCCCCGTCTCGGCGGCCATGGCGGCCATGGTGTCCACCGACATGCTGGGCGGTCAAGGTATCAGCTTGGGCACCATTCTCACCGTTTGTCTGCCGGCCAGTATCATTGCCATCATTGTAGCGGCACTCATCGAGAACCATGTGGGCAAGGAGCTCACCGATGATCCCGAATATCAGCGCCGTGTGCGTGCGGGCATCATCAATCCCGAAGCGGATGCCAAGGCCATGGAGCAGGCCGAGGACGCTCCCGACCCCAAGGCACGCCGTGCCGTGTGGGCGTTCTTCTTCGGAGTGTTGCTCGTCATTCTCTTTGGATTCATTCCCTCCCTGCGTCCCGAAGGTGTCACGATGAGCGAGACCATCGAGATGGTGATGATGAGCGATGCCATTCTGATTCTGTTAGTGGGCCATACGAAAGTGGCGGAACTTCCTAAGGGCAACATTTTCAAGGCCGGAATGAATGCCGTTATCGCCATATTTGGTGTGGCTTGGATGGGTTCCACCTTCTATTGCGGCAACGAGGAGGTCATCAACAGTGCCTTGTCGAGCATGGTTGCCACGGCTCCTTTCCTTTTTGCCATCGCGCTGTTTGTGATGAGCATCATGCTCTTCTCTCAGGCGGCTACCGTGGCGACGCTCTATCCCGTAGGCATTGCCTTAGGCATCAATCCCCTGTTGCTCGTGGCCATGTTTCCGGCGGTCAACGGCTATTTCTTCCTGCCCAACTATCCCACAGAGGTGGCGGCCGTGGAGTTTGACCGCACAGGCACGACACATGTCGGCAAATATGTCATCAACCATTCCTTCCAGTTGCCCGGCTTCGTGACCACCATCGTCTCCATTGGCGTGAGCTACCTCATCACCTTGCTCATGGTGTGACGGTCCGTGTAGACCAAATTTTCACAATCAACAAAGATATCAATTAAAAACAGACCATCATGAAGATCAAGAAATTCTATTTCATGCTGCTGTTGTTGTCCTTCATGGTGAGCATCAGTGGCTATGCGAAACCCAAGATCAGAATCATCGCCACGGGCGGAACCATCGCTGGCGTCAGCCAGTCGTCCACCAACTCGGCCTATAGCGCCGGCCAGGTGGGTGTGCAGACGCTCATCCAGGCTGTGCCACAAATTCTCGATGTGGCCGACGTGAGTGGCGAACAGCTCTGCAATATGGGTTCGCAGGACATGAACGACCAGGTGTGGCTCAAACTGGCCAAGCGCATCAACGAACTGCTCAACCATGAGGGCTACGACGGTGTGGTCGTTACCCATGGATCCGACACCATGGAGGAGACGGCCTACTTCCTCAATCTCACGGTCGACAGCGACAAGCCCGTCATTCTGGTGGGTGCCATGCGCCCCTCCACGGCCATCAGTGCCGACGGTCCCGGCAACCTCTATGCCGGAGTGGTGGCTGCGGCCAGCCCTGAGTCGAAAGGGCGCGGAGTGATGTGCTGCATGAACAACATGCTGCTCGATGCCAAGGATGTGACGAAGATGCACACCACCGACGTGGCTACCTTTCAGGCTGCCAACTATGGCAAGGTGGGCTACGTCTACAACGGCAAGGCCATCTACTGCCGCAACATCACCAACCGGCACACCACACAGAGCGAGTTCCGTGTCGACCAGCTTGACCAGTTGCCCAAGGTGGGCATCGTCTACGGTTATGCCAACTGCTCCCCACTGCCCATGCAGGCTTTTGTGGATGCCAACTACGACGGCATCGTATTGGCAGGAGTCGGCGACGGCAACTTCTATAAGGATGTGTTCGATGTGGCGCTCAAGGCTCGTGCCAAAGGCATCAATATCGTACGCTCAAGCCGGGTTCCTACCGGACCCACTTGCCTCAATGGGGAGGTGGACGACAGCAAATACCATTTCATTGCCGCTCTGACGCTCAATCCTCAGAAGGCACGTGTGCTGCTCATGCTCGCCCTGACCAAGACGCGCGACTGGCAGCAGATCCAAAAGTATTTTGAGGAATACTGATTTCCGTTTTTTCTGTTCATGTGGGGCGGCTGATTTCCGTCCCACATGAACCACACGACAACCGATTTTTTTATGAAACAAATCCTATTATTAGCGACGGCACTTGTCATCTGCATGGGAGCTGCTGCTCAGGGCGGCAATGTGGGTATGGGCGGCAAGGAGGGCGACTTTGAGAGCCTCGCACAGCGCGTGGCCAACCTCGAAAAGAAAAACGATGCCTTCAATGTCTATCTCTGACCTGAATCTTTCACTGGCTTCCTCTTTTTTCCGAAGCTTCCTTTTTATGAATGGGCACGGCTTCCACATCTTTCCTATTCTGTCTGTGGATCGTGCCCATTCATGTGTATACCTTTTTCTATAGACCCTTCATTCTCATGGCAGATCTTGATTCTCTCTTGTTCTGTTATGTTTTTGGCTAACGCAGCGGCTGTGTCAACCATAAATGTGACTAAGCCGCGCATGTATCAACCAAATATAAAAGTAATGTTTAACCGGGTCAACCAACATTAAAAATAAGGCTTAAAGTAGTCAACCAAAAACGTTAAACTACTCTTGCTTCTCCTCTTTGGCGAGGTTCAACAAACGTGTCCTAATGGACTTCCCTATATTCTTTGTCATAGTCTTGTCTCCAAATATGTAGTCATTATATTTTTCACTCTTAGTTTCTGTGCGTATTCATGGAGTAGAGATATATTGCGGTTCTCCTTTTTGAGATAGTTGTCTATCACCTCACCGCACACATCAAGCCCTATCTTGTTTCGGTACTTAACAGCATCACAGACCGTTCGCTCCATATCTGTAATGAGTACATCATAACCAGATATACTCTTTTTGATTATACCAAACTCCAAATTCTCCTTTTTCCAATAATAGAGATCAATAGGAGGATAGTCTGGCAAACGCACCTTTCGCTTGGCTTCAATGGCTATGCAAGTAGCGGAAGGCACTTGTGTGGAAAGTCCATAATGAGCAAAAGCACTATACAAGCAAAG
>Ga0256405_10013061_pt1 | contig 10070 bp, 4 predicted proteins | sample RumenRJG_02DNA_FD_189096 | JGI IMG/M metagenome (GOLD analysis project Ga0256405, IMG submission 189096) | Bovine rumen microbial communities from Lethbridge, Alberta, Canada - RJG_02 | ecosystem: Host-associated > Mammals > Digestive system > Stomach > Rumen | place: Canada: Alberta | collected... | reverse complement strand
CAGCTCTTTCCCGTCAGCGAAGGCCTGACCAACGACTTCTCCCAGGATCCGGTACTGCTTAGTGGAAGGGTCATAAGAGATCGCCTGCAGTTTATCGGCGTCGACGTTCCCGTCTGCGTCCAGAATATCCTCTTCTACCACAGAGCCAACGATCTCCGCGACGATCCGAAGGGTCTTGTCATACTGATTGATCTCCTCCACGCGGCACTCCAGCGTGATGGGCAGTTCTTCGAATATGGGAGCATCGACGATCTCGCTCTTCGTAACAGTCCAGCCAGTCTTTGCGATCTTGTCAGCCGTGTCGTGGCCGGAAACGATACCCACATAATCGGCCGGGACGATGTTCTTCTTGTCCGCGATGCCGACGGTAAACTCCTGTTTGATCTTGATATTGTCCGACGTCTTGTGCCGCACGCCGATGTTGATCTGCAGCCTGGCCGCGTTGAGGATACCGCCGTAAGCAACATTCATCGCGTCAGGCGTCCCGTCTTCCCCGTATGTACCGACAATCAGGACTGGCAGCGGATATATATAGTTTTTCGGTCCGAGATTCTTCTTCACCTTAATTCTCCTTTATACTTAATATTTGTTTTGTAACATTATACCCTTTTTCGCTGGACATCACCATAGAAAACGAGCACCTTCATCAGATGCCCGTTTTCTATCTGTTGAGTTATATCATGATTTGTCAATGAATTTATCTGACCGTCACATTTACAACCTTTGTGGCGCCGTTGATGGCGATGACGAAGATCTTACAGGTGCCCTTGGCCTTGGCTTTGATCCTGCCGCCCTTGCTGACGGTGGCGATCTTCGTATCACTGCTGATGTAGCGCAGTTTCTTCGCGTGCTTGGACGTGATCAGTTTTTTGCCTTTCTTGACTTTCTTAAGTTTAGCTTTGATCTTAAAGGTTTTTCCCGGTGTCAGAATTACGTTCCTCTTCTTCACTTTTACGGACTTGACGTTGGTTACTTTCTTAGTGCCGCCGGTGTAAGCGTGAGCGGAAGGACTTTTCTTAACGTATTGTTTCTTTCCGTCTTTCATGACCCAGGCTTTGATATAAGCCTTGTAAGCTGTCTTTTTTTTCAGATTTGTTTTTATCCAGAAATTCTTCTTGTTGCCTTTAATGGTTTTGACCAGTTTAGGCTTGCAGACATGCTTGCTCTTCGTGCTGCAGTTGGCGAAGAAGATATCGTAGCCGTCCACATTCTTCATCTTCGTCCAGGTGAATTTGAGACTATTGCTTCCTACAGCAGTCATCTTGGTCACCATAACATTGCTCGTTTTGTTGTCAGGTTTTGGAGTCGGCTTCGGCTGCGGCTTGCCTGTCGCCTTGATCAGCGCATCCGTCGCGACTTCTTTCCCGTTGCTTTCCAGCACAGTCGCGAAAGTTGTCCACGAATCTATCATTTGATATCTGCCTAAGATCCCGCCCTCGGGTTCGACGATCTTGAGATTGTCCCCTATTGTCATGTCCTTTACTGCCGTAAAGGCCGGAACAAGATTGGTTTCTACAGGTTCTCCATCATCTTCATCCAGAACCGGTGTTACCTGTTTGATCGCGCTTGCTTTCACAACAGTCGTGCCTTTCGTGTCCTCGATCTTGATCGACCCTGATGCTCTCATGCCGCTATATCCCTCGGAAGTCACCTGGGAGTTTTTGATCGTTATATCACCGCCTTTGCCGTATGCAGGTTCTATGCCGCCTTCATCCAGGATAGGCTCGTCTACTTCTTGATACCCGGTGATAAGGGCTATGACTGATTGTTTGCTGCCGGTTATAAGTTTAGAACCTTCTACCGTGACATTGCCGCCCGAAAAAACGCCTTGCGGAGCATCTACTCTCGTGTTCTGCATTTTAATGTCACCTCTTGAGAAAATACTGAAATCCGGTTCTTCGAAATCAAGTTCTCCCAAGGCTGTTGCTTTCAGCTTTTTGCCGCCATTGACGATCAGATCGCCAGTATCCATATAAATACCAGCATCATTTACTCCAACAGCCTCTACGATGCAGTTTTCTTCGATTGTGAAGTTGCCTGTTCCTTCGCCCACCTCACGGTACATGAAAATGCCAGCTCCTTCTGTTGAGGAGGCAACTACATCGGCATTTCCTGTGATGACCAATTCACCTCCATCCAAGGCAATACCAGCAGAATTTCCTCCAACAATCAGTTTGTCGGCACCATCGATGGTCAGCGTTCCACCCGCCATATATATTCCATAATCAGCACTGAAATCAGCACTGACAGAAGCGCCATCGATATAGCTATGCGTATTTATAAAAATTGTAAGGTCCATCCCCTCAACATGAACAGGCGCAGCAACATCAGGCCTTATATGGGAGATGTTTGCACTATACAGAGTCAGGGTGCCGTTGCTATAGGTCCAACCATCTTTTTCGGATGACGCACTTTCGTTAGGGTTAACGTCTTGCCCGTCAATGTACAATTTCGCATCCGAACTGAAATTTGAAGCATATGCCGGCTGCGTATCCAAAACATTCATTACCAGCGCCAGCGCTGCGGCCATCAAACATGCCAGCAGTATCGCCGGGATCTTTTTCTTCGTTCCTTCCATGGCTTCCTCCTTGTCTTACCGCCTCAAAGGTTTCGTTACGTTAATTAAATAAAGCATTAACTGTGCCAACTTTTGACGTTGACAACGAAATTTGCGAGAAAATTCAAAAATCAGGCAATTTCACCGTCTTCGCCCCGCTTTTTCTTTTTTCGCAAAGGCTGGGCAGCCTCGCATGATGTCATCGCAGCCCTATCCTGAACACATTTCGGTTCGATTTTTTGCTTCGTTCGAACCGTTTTTGATTCGGCGATGTACTCCGATGAAGCACAACACCGGTATGACTTGTTCAATAGAAACCGTCATTGCCAAATTCACTTTACTGCACCTTGATTTTTACCACGGTCTGCACTGACTTCGGCAGGTAGTCTGCATTTCCTGTGGCTGTCACTTTGACCGTCATCTTATATGTGCCCTTCTTAACGCCCTTTTTCACTGTGATCTTGCCAGTCTTCTTGTTGATCGTGAACTTCTTTGCGTATTTCTTTTTATTGATTTTGACTTTGGCGTAGGTAAGCTTGCCTTGTGCTCCGCGGATGGTCAAAGCCTTTTTCGTGGCAACAGTCTGTTTCTTAGCCTTCAGTTTTTTAGCTTTCAGCCGAACGGTTTTGCCGGAGGCTTTGAGGGTGTTCGCAAGTTTAGGTGCGAACTTGACGCTCACAGAAACGTCGCCTTTCGGCATAGTGAACTGCGCCTGCGTCGCAGAAAGAACGGACACATTAACTGCAGCGCCATCAGTGCCGCCAGTTCCGCCGGATGCATCAATCCCCGCGCCATCCGTTCCGCCGGCGGCGTCTTTCGCAGTGACGCTCCAGCTTTCGACTCTGTCTCCTTCCGCGAGACTTGCCGTCAGTGTGACGGTCTCGCCTTCAGCCGCTAATGTTCGATCGGAAGTGACGGTCCCGGCAGCGGCTGCGCCGCTTGTATTTGCTCCATCTGTCGCGGCTTCGCCGCTTGTGTCAGCAGCGCCTCCGGCGCTGCCCGGCGCTGCAGCGCCGCACATCTGCGCCGACAAATCTACCAGTCCGATGTCGCCAGCCAGATAGTACGGAACTTGCACCTGGTTCAGGTTATGCAGCCAGGTAGTGTTATCTGATCTCCAGATATCCAGCGTATTGATCACGCCGCCCCTCACTCTGGTATTCGAAGTGTCCCCGGGCATCCGGACATTGCTGACCGAGCTGATTACATAGAGCTTGCCGTTTTCCTGCCCCAGGTACATCATCTCATGTCCCGGGAAAGCCAGGATCGTCCCCGGCGGCATCTGCGATATAAAAGCTGCCTTTTGCTCATCCGACATATTTTCCGAGAAAGTCCAGGTTTTGCATACGCCATTGTTGCGGTCCATACTGCGCGGCAGATCCAGCCCGAAGCAGGCGTAGACATCCCGCATGAACCCGGAGCAGTCCTCCGAACCCATCATGCCGCCCCAGCCGTAGGCATCGCCCAGCTGGCAGAGCGCCACCTTCAGGATATTAGAAGTAGAGAGCGGCAGATAGCCTTCGCTGACTTTGCGGTTTTCACCGATCAGGGCCAGCTCCTTATGGAAGTTGCCGTTATCGTCGCGAACCGGCATCCAGACTACGTGGTTGTTGTGGGCTGTCCGGTTGTTGATGCGGCCGCTGATCTCATCTTCACTTGCCAGAGGTAGCCTCGTTCCCATGGGCAGCTTGCGGTTCGCCGTCTGAGGCGCGAAATTGGAATCCTCGGTGTAGATCTTGTCGTCCCAGACCACGAGTACGTCGTCCGTATACCAGGCGTCCAGCCACTCATCCCGGTCCTCGCAGATCGCCACATCTTTCGCCGGGATCCATCCCGTGATCCCGGCAGACAGCGCCAGGTAGTAATTGCCGTCCGCCGAACGGGTCTTGAGGATCAGCGGTTCATTGACCCGGATCATCGTATGATAGAGATAATCAAAATCCGGATCGGTCGCATCGTCCCAAAGCGGGTAGTCCGTCGGGAATCCCTGCATGCAGGTCCGGGTGGTGCAGATCGCGTATTTCACCGGCATCTCTTCGGTCGCGGTCGGATCGATGCCGTTGGCGATGGCTGCGTTGTAGATATGGCCCATGGCGTCTACCGAACTCCACTTTTTGTTCTCCTCGTCCCACCACCATCCGATGTCTTTGCTGGCATAGTAACGTCCGTCGGCAGTCAGTGAGGCTTCCGTTGCTGTATTCTGCTCTGGCCCGTTGAAGGTCGTCTCGGACCAGTTGTACAGATCCCGCGTCTCGGCAGCCTTTGCATAAAGCTCCTGGTTGATGGCCTTGATGTATTCGGGAGAGGCCAGGATCGCGTCCGGCTCCTGCGCCTTGTCGATCCAGTAACCTGCTTTGCTCATTTCTGCCGTCACATCCGGCATGTAGCGGACTGCGCCGAACGCCCCGCAGGGAAGCGCCGTCAGCGCCAGGATCACACTGATCGCGATCATGATCCGTTTGTTTCTTTTCTTCATATCTGCTCCTGTGTTCATCACTTGTTCTTTATGTGTTATATTATCACAATCTTGTTCTGTATCAATATCTAGTAAAAGAGGAGACAATGATTGTCTCCTCTAAAAACTCTTTGCCATCTGGGTTTCCACATCACGTTAAGTAAATATTATTTATCTATCCACATACTTTGCATTGATTTTTGGAACCTTTTGGTTAGCACCCATTACAGTTTCATATTCATATATACCATCCGTCTTACCATAGACCGTACACCAGTCATCTTCAACGATGTCACTGTCTGGAGCATATACCATGTATACATCGTCATAACCACCGCTGCTAGAAATCCGATAATAGCCATATCCGCAATCCTGAAGGACTTGGCCATAGATCTTTATGAATTCATCAAAACTTTCGTTTCGAAGCTGGTTTTTGTAATTCCGATTAACACATTTCGCTTTATACTGCTCCTTTGAGAGCGTTGTACATTCCACGCTTAATTTATCAGAAAGGTCTCCATATGTAACCTTAACGGTACTCGTTTCGCCAGCCTTCAACTTGGGAGATTTGTCAATCTCAAAATCACTAACTTCTTCAGTTGTGTCATCGTCATATTTAACAGTCACAGTTATATCATCCTTAGTGATCTTAGTTCCAGCTTTAGTCTTGCCATTATACTTTGCAGTAAGTTCAACAGGCTTTCTTCCTTTAACTTCCAGTTTGCAGGTGAGACCATGACAAGAAACAGTGGCCTCACTTGTTTTTCCTTCCTCAATAGTGATGTCTTTGTCCATCTCCCATTTTTCTGCAACAGTATCGTCTCCTTCAGTGTATGCAACAGTTACGATAACATTTTCGTCTCCTGTTGTGATTTGTGTTCCAGGTGTATTCCCTCCTTTATAGACTGCTTTGATTTCTTTTGCTGTTCTTGGGTTCTTGTAGTTTTCAACATCGATAGCCTGAATTATTTGATCACATAAATTTGCATCATAAACTGTGCTCATAGCATCAATGATAACAAAGAACTCTGAATAGTCTTTTTCGAAAGATGCTGTATATGTTGTAGTATCAAAACTTATAGATTCATCATCATTGTCGCTTAATTCGGTATCATACTCCTTGATAGCAATTTCAGTATCTCCTACGGTCAATGATCTATCCTGCGTTTCATTTCCCTCTAAATAGGTGTAGTATTCTTCCGGCGCGAAGTTGATATCATCACCAAGATAGTAGATCTGCATTCTTGCCATGAATGAATTGTCGTCTTTATTCCACCGTACATATTTTTCTCTATCTGCGTAAGCATCCTCTGGCAAGCCTGAATCGCTGTCATCCACGACCCAATTGTCAGGATACTGATATTTTAATGTGTTGACAGATGAACTCTTCGGGTTATCCATATCATGGTCAAGATCATCTTGCAGAACAGTCCCGATCACTATTAAAGCGATAAATGCTAATACGATTATCCCAACAATGATCCCAACGATCTTGAGTATCTTCTTGCGTTTCTTTTTCTTCTTTTCCTTCTCCTCGGGATCTTCTTCAGCTTTTGCTTTTATTGCACCTGCAGCAGAAGCAAATTTCCATCCACCTGCCACTTTTTTCTCCTCGGATTCTTCACTAGCCTCAGGAATGCTCCTTTGTGCACTGGATACTACCTCACCTTCTATAATCTCAGCATCATTCTGTGGCTCTGTCTCAGACAGTAATTGTTTTTCGCTTTCAGGTGTTTCATCTTTGATTTCCTGACCGTCCTCTACAGGAATATCATCTGCAGCTGGACTTGTATCAGAATTTTCTGTTTCAGCTGTTCTATTCTCTTCAGGCTGAATACGTGCAGCCATTTTTGTTCCGCATTCCGGACAGAATGCAACCTCTCCTTCATAACCACAGTTCGGACATACTTTTTCATTTGTTGCAACTACCGTCGCTTCCTCTATCATTTCTGTTCCGCATTCTGGACAGAATTTAACATCACCTTTTGTTCCACACTTTGGGCAAATTTTCATGATACTCTCCTTGCTAAATAATCTTGTAATGCCTTATTTATAAACTGCTTCTACAGCTTTTTCTGCCTGTTCCTGTGAGAAGCCTTCAAATTCACTAGTTAACTGCTCGATTAGTGCTGCTTTTGAGTAACCGCCCATATCAATATAGCCTTTAGCACATTTGCGACACTGTTCATCCCAATCAACTGAACCATCTTTTTCTATTTGTTTGATGGTTTTATCCGCTTGTTCTTCTGTGTACTTCTCGCCTTCATCTGTCAGTTGTGTTTTCAGCGAATGTTTTGAATATCCCGTTCCTTCTGAGCTAAGATATGATATGGCACTTCGTCTGCATTGCTCATTCCAATCAACCACACCAGATTTTTCCATATCATTTATGACTTTTTCGACAACCTCTTTTGGATACTGCTCTGATTCTGATGTCAACTGCTCTGTTAAAGCCTGTTTAGAATAACCCCAATCTTCTAAGCTAATATATGAATATGCGGACTCAAAACAGTTTTTTTCTTCAGCTGTGTAATCCGAGGGGGGTTCTGGTGCTCCGTCAGTATTGTCAGTATCGTAACTCTCTGCATCATCTTCAATCTGAACTGTTTCATCGGTGCTAACATCATTCTCATCCGATCCACCGCCGGACAGTCCAAAAATAAGGCCGATAATAGCAAGAACAGCTACGGCTGCAATTACAATAAATATTTTACTCTTTGATTTACCTGCTGGTTTATTCTCCTGAGATTCTGTATTCCCGGATTCTTTGTCCTCTTCTTCTTTAGCAGATAACACATCATCAACAACATTTTGAATAGTGGCTTCAGCTGCAACCGCTCCAGATGCAGCCACTGCTTTTGCTGCCTCAGATTCTTCTTTAGCAGCCTGCTCAGCCTTTATCCTTTCTGCTTCAACTTTAGCAGCCATTTCAGCTTTTATTCTTTCAGCCTCTGCTTTAGCAGCCTGTTCAGCCTTTATCCTTTCTGCTTCTTCTTTAGCAGCCTGTTCAGCCTTTGCTCTTTCAGTTTCTATGATTATTTCGTGTTCTTTTGCCTTTCGAGCCGCCAACAAACACTTCTCATCAGCGTCTTCAACTCCAGCAATTGTGGAGAACAGGTCTTCTGCTTTCCGATAGAACTGCGCAGCAACTCCATGATCCTCAATTTTTGATGCATTCTCTATGTAGGCAGCAGCTTCCGCATAGACCCGCTTCTGCTTGATCTGCTTTTGTTTCTTCTCGTTCTCTTCTCTTTCCTGTGCTGCTCTTGCGGCTTCTGCTTCACGTCGTTCTGCTTCTCTTCTTTGCTGCTCCAGCGCTAATTCTGCCTCTTTTTTTTGTTTTTCACGAAGAAGTTCAGCCTCTCTTTGCTGCTTTTCTAACGCCAATTCTGCTTCTTTTTCCCGAAGTGCTTTTTTTGTCTCAGCACTCTGCTCTAATTCCTGTACCTTTTGTGCTCCGATTTTCTTTGCTTTCTTGAATACATTGGCTGCAGAAAGACCTTCTTCTTTTTTCAGCCCATCAGATATTACTTTGCCTGCAGCTGCAGCAGCTGCAGCCAATGCAGGAGCATCGTTATTTGGTTTCTCAGCTGACTTTTCATCTGATTTTTCGACCAGCTCATCGATTAGGCTTGTGCCGCAGCCAGTACAGAACTTTGATGCTGTTTCTGTTCCGCATTTTGGACATATCTTAATGATGTCTGATCCCGTCAAATCATGTCCGCAAGATGTGCAGAACTTGCTTTCGACTACTTCCCCACAATTTGGGCATTTTCTCTTGATCATTTAGGTCACCTCGTGCGTTTAAAATAAAAATATAGAAAAAATAATAATTCCTTTCTATTTTCAGAATAATTTTATATCAAGAATAATCGTATATCAAGAGTGAACTTTTCTTTTCAACCAAATCATTTCTGCGTTTTTCAACAACAAAATCCACACTAATTCTATCAAGATTTCAGGTCTCTCAGTCTTTCAAATCATTAGATAAATACCCTCAACTCATTACACTCAATTACTTAAAATGAAATATCATGATAATTTCTTCTTATAATTGCCCAGATCATTAATTCCGCGTTATAATAGGACAGATTTATTCATAGGAAGGTTTCAAATGCTCACAACAGAATTCAACGGAATACAGTATGTGTTTGACGAGGATCGGCTGTTTCTGAACGGGATCCCGCTCCTCTACAGCGAGATATCAAACATTTCACATCGCGGAGGGACCCAGCCTGCTTTTGTTTTTGATTACAAAGGCAGGCGTTACGTGCTCCCGTACCACCCGGCAGAATTACAATCGATCCTGCCCTACTTCGTACATGCAAAGAGTTACGCCGCTGCCCCTGCCCCGGAGGTATATGTACAAGAAGAAGCTCCGGCTCCGGAGCCATATTATGAGGAACCGGCTGTAGAACCATATTATGAGGAACCGGCTGTAGAAACGTATTATCAGGAGCCCGCTCCTGAAACATACTATCAAGAACCTGCCCAGGATCCATATTATCAGGAACCCTCTGTAGTGCCGGAACCATATAATCAGGAACCAGTTCAGGATCCATATTACCAGGAGGAATATCCTGCTCCGGCTGTAGAAACGTATTATCAGGAGCCTGCTCCGGAACCATATGTAGAGGAAGTTACTCTGACTCCTGTCACATTTGAACCCGAACCAGTTGCGACTCAGGAAGCATATGTGCCGGAAGCAGCCTCTATATCAGAACCCTATTACGACGAGACCGCTCCCGCTCCGGAATTCTATGAGCCGGATCCGGCGCCAGCGCCAACTCCGGAGCCATATGAATATGAGGAAGTATCCGTTCAGGAACCTTATGGTTATGAGGAAGTGTCTGTTCCGGAACCATATGAAGAGGAAACTCAGGCTCCAGTTGAATATATGGAGGCTCCGGTTATCCGGGAAGAGCCCCCTGCTCCGGAACTCTATGTAGAGGAAGCTGCCCCTGCTCCAGAGCCAGAGCAGGCCTTTGATGAAGTGCAACGATCCGCCATCGAGGACGAACCGGAACCGATCCTTGATGATGAACCGGAACCGATCCT
>Ga0256405_10013060_pt1 | contig 10070 bp, 13 predicted proteins | sample RumenRJG_02DNA_FD_189096 | JGI IMG/M metagenome (GOLD analysis project Ga0256405, IMG submission 189096) | Bovine rumen microbial communities from Lethbridge, Alberta, Canada - RJG_02 | ecosystem: Host-associated > Mammals > Digestive system > Stomach > Rumen | place: Canada: Alberta... | reverse complement strand
CGGTTTTTCTACATTAGAAAAAAGTACCGATAAAAAAATGGATAAATTTATAAAACAAAAAATAAATGCAACGAGTAAAGACTTTCCTTGCTTGATAATGCATTACCCACCATTACATAAAAGAACAACCTCTCTGGAAAAATTATTTTCACTCATAAAACATTTTTACAAATAGAAACAGCAAGTAGGTTGGATGAAACCCAACAACAACTTTTGAGTGTAAATATGTGCAAAAAAGGTGCAAAAAGCGGACAATTTTGTTACCAAAATCGGACATTTCGGACATTTATACTCAACAGCTATCCGACCTTAATAAATCGGTAAAAAACTTGATTGCTTCGAGCATTCGCCCTCACAATGACATAAAAGACTTACGACCAAATGTCCTGTTAAAAGGTAGTCGGTTCTTGTCCTAACCTTTCATAAATAAAAAACTCCCACTAAGGGAGTTCTTTATCTGCCGAAGGCCGGAGTGTCTTGCTGCGCCGAGCATTAAACGAGATTACGGTTGTTTGTTTCATAAACTTCGTTTATTCACAAACAAGCCTTCACTCTCTGCTCGGCTTGCGCTCGAACCGCACAAAGCTTTGCTTTGTCGGTTCTCGGTTCTTGACAATCAACTAAACTAATAAGACTCCCTATAAGGGAGTCTTATTAGTTTGCCGAAGGCCGGAGTCGAACCGGCACGTGGGGTGAACCACACCAGATTTTGAGTCTGGCACGTCTACCAATTTCATCACTTCGGCGTAAGTAACAAAATCTGTTCGTATCCTTATAATATCAAAAACAAAATAAATAGCAACTTATTTTATTTTTTAGTTAAAATCTTTACTTTTTTTGGAATATCCTTAAAATATAGAAAGGGGTATAAGACAATTACAGATTCCCCATAATAAAATATTTGTAATCAGAAAATGAGGTAATATGAAAAAATTTTTATACATAATTGCATTAATATTTTTTCTCAATACAAATACAACCGTATCAGCACCCCTAACCGGCGGTGTTTCTGAAATTGGAAACGGCAACACAGTAGTGGATGCACAAACAAACGCTCCGGTAGAAGGTGCTATTATTTCTATTCCTCAGCTTGGTTACAAAACCAAAACAGATGAAAAAGGGGCTTTTTCCCTTAATGCTACCGTGAACGATGAAACTATTATGTCTGTCAAAAAGGACGGATACAGGCCGTTTTCCGTAACTATTGACAAAAATATAGCATCCAAACCAATGATTCTCGGAATTCAAAAAAGCGAAATTATGGATGTAGTTATTGATGATAGCATGCTTCACCTTGGGGATGATACTTTTTCTGCCGGCTCAGCAAATTCTACAGACTTCAGACTCAAAGCTATCGGCCCTACTTATGTAAAACGATTTAAGATGACTGCGAACACACTAAATTGCAACAATTACTTGGTTATTGGTTCGATAATTGGAGTTGATACCCTTATGGCACATAAAATGAAACAAAACAATATTGAATCTTATTCAAGCCCACCGGAAGTCTATTTTAACGGCAAAAAAATTGCAGAAATCAGACTTAACGGAGACAATCAGAAAATCAAACTTCCAAAGGCTGCAATAAAACCTGACGACATTAACGAAATAGTCATTCAAACAGGGGTAAACTTATTTAACAAAACAAGACTTGATTATGACGATATAGAAATAATGAATTTGTCTGTTGAAAGTAATTAGATACGAGAAGGCCGCCTGTGTTAGGCGGCCTCTATATATATAAAATCACATTACTTATAAATAGCAAATTCCCTAGCAGCTTAAAGCCATTAATGCTTTTACTGAACGAGCGTTATCTCTAACGTCTTCTTCTGAACTATTACTTACTGTATCTTCTAATATATTTATTGCTTCTGTTTTATCTTCTAATGATAAAAGTTCATTGATTGTACTCATTGCCACTACAGTACTCAAATCATTTATACCTTTACCTTTATTTGAAATAACAACTTCTAAAGAATCATGTACGTTTTTCTTTACCAATGCTCTTGATGTCATTTCTCTAACTTCATCTATAGAAGAATTTGTTCCAACTTCGTTCAGAACACTTATAGACTCAGGGTCTGTGTGAATTGATAATGCGTCAATAATCTTTTTTACTTTATCCATATTCATATTCTAAATCCCTCCTATGCAGCAATACTCAAACTATCTACAAGAATATTCTTTAATTCCGAAACAGGTTTTGTTGCGTACATATTTACTTCTTTATTATAATTAGCTGCATCAATTTTTGATTTTATAGCACGACCGGCATCTATAACACCCGGAATTTTAGTTTCATTTAAGAAATTCCAAGCACCTGTTATACCACTTTTAATTCTTCCGCAGAATGCAGAAATATTTTCAATACCTTTTCTGAATGTTGGGAACATATCACCTAATGAACCCACAAATGCAGACGCCATTCTTTTAATTTTTGAAATAGAATTTGTCGCTGCTTCAGCGCCTGTAAAAGATGTTGTTTCAAAAACATCTGCTGTTAACACATCTACCCTCATGTTTGACTTTGCAAACGGGTTGTACGTTTTACCAACTGTTGCCTGATTTGAAGCTTGATTTACTGATCTGTTTACAGATTCATACTTGCTACCATTAAAAAGGCGGGGTATAACGCTTCCAATTTGAAATGAATTTGCCATCTAAATAATCCTTTCTTTAGTAAACTAACAACTTTACACATATTAGAATAGCACAGCATTTTATATCGCCATCAACCTTTTGGATGATTCTTTCAAAAATTTTTGATACTTTTGTTTGAGATTTTATGCTAAAATCTAATTATGGAAACAAAAGAACTGGAAAAATTAATTGACATAATTGCTAAATTGAGAGCGCCTGACGGCTGCCCTTGGGATAGAGAACAGACACATAAATCTCTTAAACCAAATATGCTTGAAGAAGCTTATGAAGCCGTTGATGCTATTGATTCGGGAGATATGGCAAATTTAAAAGAAGAACTCGGAGACGTTTTGCTTCAAGTTGTACTTCATGCGCAAATCGCATCCGAAGAAGACGCTTTTAATATTGAAGATGTTGCCAAAGAATTAAACGAAAAACTTATTCACAGACATCCGCATGTTTTTGGAGATGCCAATTTGAAATCTTCTTCTGAAGTTTTGGAAGCATGGGACAAGCTTAAACAAGAAGAAAAAACCTACAGAAAATCCGCAATGGACGGAATTTCAAAATCTCAATCAGCATTGATGAGCGCTCAAAAAATCAGCAAAAAAGCAGTTAAAACAGGCTTTGAATGGCCAAATGAAGATTCTTTATATGACTGTATAATGTCCGAATTTCAAGAATTTAAAGAAGCTGAAAAAGAAAATAATAAAGATCATATGGAAGACGAATTCGGTGATATCTTATTTGCAACCGTAAACCTTGCAAGATGGAATAAAATTGATGCTGAACAAGCGCTGTTGAGAGCAAATAAAAAATTTATTGCCAGATTTAAAAAAATGGAAGAATTAGCAACAAAACCACTGGAAGAATACTCTTTTGAAGAGTACGATAAACTTTGGAAACAAGCTAAGTCAGAATTAAATAAATAATTATGCGATATAAAATACCAGATTAATTAAGAAATCCGCCACAAGCATATAAATTGTTGAAAGAATAGCAGCCTGCGTTGTAGATATACCGACCTCTTTTGCGCCGCCCCTTGTTTCATAACCTTGAGTAGAGCAAACCAACGAAACTAATGCACCAAATACAGATGCTTTAAAAAGGCTTATATACAAATCTCTGGTGGACATCCATGCCCAAACAGAATACATATAACGCTGAGGATGCAAATCTATTGTCATCTTGGATACCAATAAACCGCCGCCAATACCTACAAATTCTGCGATTAAAACTAGCATAGGTATGGTAAGAGCCGTTGCGATAATCCTTGGGGTAAAATAATAACCGACAGGATCAACTTTTAACGTTTTTATTGCATCAACCTGTTCTGTAACTTGCATATTAGCAATTTCTGCTGAAATAGCAGTCCCTGCTCTTGCTCCGACTGCCAATGCAACGAAACCCGGCGCTATCTCTCTTATTATAACTATCATTATTGTTCCGCCGATATATGCTTCCGCACCCGACATCAAGAACTGCTTTGCAACTTGTATTGTTATTACAGATGCAGCTATAAACACAATAATTAATGATATCGGCAAAGAATCATAACTCAAAGAAACAGCTTGTTCAATAACGGACGAAAATTTTAACTGTCCGGTAAACAAATACTTTAAACACTTTATTAAATTTTGAACACATTTACCCAAAAATGATATCATAACTTTTCCTTATGACTAAATTTTACCATAAAACTTTAAAAACTTACCATAACTTTACATAATAAACATTAAATATCATTTAATAATCTTCTATGTTAAAATTGTGGTACAAAATTCCAAAGGAGAGAATATGGATACCGTTAAAATTACGAAAATGCAAGGATTAGGTAATGACTTTGTCATTATAGACTTTGATGAATACAGAAAAACAGGTCTGGAAATGTCTGAACTTGCAAAAAAGTTATGTGACAGACATTTTGGCGTTGGGGCAGACGGAATGTTTATTCCAAAACTTAACACAGATAAAGCTGATATCGGCTGGTATTTTTATAATAATGACGGCACAACAGCCCAAATGTGCGGAAATGGCATCAGATGTTTTGCCAGATATGTTTATGACAAAAAACTTGTAAATAAAAAAAAGTTTTCCGTTGAAACTCTTGCAGGAATTATAACTCCCGAATTGCTTGATGACGGTAATATAAGAGTTGATATGGGTATTCCAATTCTTGAAGATGATAAAATACCGTTTTGCGGTAAAAAAGAACTCCAAATTATGGATAAAACATTTAAAATTAACCCTGTATCAATGGGAAATCCTCATTGCGTAATTTTTGTAGACGGAAACACAATGGACTATGCAAAGAAATACGGCCCAGAGATAGAAGTACATCCATATTTTCCGGAAAAAACAAATACCGAGTTTGTCCGTATTATATCAAAGCACGAAGTCGAAATGAGTGTATTTGAAAGGGGTTGCGGGATTACTCTTGCCTGCGGAACCGGTGCGTGTGCAACGGTTACGGCATGTATTTTAAATAACTTAACAGAAAATAAAGTAAGAGTTAACCTGCCCGGAGGCGCTGTTTTCATTGAGTGGCAAGGTTCTTCGAACAATACAGATGAACATATTTTTATGACAGGACCTGCAAATTATAGTTTTGTTGCAGATTACATATTGTAATTTGATATTTATTTATGTTAAGATTTAAGCATAATAATAAAAGGAGAAATATATATTATGAAAAATTATGAATTACTAACAATCTTCAAACCAAATTTGGACTCTGAAGAAGTAGATAAAATTATCGCAAAAATTAATGATGTTATTTCTGAATTTGGCGGTAAGGTAGAATCTTCAGACAAAATTGGCAGAAAAAAATTAGCTTATGATATCCAAAATTTTAGAGATGGATTTTTCTACTCTTCAATTTTGAGCTTACCTGCAGATAAAGTTGCAGAATTCAGAAGACAACTTAGATTGAATGATTCAATTTTAAGAACAATGTTTATGGAAGCTTCAGAAAAGGCATCTGTATAATATAAAAGGAAGGTAAAAAATGTCATTAGCTAAAGCAGTTGTAACAGGAACATTATATAGAGCACCGGAAAAACGTTTTACACAAAATAACATTGCAGTTTCTTCTTTTGTGCTTAACATAGGTGAAAGAGAAGAAATGCTTATCAGAGTTATTTCCAGAAGAACCGGACTGGATGAAATCGTTTCAGGCTTAAATAAAGGTGATAAAGTTCTTGTTGAAGGCAGACTTCAAACCGCAGCTGTTAAAATGGATGACGGAACGGAAAAGAGAATCTTTGAAATTGATGCAGCAACTATTGAACCGTTCAATGGCAGCGGCATCTCTCAGAGCTCATCTTCAAGTTCAAACTATGGAACGGAAGAAGTTGTAAAAATAGAATCCGACGATTTTTCAAATGAATTAATCGGAGAAGACGAAATTCCGTTTTAGTAATTAGAAAGTATTTATTACAAAATAAGGCTAGAAAGGCAAATTAAAACAATGGCAAGACAAAACGAAGCAGATAAGAAAAAACGTAAAAACTGCAGTCTATGTGCGGATAAAGTTGAAGCAATAGATTACAAAGATGCTGCTAAATTGAAAAGATACTTAACAGAAGCAGGGAAAATTATTCCTCGCAGAATTACAGGTAACTGTGCTGCTCACCAACGTATGATAGCAAAAGCTATTAAACGTGCAAGAGAAGCATCAATCATCAGCTACGTTTTTGATTAATCTTTTTCAAAAGAACGAACGGCCTTTTGCAGATCTGCAAAAGGCCGTTTTTAATATCCTTATATCCTAAAAAAATCTTCTGCATTTTGGGTAGTAGCATTTGCAAGCTCTTCATAAGAAATATTACGGAGTTTTGCAATTTCTTCTGCAACATATTTTACATATGCCGGCTGATTTTCTTTTCCTCTATATGGAACAGGGGTAAGGTATGGGGCATCTGTTTCAAGCATTAGTCTATCAAGAGGAACTTCTTGTGCAACCTCTTTCATTTTTTTTGCACTATTGAAAGTCACTACTCCGCCAATGGAAATATACCAACCCTCTTTTAAACATTCCCTCAAGAATTCTACACTGCCCGAAAAACAATGAAGAACAACCTTTGAATTTTTATTATACATTTTTAAAATATCAAAAGTATCCTTATGCGCATCCCTATCGTGCACAGCTATAGGAAGAGACAACTCATTTGCAAGTTTCACCTGTTCTATAAAAATTTCTTTTTGCAAATCAATATTCTTTTTATCCCAATAATAATCTAAACCTATTTCACCAATTCCTACTATTTTTTCCGAAGATGAATATTCTTTTATTTTTTTTAACACAGAAGAATTCCAGTCTTTGGCCTCTTCCGGATGAATACCTAACAGGCCGAATACATTATCATATTTTTTAACTAAATCCATTACTATGTCAATATCTTTTGCACAAGCGGCAGGTACAATAATTTTCTCAACACCATTAGCTTTTGCGTTTAATATGCTTTCTTCATCAGTAATTTTTTCCAAACAATTTATATGAGTATGAGTATCAATCAATTTTGCCATTATATTTACCTCTTTATATAATTATACCACGCAAGGAATTTATGGTATAATCCGAATATGAGAGAAGAACATTTAAAAATATCAATAGCACACTTATACCCTAAACTACTTAATTTGTATGGGGATATCGGTAATATTATCACACTAAAAAAACGCTGCGAATGGCGAGGTATAGACGTCGAATTTGAAGAAATAAATGTTGGAGACAAAATTAAAGAACATGACATATATTTTATAGGCGGCGGTCAAGACAAACAACAGGAAGAAGTTGCAGATGAACTATATCGACAAAAAGATTTTTTAACAGAAGAAAGAGATAAAGATGCGGTATTTTTGGGGATATGCGGTGGTTACCAATTGTTTGGGCATTACTATCAACCCCACGATAAAGCAAGATTAAACGGAATTAGCCTTATGGATGCCTACACAGTTGCCGGCAGCACAAGATTTATCGGAAACGTGACTGCAAAAGCAGATTTTCTTAAACCAAATACCCTTGTAGGATTTGAAAATCACAGTGGTCTGACATACTTACAAGGAGAAACCAAACCGCTTGCAACAGTAGATGTTGGGAACGGTAATAACGGTAAAGATAAAACTGAAGGCGGCAGATATAAAAATGTTTTTGGGACATATTTGCATGGTTCCTTCTTGCCAAAGAATCCACATTTTGCAGATTACATGATTGAATTGGCACTCAAAAAGCGCTACGGGGAACCCATAACGCTTTTACACCTTGATGATAATCTGGAAATTAATACTCATAACTCGTTAATTGAGAAGTCATACTAATTATTACTCCTCTTCAGGACCATCGTTAATATAATCCCAAAACGGTCCCGATCCATCTTTACCGCCTGTATTACCTGCCGTCTCACTAGAATCATTGCCATCATTTGTAAATTTGGACCCATCCCTGGAGCCACTATTACCCGCAGTTTCAGTAATATAATCTGATGCATCATCAGTGAATACTTGCCCTTTTACTCCAGGGGTACCGGCAACTTCCAATTGGTCTTGACTATCACTTGAACTTGTTACTGTCCCTGAATTTTTCCATACGTCACTATCCCAATTCTGACTCGGAACACCCGGCTGATTTTGTTGAACATCCATATCAGTCACAGCATCCTCATCTTCAACTTGCGCATTATCCTTGGCGGCTGCAGCAACAGGCTCCTGAACCACTCCGAAGCTTTTTGCATTAATAAGAATAACATCTTCACCAAGCTTATTTGGCAAACTTTTACCATTAGAATCAAACACTGCGGCAAAACAATTTTTGATTTCCGTACCATCTTTTCTGCATTTTTTATTATAACTGATGACAACAGGAGTACCATCTGCCAGTACTATACCCACATTAGAGCTTGAATAATCTGCGGCTCTGCCCCTAAGATCAGTTCCGTTCATACCAAAAGTAGACTCTCCATTTGCAGCCTCTGATATTGAATATGTTCCGTTATCTAATGTTATATTATCGTAACCCCAACAATCAGTTAAATTATTTGTAGAACATACTTTTATAATTTTTAAATGTTCCCTTAACGCATCAACAAATGCTGCAGTATTTGCGTGATTACCTGCTCTGTCAACCGCACTCAACGAGTCTACCGCTTCTATTATTTTTGTTCTCTCAACTTGTGCTGCCGTCGTCAATTTACGTTCTTTTACACTTACATTTACCGTAGGCAAAACCATTACAGAAATTACACCAATTATTACAAGAACAATCAGTATTTCTGCAAGAGTATACCCTCTACTGGATGTACTATTCTTAAGATCGGTCTTTATACTCATATTTACTATCTCCATTATTAATATTTATTAGTCATCACAATAATCACCGCTATCACCATTTTTGGCACCCGTAGAACCGCAGGTTTCATTTTCTTCATTTTCATTGCTGTTTTTATTACCCCAGTTGAAATCAGGAAGTTTTATGTCAGCCGCACTTGCACCTGGCGCAATACCGACCGTTCCACCAACTGCGCTATTACCTGGTTGAACAGAAGAATTTGCAGATGCATTTGTCGCCACAGAATCATTTGAAGCGCCAAAGCTCTTAGCATTAATTAGTATTACGTCTTCTCCAAGCTTGTTTGGCATACTTCTGCCATTAGAATCAAACACTGCCGCAAAACAGTTTCTTGGCTCAGTACCGTCTCTTCTGCATTTAGTATTGTAACTGATGACAACAGGTGTACCATCCGCTAATACTAAACCCACATTGGAGCTTGAATAATCTGCAGATCTACCCCTATGGTCTGATCCATTCATACCAAAAGTGGACTCACCATTTGTAGCTCCAGATATAGAATACGTGCCTTCACCCATAGAGATCTCGTCATAACCCCAACAATCTGTCAAATTATCAACAGAACACACTTTTATAATTTTTAAGTGTTCCCTTAACGCATCAACAAATGCTGCAGTATCAGCATGATTTCCGGCTCTGTCAACCGCACTCAACGAGTCTATCGCTTCTATTATTTTTGTTCGCTCAACCCTTGCGGCAGTAGCCAATTTACGTTCTTTTACACTTACATTTACTGTAGGCAAAACCATAACCGAAATAGTTCCAATTATGACAAGAACAATTAAAATTTCGGCAAGAGTATATGCCTCTTTAACATTCTTAACCATATCCCGGAATTGCGCGCACATATCAAACTCCTTAAACAATATCTATTATATATCTATATTATATCATATCTATATTTATTTTTCAAGTGCTTAATTACATACACCAATAATGTAGCCAATAAAGCCAATAACAGGAACATCGCATAATCCGCCATTGCCGTTGTTACCAGAGTTATTACCTTTACCGTTGTTAGAGCCGCCGTTATTTGTGCCACCGTTATTACCGGAATTATTTCCGTTACCATTATTAGTAC
>Ga0256405_10013059_pt1 | contig 10070 bp, 7 predicted proteins | sample RumenRJG_02DNA_FD_189096 | JGI IMG/M metagenome (GOLD analysis project Ga0256405, IMG submission 189096) | Bovine rumen microbial communities from Lethbridge, Alberta, Canada - RJG_02 | ecosystem: Host-associated > Mammals > Digestive system > Stomach > Rumen | place: Canada: Alberta | collected... | reverse complement strand
TAGCCATTGTCAATGATCTCCTGTTTCGGAACAAAGAAGCTCTGTTCGGTGCGTTCTCTGTTTTCCTCCCCGGCGAGATTGTGGAAACGGGCAATAATGTCCGGAATGTCACTGGCCTCGATCGGGCTGCGCTTGTCATCCAGGCTGAATCCGTCGGCTTTCATGTCATAGAACCAAACCTTATCGGTGCCGCCGTGGCCGGTTTTGGTAAAAATCAGGATCGCCGTGGATACACCGGCGTAAGGCTTAAACACACCAGAGGGCATGGAGATGACCGCCTCGAGACGGTTGAATTCCACCAGTTCCTGCCGCAGGGCTTTATGTGCTTTGGATGAACCGAAAAGAACACCGTCCGGAACAATGGAGGCACAGCGGCCGCCCGTTTTAAGCGCTTTCAGGAATAGCGCAAGGAACAGGAGTTCTGTCTTCTTGGTTGGCGCAATCGTCAGCAGGTCCTTGGAGATGGTTTCTTTGTCCAGACTTCCGGTGAAAGGCGGATTGGCCATGATCAGGGAGTATTCATCTCTGTGGGTATTGTCCTCGGAAAGGGAATCCATCCAGGTGATATTGGGTGCCTCAACGCCGTGCAGCATCATGTTCATGGCGCCGATGCGCAGCATGGTCTGATCCGTGTCAAAGCCGGTAAACATGGTGGTGGTATAGTGCTGCTTGTTTGCCTTCTGCATCAGTTCTTTGGCGTAATGCTCCGAAATGTACTGTGCCGCGGCGCAGATAAATCCTGCTGAGCCCATGGCCGGATCGCAGATGCTGTCCTCCAGTGTCGGCTGCATCAGTTCCACCATCATTTTGATAATGTGACGAGGTGTCCGGAACTGCCCATTGGTGCCGCTCTGAGCGATCTGAGACAAAAGATACTCATACACATCGCCCATAATGTCCTTGTTGTTAAGATCCAGGCTGGTCAGGGCATCGACTACTTTCGCCAGCACACGCGGTGTCGGGACAAGGAAAAGCGCATCCTTCATATACCGGGCAAAGGCGGTGTCTTTGCCGGCGGTCAGTTCCGTCTTGATAAACGGGAACACCTTTTCCGTCATGTTTGAAAACATGGTTTCAGGATCATACTGACGGAAAACCGACCAGCGGCAGTTCTGGTGATTCTGGTCAAAAATAGGATCAACCACAGGCATGTCAAAAGCAGCGGCATTGGATTCCTTGCGCTGTTCATTGTCATCCAGAATCTTAATGAACAGCAGATAGGTAATTTGCTCGATGACGGTCAACGGATTCGTCATGCCGGATGACCAGAAAATGTCCCAGATCCCGTCAATCTTGTTTTTCAGTTCGCCTGTAATCATTGTGTATCTCCCCCATTTGTTTTCTCAAATACACAGCCAAATGGCTGTATCAAAAGTCGGAATCCAGCAGGAAATCCGTCCATTCCGCGGATCTCTTGCAGCGGAATCTGTCAGCTTAATCCATACTCCCCTTATTCAGCCAATGGCGTCAGTTTAAGGGGTAATTAGTGCATTTGAGTAGGTCAAATCAGCACTAATTTCAAAAGTTTGTGACAGTTATACACTTACAACTAGTAATGTTTGTGCAATAATATTTGCACCAATTTCGTTGTAATTTGCACCGATTTCATGTAAAATTATGGCGCATATCTATACTAGTTGGAGGTAACTCATGTCGACCAGCAAATCTTTCAACAAAAAGAATAATACCTACTATGTCTACGACACTCAGTATGTTTGGAGTGAGGAGAAACAAAGGAAGGTACGTGTTCGTAAATGCATTGGCAAACTTGCTGCAGATGGCACTATCGTACCAACGCGAAAGAAGAAAGTTAGTGCAGTTGAGGCGGGAAATACTAGTTCAAAGGTATCTACCGAAGCAATGACTCAATTATGTAGCACATTCGTTAATTGCATTGATGTTGCAAGTGATGCATTGGCCAGTATCAAGGATAACCTTCTTTCACTTCAGAAGCAAATCGCTTCTGATGAAGAAGAATAAAATCTATCAGCCTTCAATTAGAAAATTATATCGGTCCGTAAAACGTCTGTTAGTGTTTTCTAATAAGGAGGACAAGATGGATTTTTGCAGCATGTTGAGATTGGTTCAGTTTCTCATAAGTGTAGCCAGTCTGCTTTCTTCAGCAGATACAGTCGATATGTTCAGAAAACGCCCTCAGGATTTTACCCGCAAGTCAAAAATGGATTTTTTACGGCTGCTTTATTTTGTTATATTTCGATTTTGCAGCAATACAAATTCTGAAGCTGCTTTCTTCTATGCGAATATCAATTGTGGATCAGAACAGATCACGCGTCAATCGATTTTTGCCCGTATTCGTTGTCTTTCCTATTCAGGTTGGGAAACTTTGATGAAGAAGTTTTCAGAATTGTTTTATTCGTCCGGATCGTTGGTTAAGAAACTAAAAGGTTATCTTCTCTGGGCAACTGATACTTCTGCTGTTGAGTTTTCTGATTCCGCTGAATCAAGAGCTCAATTAGGCGTTCACTTAGGAAATCACACTTCAAAGCAATCAGATGCAGGCAAAGTTCTTGCACGCTGTGGTGGATTGTTGGATATTTTAAACAGCTTTTTTGTGGATTATGTCATAAAACCATTTTCATGCTCAGAACGAAGTATTTTGCGTGACCAACTTCTGAAGTATCAGTCTATCTTATCTTTACATAAGATTATTGTACTTGGAGATCGAGGCTATATTTCGCTTGCCTTGATGGTTTTAATGAACTATTTAGGCTTCAAGTTCTGTATTCGTGGCAGGAGAAGCGATTACAGGAGTCTGATAGGAAGAATGGCAAGCAATGACGAAAATATCATAATTAAAGCAACAAAATCTGTTTTAGCCAGACTTGATGATCCGATTGTCCTTGATTGGCTAAAGGAACATGGATCTTTTTCTGTACGGGTAGTTAAACAATACTTTACAAATCCTAAAAATGGGCAAATGGAGTTATGGATATATTTTACAAATCTTTCTCAAGAAGAATTTTCCACAGAAGAAATCACTAAGCTTTATGCCAGAAGATGGCGAATTGAAACGACCTACCGCACGCTAAAAGTAGAATGTGAATGGGAACGACACACATCTGCAAAGGTCGAAATTGCCTATAATCTGTTGTATGGAAAAGTATTTCACTATAATTTGAATGGAATTATCCGCATGGAATTTGAAAAAGGATTAGTAAAAAAAGCGGATGACAAGTACGAACCTTGTGTTAATGAACAAGCTCTATTTGAAAAATTGATTGCTGAAAACCTTCTTGGTGCTCTTTATTACTCTGATTTTGGAAGACTTTTTAGAATTATGCAAAATGTTAATGACAGTCTTCATGCACTAAAAGGAACTATTCGCCCAGATAGACATTACGACCGTTGGGGGCGTCCTGTAAAAACAAGCCATAAATACAGATTCAGGATTGATGGGAGAAGCTATCCAAAAGTATCGCTTATCAACGGTTGCATGAGAACCTGTAAATAAAATCCATCTAAGAATGGGTTCTTGATAATGAGTTATATGCATTTTTATCAGGCTGCAAATCACTCCTGAAAAAAACAATATGTGATTCGGAAATGAGATGAGTTAGGTTAGTATAACTCCAAAAATTATACTAACCGCTCATCACACTTACCTTAAACTGACGCCATTGACTCCCCTTATTCAGCACATGTCCCGACCTGCTGCCGGGCAGGAAATGTTCCGCCTCATTTTCCTTCGGCAAAATGTCCAATGGACATACCTGTTCTCCTTCAACTATTGTAGTAATCTATTGCAGCATCAGCTAATCTTTCAAAGGCTTCCTGATACTCCGGCACCACGGAAATGCCGTGAAAACTGTTACCATTTTTATAATAATAACGGCTCAAAGCTTCCATGATTCCTTGCATATCCAAAATAGACTCATTGGCAAGCGCATCAGCCAGTGTCCTGTTAAAATCTGTAAATTGAAGTCCATTCTTCTCCTGTACGTTGATCGGATTGATCTTATTGCCAAGCACAGCAATACCATTGAAGCGTGAAAGAGAATCAGCACCATAAACCCATATAATAAATTCGTCACTGTATCCTCCGAAATATCCCAGGCACATAAGCGCTTCATTCAGAGCAAAAACGACAGGCTCCTGTATCATATTTGCCACAGCTTGCAGCCAAGCAAGAGAACCAACGTAATCGCTTCTTCTTGGTAAATTCTGCTTCTTCGGATTATAAACCGGCAGTGCTGTTGTCCTGCGGTTGGCTAAATCCATCTTCACACGATTTTCGAGCAGGTGCATCATATATTCAGGTGGAACCCGTACATTGTTTTTCCAATTCTGAACCGTCCGAAATGGGATTTGATAACGCCTGGCAAATTCAGCCTGTGTGTCTCCCAGACTGTTTCTCATTTCCTGAATATTGATTCATATCACCTCGCATCTCTACTGTACACCCAATGGGTACATAATATCAAGAAAGAAATAGACAGAAATGCTTTCTTGCCTGTCTGCTTCATTGTCCCTGATCAGAACCATTGATAGGGAAACTGTACAAAAACGTTTTTGAAATGTGAGTATTCGACAGTTTAAGGCATCAGAGGGGCCTTTTTGTCACAACTGATAATACTTCCGTTTCTTTAAAAGTTCTGTACAGTCTAAAGAGGGGTGCAAATCAACCATATATGTACAGCACTCATGGCAGGCATCAATGCCTTCCTGAAATTGTTAAACGTTTTCCTGCAGTTTCTCAAATTGATCTTGTCGTTCTTCCAACCGTAAATCTATGAATCTATGATTCACTCACCATAGGCTCTTTTCAGGCTCGAGATTCCATTATTTTAGCCTCAGTTTTCGCTTAAAACACTTTAAAAACGGTCTAATTGAGTCATTTACGAATCAAAAATGGCCTTATGGTAGATCATCCATAGACCATCATCGCAGAAAGGATCTCGTCCTTCCCGGAAACCGTCCCCTCTTCCACGCTGAAACCTGAGGGGCGGATGGGCATCGCCCCGCCAACCATACGAATGACATTCTCTCACAGATCGTGTATGTTGGAATGAATCATATCTCTTATCTCATTCATCGGGCCCGTTTCTGTCCAATAGCTCCTGCATTTTTTATCGATCAATGCACGCGATACGGCGACCGGATTGAACATATGGACACCATCATTTGACCGGGCATAGCCATCATACCAGAACAGGAGTTCCTCCAGGGAAGGCTGCGTATAGCCCTTTCGCTGCATCAGGTCCTGTATTTCCTCGCGGGTAAACCCAAAATACGCATAAAACTGATCATCCTGAAAAGCAGAAAACTCATGAAACATATTCAGCGGAGAACCACTGGGATTTTTGGCTATGGGAAGGATGCCTGTCATATAGACCAGATGGACATAGGGCTTGTCTTTCAGCAATCCTTTCAGAAAAAGGAGGTATTGTTGCTTATCCGACTCCGTCACAGAGGGCGTCTCAAAGAAGGCATCCCATTCATCAATCACAAACACAAACGATTCCCCTGTCTGCATCAGCAGTTCCGGGAGATCTTTCTCCGCGGGAAACGTCAAATCCGGATACTGATGCTGCAGATCTTCCCTGAGCAGGAACGCCAGTTTGGAATGTAAAGCCGCGAAAGATTGTACTTTATCAAGCAAGACATCAATCATATTGATGCGGATCACATTCAGTTTGCCCTGCCGGGGCCAGCACAGTTTTCGTTCTTCCGTTCCCCGGGGATTGGCGGCAAAGCACTTGTCCTGTTCCGGCTGGAGCATCCCCAATGCAAGTTGCTGAAATAACTCTCTGCTTTCCTCCCCGGTGTTTTTATCAAAGAATGCCGCAATCATGTTCGCGTTCACCGATTTTCCGAAACGCCTGGGTCTGGTGACACAGATATATTTGTTGCCTGCACAGACATAACGATACAGTGTATCGATCATCATTGTCTTATCGACATAAGTATCACATAACGCTGCTTCTGCAAATAGCTTATATCCTGTTCCGTTGTTTAAGAAGTTCATCCGGAGTCTTCTCCTTATCTTATATCCTTTCCGGAATTGACCTGGTCTGAACCGGATTTAAGAATCTGGCGCTGCGTCCTGGGGACATTCTTTGATTTTTTTGCTTTTGGTTATTATCCTGTACATTTATTATACATGATTTCACGGGAAATTACAGTAATGGCACAACAACTTTATATCAACTTTTGAATTTCTTTTCTGTCCGCCGTCCTGCTGTTCCGTTCCAAATGCGGGACGACCGTCATTTTGCGTTCGTGACCTTTAGCCGGCTGATGCATGCCCGCCGGCTGGAGGTTCTTGCGGCAGCTTCCATCTGCACACAGCACTGCGCAAAACCGGACAGACAGGACCGGGAAACAGCGACGTTATATGGTTCCCGGTCCTGTCTGTCAGGTCATTTGCTTACCAGAAATGTCCGCGGAGCAGATCCATCAGCGAGCAGAAATTGTATGGTTCGGCGTTTTGTCCTTTCATCGTGCAGGGCTTTTCGTCCCCCTCATACTCAATGCACAGATTCCACTCGGTATCCGGCGCATTTCCGGGCGGCGAATAGGTCTTTTTCCATTCGCCCATATGCAGACGTTCAAGGCTTTTCACGAATTCCGGGAATGTGTATCCCAGCAGGAACGGTTCGGCCTTCCCCGTCTCCGGTCCGGACAGGCATTCCTTCATCACCTGGACCTTTTCCCCGGAAAACGTGGCAGTAAGGCGCGTCCCGTTTCGTTCAACGGTCAGCTTTCGCATTCGGGGCAGCCGGGCATTAAAGGCGGTGTCTTTCCGTTCCGTCTTTGTGGTTTCAAGTGTCTGACCGGTCTCCGCGTAGGCCTTTGCAGCCATTTGCAGGTATTCCCGGCTGCACTGAATCCTTGTCATCAGGTTCGGCATGCGCATCGCCTCCGGATTCAGCGGATCGGTTTCCATTAACCGGATCAGCCGGCGGATTTCGCGCCGGAGCGAATGGATTTGCTGCAGAATGAATTCCGGCGACTGGCCCTCAAGGGTATTCCTGTAATAGGTTTCAGGAGAGATCATCATTGTTGTCTCACCTCCATGGGTATGCTCAGGTCTTTTGTGGTCGGATCCCGATCCTCCCCATAGCACAAAATGGCTGCGGGTCTTTTCGCTGCAGATTCTGCTGCGTATGGATCAGGCCATGCCCTATTGTATCATTTCCGGAAAAGAAAAATGTCGCTTGACAAGCGACATTTTTTCAAGAGGACATTGTGCGGGAAATGTGATACACCAAAGGTCCTAAACAGGAAACAATCGACCCTTTCAGCGAAGATGATAGGAAAGCGAGATGGTCTCATGTTCCGGGATCTCTTCCGTCTCGGAATAGTCCGTGCAGGAACAGCTGATGTAATTGGCATTGACCCAGCCGGAGAGGGTGATGGCCTCCCCGTCATAAATCCGCACCTGTGCATAGTATTTGCCCCGGTAGGAGCGAACCCGCACCAGTTCAAACTCATCGGTTTTATTCAGGTACCCCACCCGGCTGCCCGGGTAAAGTGTTCCCACGTTGTCCCCCTTCTGCGGGGTGTCCCACATGGCAACGCGGGAGCCGGTGCAGCAGATATGCTCACCGTCCCGGTTGTACATGTTGACCTTTTCCGGCAGTCCGTCGGTAAAGGCGCCCTCGTGGGTAATCAGATGGGCGGCCGCGGCGGCCTCGCCAACGGTCTGCACTGCCCTGGAGGGGTCCGCCAGGGCCGACAGGGGCAGGGCCAGACAGAGGAAAAGCGCGATAATCAGATGTTTCATTTTTCTCACTCCAGTTCAAACGCACCGGTATACAGCTGATAATACGTTCCCTTCTGGGCAATCAGGTCATCGTGTGTTCCCCGCTCGATGATTCTGCCATGATCCAGCACCATGATGGCATCTGAGTTACGGACCGTGGAAAGGCGGTGTGCAATGACAAAGACGGTGCGTCCGCGCATCAGATTGTCCATGCCCTGCTGGACCAGGGCCTCGGTACGGGTATCAATGGAAGAGGTGGCCTCGTCCAGAATCATGACCGGCGGATTCGCCACGGCGGCCCGGGCGATGGAGATCAGCTGGCGCTGGCCCTGGGAAAGGCTGGCGCCGTTTCCGGTCAGGAGCGTGTCATAACCATCGGGCAGACGGCGGATAAAGTCATCCGCGTTGGCCAGGCGGGCCGCTGCCATGCATTCCTCATCCGTGGCATCCAGACGGCCGTAGCGGATGTTTTCCATGACGGTTCCGGTAAACAGATTCACTTCCTGCAGCACAACGCCCAGGGAGCGGCGCAGGTCGGGCTTGCGGATCTTGGTGATGTTGATGCCGTCATAACGAATCTTTCCGTCCGGAATGTCATAGAAACGGTTAATCAGGTTGGTAATGGTGGTCTTTCCGGCACCGGTGGCACCGACAAAGGCGATCTTCTGGCCGGGATGCGCGTACAGGGAAATGTCATACAGCACCTGCTTCTCCGGTACATAGCCAAAGTCCACATTTTCCATGACCACATCGCCGCGCAGCTGCTTGTACTCGGTGAGGCCGGAATCCCGGTGGGTATGGCGCCATGCCCAGTGTCCGGTGGGCACCGGCGACTCGGTAATGGTTCCATCTTCGGCAATAGCGGCATTGACCAGGGTGACATAACCATTGTCCTCCTCCGGTTTCTCATCCATGATGGCAAAAATCCGGGTGGCGCCGGCCAGACCCATGGCCACCATGGACACCTGCATGGAAATTTGGCTCACTGTCTGGGACATATGGCGGGACATGCTCAGGAAAGAGACGATCGCGCCGATGGTAATAGGATGGATGCCCGTCAGGGAGAGGTTCGGGGCTTTCAGGACGGCCAGGAGACCGCCGGCGATGGCCAGCAGCACATACATCATGTTGCCGATGTTGCCCAGAATGGGCATCAGGGTGTTGCCGATGCGATTGGCCTGTTCCCCGTCATGGAAGAGCTGCTCATTGAGCCGGTCAAATTCTTCGAGGTTCTGTTTTTCATGGGAGAAGACCTTGACCACCTTCTGCCCTTCCATCATCTCCTCAATGAATCCTTCCTCTTTGGCCAGCGATTTTTGCTGCGCCACCATGAAGCCCGCACTCATGGCGCCGCGTTTGCCCGTAATCATGAACATGAGGACAAGAACGACAATCACCAGCAGCGTCAGCCAGACACTGTACAAAAGCATCATGGTAAAGACGGAGACAATGGTCAGAGTGGACTGGATGACGTTAGGGAGGCTCTGGCCAATCAGCTGCCGGATCGCATCCGTATCATTGGTATAAGTACTCATGATTTCCCCGTGGGAATGGGTATCAAAGTACCGGATCGGCAGGGTTTCCATGCGGTCAAACATGGCATCCCTGAAACGCTTCAGCGTTCCCTGCGTGACTTTGGCCATGGTGCGGCTCTGAATAAAGGAAGCGAGAACGCCCAGAAAATACAGGCTGCCCATGGTCAGGAGATTAGAAAAGAGTTTTGTCTCAATGGCGGGATATCCAAGAGACAGACCGGGAAGGACGCAATCGTCGATGATGCGCTGCATGAATATGGTGGCAACCGCCGAGGAAATGGCGTTAAACACAATGCACAGCGGCACCAGAACCATTTCTTTTTTGTATCCCTGCATGACAAAACGGATAAGACGGCCCAGGATTTTCGGGTTAATGCTTTTGATTCCGGTTCCGGGAACCGGTCGTCCCTGCCTGCGGCGATTCTGTGACATTTACGCCACCTCCTTTCCCCGGGTCTGAATGGTATAAATCTCGTGATAAATGCCCTTGAGAGCCATCAGTTCCTCATGGGTGCCCTGCTCGACGATGCGGCCGCCGTCCATGACCAGAATCATGTCCGCGTTTTCCACGGAGGACACCCGCTGGGCGATGATGATCTTGGTGGTATCCGGAATTTCCTCTGCAAAGGCGCGCCGGATCAGCGCATCCGTCCGGGTATCCACGGCCGAGGTGGAATCATCCAGAATCAGAATTTTCGGATGCCGCAGCAGCGCCCGTGCAATACACAGCCGCTGTTTCTGGCCGCCGGAAACATTGGTTCCGCCCTGTTCAATCCGCGTGTCATACCCATCCGGGAAGGTCTGAATGA
>Ga0256405_10013058_pt1 | contig 10070 bp, 8 predicted proteins | sample RumenRJG_02DNA_FD_189096 | JGI IMG/M metagenome (GOLD analysis project Ga0256405, IMG submission 189096) | Bovine rumen microbial communities from Lethbridge, Alberta, Canada - RJG_02 | ecosystem: Host-associated > Mammals > Digestive system > Stomach > Rumen | place: Canada: Alberta | collected... | reverse complement strand
CAATTGACATAGCGGATCTAGAACAAATACACGATTTGTCATATCTACATGAGGAATCTTTAGATTTGGTTCATCAACAATATAATCTCCATAATAAATAATATCTAAATCTAAGGTTCTATTCCCCCAGTGTACTTCTCTTGTCCTATTTTCACTTGCTTCTATTTCATTTAATTTCTCTAATAACTCCTGTGGAGTTAAAACTGTTCTAATTTCAGCACATGAATTAACAAAGTCCTCTGTTGCAGCATCACCATATGGTTTTGTTTCTATTCTCCTACTCTCTTTTACAAACTCAATCTCTTTTGTATCCTTAAGTTTTTGAATAGCATTATCTAAATATTTATTCTTGTCTCCCAAATTAGAACCAAGAGCAATATAACAAGTTGTCCACTCTTTTGTGGTCTTTACAGATACATAATTAAACACCTGATTCATTGGAGCATTTGGCTTTTTAACTTCAAGTGTGATTTTCTTTGCAATTTTGTAATTAACTAGTATCTCTTTTGCTAATCTAGAAACTAAGGTTTCTATTAAATCAAAACAATTGTCCTTAAAGAATGCAACTATAAACTTAGAAACCTTTGCATAGTTTATAGTTAAATCTAATAAATCCTCTTTCGCAGCCTTGGAAATATCAACAACTAAATCCACATCTACAACCCATTTTTGAGGGTTGACCTTTTCTTCTGGATTAACTCCATGACAGGCCATTATTTCAAGGCCGTTAATTATTATATGCGAATCTTCTTGATAATACTTTTTCATTAAAATGTGCTGTAATCTGTATCTTCATCACTGCCGAAGCGGTTAATCTTTATATCCTCACGCATTGGAAGGCCTCTGCCTGGCTTGTAATCCACGTATTTATTAATTGCTTTCTTAAACTCTTCCATTGTTTCTGGTGCGACTTCACCTTGTGCCTCTTCAGTTTCATCTTTACCTTGGATAACAAAGTCTTCGATATTTGTTTCTTCAACAACTTCCTCTGCTGGAGCCTCTTCTTCAAAAACTTCCTCAACTGGAGCTTCTTCAGCAACTTGTACTGGAACAAAGCTCTTATCAATGTCAGCAACAACATCTGAAAGTTTCTCTTTCTTTTCTTCTCCCTCTTCCTCTGTTGGTTGAATATTGGAACCCTTTGCATGAAGAACTGCATCTATTGCTGCTTTATTTTCTGCAATATCGTGTACTCTTACGAATAAATAACCTTTTTGTGCAGCAAGTGCTGTTGTATTAACAGTTGGGATTAATCTATCTTCTACATTTCCACCAAAGAATGATTTTCTAGATGTACCTAATAATAGTGGATAACCTATACTCATTAATTGACGGTATTTTAATAATAACTCCCAGTCTTCACCAGCATTGTGGTTAAAACCAATACCACCATCTAATAAGATCTTTTCTTTCTTAATTCCTGCAACTCTTGCTCTTTCAACAGCATCTGTTAATCCTGCAATCTTGTCTTGCATTAACTTAACATCTTTGGATGATTCTCTTCTGTTATGGCATATACAAACTGCTGCATCATGATTAGCAATAACCTTAGCCATTCTAGGGTCTCCTAAACATGTTACATCATTAATCATGTCTGCACCATTATCTAAACAAACGTCTGCTACATTTGAATAATATGTATCTATAGATACAGGTATATTAAAATGGGCCTTGATTTCTTTCAAAACTGGAAGTACTCTACCAAGTTCTACTGGAGCTTTAACAATATCTGCACCAGGTCTTGTAGATTGGCCACCGACATCTATAATTTCGGCTCCATCTCTTATCATTTGATAAACTCTTTCAAAGAGATCTCCCTTTAGTCTACTAGGCTCATAGAAAGAATCATCGGTAACGTTAAGAATACCCATGATATGTGTGCCTTCTTTAAATTCCCTATTCCCTATTATCATAAAATCTCTCCTACTTTAAGCTTGCAATTTGAAGTATTCTTTTTATTGTTTCTTCAGACATATCTCCCCTTGTTGCCATGGTTTGTGTCTTAGAACCAACTTTCTTAATTCCACGAGCTGTCATGCAAGTATGCTCACCTTCTATTATAACTAATACACCTGCAGCATTCAATTCCTTGTAAATAGCATCTGCTATTTGCTCTGTCATTCTCTCTTGCATTTGGAAGCGTTTTGCGTAGCAATCTACTAATCTTCCAAGCTTGCTTAGACCAACAACTTTATCTTGAGGCATATATGCAATTAATACATGTCCAAAGAATGGCATGAGGTGATGTTCACAAGTGGATGCAAAGTCTATATTCTTCTCAATAACTATTTCTCTACCATCTTGTGTGAATGTTCTGCATAAATAATCTTTTGGATCTTGGTTATATCCAGCGGTGATTTCTTCATACATTCTTGCAACTCTTTCTGGAGTTTCTTTAAGACCTTCTCTATTTGGGTCTTCGCCTACTGCTTCGATTATCATTCTTACAGCTTGCTCAATTTTCTTTTTGTCTACTTCTTTTTGCATAACTATTCCCTCGTATTATTCAATTAAAATTGAATATTTTCAAATAGCGTGAGTGAGCCACATACTATTATTACGTCTAAATCGCTATTAAGATTATCTTTTATTGCATCATTAATATTTTCTATTTTGTTAGATTCATAGCCTAATTTTTTGGCTAAATTTATTAGCTGATCCATTGTTGCTGCACGTGGTGATGTGGATTGGATAAAAGTTGTCTTGAAAGACAATGGGAGCAATTGTTTTAATACTCCTTCCATATCTTTATCTGCAAGCATTCCAATTACAAATCCAATCTTCTTGCCACTAAAATATGCTTTAACCGTTCTAACTAATGAACTTGCACCTTGAGGATTATGTGAGCCATCTAAAACGATGTATTTATTATCTATTTTTTTAACCTCAAAACGAACTGGCCACTTGGCATTAAAGACACCTTTTAGGGTGTTCTTTAAAGTTATGTTCCATCCCTGCTTTTTAAGTTCTTCTATTGCGGCTATTGAAAGAGATAAGTTTTGGGCTTGATATTCACCTAATAATCTAGTTGTGTAATTGATACCATCTATGCAAATAACTTGTCCTTCATCTACATCTCTGGATATAACTATTCCTTCTGGTGCAACTACTACTTCCTTGGCAACTTTTCTTATTTCTGCCATTACTTCTTCGCTTTGTGCAAATGTGACGGCTTTATCTTTGATAATTGCGGCCTTTTCTCTTGCTATTTCAGCATATGTATTTCCAAGTAGTGCACAATGATCTAAACCTATTGCAGTTATTATTGCAAGCTCTTTATTTTTAATTACGTTAGTTGCGTCTAATCTTCCACCTAAACCTACCTCTAAAACAACTATGTCACAGCCAACATCTTTGAACATTAAAAATGCTGCAACTGTTTCAATTTCAAAGGCAGTTAAATAATACTTTGTATTATTTTCTCTCAATTTTTCTATTGTGTTTTTAACAATTTCAAGGTACTTTGCAACTAGTTCTTCACTAGCCATTTCGTTGTTTATTAAGAATCTTTCTCTGTAGTTATAAATGTATGGGGAATTATATGTTCCAACCATATATCCATTTTCTTTTAGAATGGATGTTATATATGCTGTAACACTTCCCTTCCCATTCGTTCCTGCAACATGGACAAATTTTAAAGAATCCTCAGGATTATTAAGGAAATCACAAGCCATTTGCATTCTTTCCAGGCCGTAGTCTGAACCATACCTAGAAATATTCATAATGTAAGAAAGAGCTTCTTTATATAACAAAACGAAGCACCCCCTCCGTGGAAGCACTTCTCGCAAGTGAAGCGGGAGCGAAATCTGCACCGCAAGTTTTTAAACTCTTCGTCCTTGGACACCCCCCGTTCCAATGGCACTTAACGCACAGTTTTCTACAACTTCCAAATTGAATAAATTTTTTAGGGTATATTTATTTTAGCACGAGATTATTGCATATGCAATATGAAACTATATAAACATTATCATATAAATTGGATATGTGTATAAGTTTCCATCCTTGCTAACTTTATTCTTATTTGTGAAGGTTACGCCTCTTTTTACAGTCTCTGGATCTTGAACAAATTTTAGAATTGCTCTTAAAAGATTCAATGTATTACCAGATCTAACCTCAACTGGCATAACGCATCTTTCATTGTAATCATCTAAGATGAAGTCTACATAACCCACACCTTTTCTGTCATAGTAGAATAAGTTGTGTCCATGTGCAGCTAATTCTGTTGCAACTGCTGTTTCATAAAGTGAACCTAATCCATTACCTTTTTCTTTATTTAAGATATCCATTATATTCTTTGAATATAATATACTGGATAAAATACCAACATCATTGTAATAGAGTTTAATTAAATTCTTTGCAGATGTGGATAATAATGGGAAGAAAGGATCTGATACAGCAAGAGAACCTAAAGTAATATTTGAAGCAAGAAGATAGTCTAAATCTTTCATGTAATTTGTAAGCATAACACCCTTCTTGTTGTTAACCTTGTTTGCTTGGATTCTCTTTACTTTTTCTCCCATATGCTCTGGTAAAGAATTATATATTGCAGAGATTTTAAATCTCTTTCTATTGTTTTCGTATCTATATATATCTTCCAAATAAAGATTTTTTACATATTCTTGATATTCTCTTACCTTGAAAACATTTTGTTCATTGACAAATGCATCTACAGCATATGGTAGTCCGCCAACAATTAGATATTTTTTGAAGTAATCCAACATAACTTTGTGGATACCATCTGAAACATTCTCAAGACTCATATAACACTTTTTTAGGTATTCTAACACGTTCTTTCCAACATTATTGGCTACAAGGAACTCCTCAAAATCCATTGGGAACATCCTATATTCAATGATGCAGTCTGTTGGTATGTAATTTTGTTTAATATCTATATTCGGAATTGAACCACAAACTATAAAACGGTATTTTTTATCTATACAAAGATCTCTCAAGAAAGGTAAAAGATGTGGGTATACTTGGATGTCATCTAAAACAATTAAAGTATCATTGTAATTACCAAGTAAATTACCATATAATGCACTCAACTGAAGATAAAAATCTTCAGTGTTCTTCACTGTCTTATAAATTTGAGCTGAATTTATGTCCTGTCTAAAGTTAATTTCAACAACATTCTCAAAATAATCTTTTGCAGTATTAGTAATAATATAGGTCTTTCCTATTTGTCTTGCGCCATAAATATATAAAATCTTGTCTGACTTGTTTTGGTAGTAGTTAACAAGTGTTTTTTCTATCTTTCTAGCGAACATAACAATACCTCTCTTGAAGTAATTTCAAGAGTATTATAATATAAAACCTAGACTTTTCCAATACTTTCTGGAGATTATTTCTAGATTTCCCTGACTTTTCTAGTAAATGGTAAATTATACGGTTAAAAGACCAGCGTCTATTACGAATTGACTTCCGTCTATATATTTTGCTTTATCTGAAGCAATGAATAATACAGAATTTGCAACATCTTCTGGTTCAATCCATGGAACTGGTAATAAATTTCCCGCACTTGCCTCGGCAATTTCTTCAGGTGTTTTGCCTTCCATTTGAGCTAGACCATCATTCATTGGAGTATTTACTCCAGTTGGATGAATTGATACTACTCTTACATTGTATGGAGCTAATTCTAAAGCTAAAGATTTTGTTAAACCAACAAGGCCCCATTTAGATGCTGCATAATGGCTTAATCTTCTCATACCTCTCATTCCACCAACGGATGAATTAAAGATTATTACACCGCTCTTTTGTTCTTTCATATATGGAATACATGCCTTTGCTGAAAGCCATCCACCCTTTAAGTTTATGTCTATCATTGTATCCCATTCAGACTCTGTCATTTCATCAGCGAATGCATATGCACATATGCCTGCATTTGAAAACAATACATCTATCTTTCCAAATGCCTCATAGCCTTTCTTTGCAGCCTCATATAAGTCTTTTTCAACTCTTACATCTCCGCCGTAAACAACACACTTTGAGCCTATTTCTTCTATCTCTTTTTTAAGTTTTTCTAAGTCTTCAGATGTTGTTGAATTATAGCTTGGATATGTTATTGGTTTTGCAAGGTCAAAAGCTATAATATTTGCACCTTCTTTAGCAAACGCTAAAGCAACAGCTCTTCCTTGTCCTTTTGCTGCACCTGTAATAAATACAACTTTGTTTTCAAAATCTTTCATTTTTATACCTATTTTTTAACGTAAATATCTAAATATTCATCAAGTGGAACTTCCAATGCTTGATTAATTAAATTTGTTGCTATCATCATTCCTGCAAATGCTGTTAATAAAACGATTTCAGATTCATTAAATCTTGCTTGCATTCTTGCAAATAATTCATCAGAAACCTTTACTGGATGATTAACGCATGCTCTACCGTAATCAACAAGTAATTGTTCAGTTTCATCAAGTACCAAATTATCAGGATCTCTGCCTGCATCTTTTAAAATTCTTCTAAAGAATGTTGAACAAATTAAACAATCGTTCTCTGTTGAAATAGCATGTGCATAAACATATGTTGCAAATTCTCCAACCACTTTCACTACATCATCTTTTAGTGGATACCATTCCATTAAAACTTTAAATGAAGGAACATGGTTTAAAAGCGTTTTCTTCATGTTTGTAATACGGCCATGCTCGTTTACTTGTCCGTCATAACAAGCTTTTTGCTCGTTATTTGCTTCTTCTCTTTCAATCATGTGAATTCGCATAAATGACCTCCAAAATCAAGATAATTATACTATTGTATGTCCAGAATTAACAAGATAATTGTTTTTCAGTATTGAAAAACTTGCATTTTTTTTGTAAAATATCCCTATACGTGTATTTTATTGAGAGAGGATTAAAATGATAAATAGTTTAGCCGCAAATAGTATTAACATGAATGCATGGCCAATGTATTTGATGTATGGGCTAATCGTTGCTTTTGTTACATTTGAATCGGTTTTTTATTTAGTTCGTTCAATTTTAAGAGCAAAAAAACTAAATATGGATATGGGAAAAATTAAGAAGGTTATTACAACCTCTGTTTCTTTCTCTATACTTCCAGCAATTGGAATCGGTATCGGTGTTGTAACGTTAGTCGGTGCGCTAGGTATAGCATTCCCAGCAATTAGATTATCAGTTGTTGGTTCACTTCAATATGAAGTTCAAATGGCAGATGGTGCTGCAACTGCAATTGGCGGTAGTTTAACAGGCTTGATTGGAAATATGGATGCAAATTCATTCTTAACAATCGCTGTTATCATGACAGTTGGTATTGTTTGGGGACCTTTACTTATTTCCTTATTCTACAAAAAGTTACAACCAAAGTTTGCCAAGATTGCATCTATGAATTTAAAGTCTGAAAGCGAAATGCTTTTAGATGATGGTAAAAAGAACAATATTGGTGATTTAATCTTCTCAGTAGTATTCATTGGTTTAATTCTTGGATATTTGGCTATGGCTATATCCACAATTTTTGGAAAAACAACTCTTTCAGATGGAACAAAGATTGCAAACATGAACACAATTTATGGTTATTACAACCTTATTGCAATTGTTGTTGCAGCTATATTAATGGCATTCTTTGAATTCTTAATGAAAAATCCAAAAATGAAATGGTTAAGTGATTTATCCATACCTATTTCAATGTTAGTTGCTATGGCTGTTGTGGCTATTATTAGTTATTATGCGCAACAGAATGGTTGGGATCCAACATTAGTTCAAACAGCAGAAAATGCTGTTCATTCAGTAATATAGGAGGTTAAGTTGTATGAGTAAGAAAGAAAAAAGACTAACAACAGTAGATTACAACGTTAAACTCCATATTCTTGGACGTATTTGGACATTAACTGGATTATTACTAATTATTTTAGTACCAGTTGTAATCAGTATTTTCTACAAAGGAACAATGAATTGGCAAGTATTTGCAAATGCTGGCGTAATAACCTTGTTATTCATCAACTTTGCATCTGCAGTATTGGAACCAATTATTTATGCTCCAATGCTTGGAACAAACGGCGAGTACCTTGCATTCATCACTGGTAACTTAGCAAACATGAAAATACCATGTGTTGTTAAATCACATGAAATATATGAAACAGAACAAGGTTCAGAAGAACAAGAGCTTATTTCCACTATCGCAGTTGCAGTAAGTTCATTAGTAACCATTCTTATTGTTATGGTTATCGTTATTGCACTTGCAGTATCTCCTCTCGAAGGATGGATCGCTCAAAACAAATTCTTAAATAACGCATTTGGATCTGTTGTTTATGCATTGTTCGGAGCACTTGGTGGTAAATACCTTGTAAAGAACTTAAAACTTGCAGCTATTCCAGGAGTTATCGTTATCGTATTATCTATTATTCTTGCCGTTGTAGGCATGAATTTAGGCTCTGCTTTACTCGTTGTTGGTATTGCAGCAATGATAATTAGAGCAATAATACCTATCATTTCTCAAATGATTAAAGCAAAGAAAGAAAAGAAAATCTATGACAACATCTCTAATGGTGTTGACTTAGAAGAAACATATGCCATCATCATGGCACAAAACGCAAAAAACGAAAAAAAGAAAAAATAAACTTATATAAAGGGGAATTTTTATGGCAGAAGAAACAACACCAGCAGTAAAGAAAAACATACTGCACAAGTTATTCGGTTCAACTCCAGGCGATGGTGAACTTCAACCAAAAGAAGGTATAGCTTTCTCACTAGCAGGATTTGGTCAAAACCTTATTTGTACAATTGTTGGTTCTTATCTAACAGTCTTCATGACAGATGCTATTGGCGCTCCTGCATTATGGGTCGCATTCTTAATGTTATTCGCAAGAATATTCGATGCAATGAACGACCCTATCATGGGATCTATTGTTGATAGAACAAGAACCAAATGGGGTAAATGCCGTCCATACTTAAAGTGGATGCCAATACCAATTGCTATTATGACCATCCTCTGCTTCTTACCTTGGTATGCCCAAGCAGGACAAGCAGGAGGATTTGCAGCAATTAGCGTTGTTTATGTATTGTGGAGCGTAGTTTACACAATTTGTGATGTTCCTTACTGGGGATTATCAACAGCAATGTCTAATGATACATATAGACGTGGTAACTTATTAACAATTGCTCGTCTTATCTGTACATTAGGTGCTGGTATTGTAACAATCGTTGTACCACAAATCACATCAAACTTAACACTCGCACAAGCAGGAGACGTAAGCACATATCAAAGTTTAATTACACATATTCAATATGCTGCTATTCAAGTAGATGGACAAGCAATTGATTATACAACAATTACAAATATCCCAGCATGGATTACTGGACATAGTGCTTATGAACACTTCCAAGCATTAACTGATTCCTTTGCAAAGGTACAAACACTTAACCCAGGAATTGTTACAGGTGTTCAATTATCTGATGCTCTTGAAACTGTAAGAGCAGCAATGCAAACCAAGTTACAATATATCTACTTTGTAGCTGCTATTATTTGCTGTGTTGTTGCTGTTCCACTCTTCTATGTTGGATTCGCATTCACAAAAGAAAGAAACCAATCTACAGAAATACCACCTTCACTCAAGCACAACTTGAAGTTATTGTTCAAGAACAAGCCATTGATGTTAATCGTTATTTCTGGTATTTTAGGTTCCGCTCGTTTGGCATTCACATACACTGGTGGTTTATACTTTGCAAAATACGTTTTAGCAGATGTTTCATTCGCTGGTATGCAAGGTGAAGGTTTATACACAATCATGACACTTGGTGTTGTTCCTGGTGGATTAATTGCTTCATTAATGGTTCCTTTCCTTACAAAGAAGATTGGTAAACGTCATTCATATATTTGGTCTCACATAATAGGTGGTGCTGCATTATTAATTGCATTCATCTTAGGTATAGCATTTGACCACGGAAATTATGCACAACCATGGGTACTTATTATTGCATTGCTTGCAATCGTTATTTCTGGTATTCCATCCGGTTTATCTAACATTCTTTCATATGCAATGATCGGTGATACCGTTGAATACCTCGAATTAAAGACAGGTGAAAGAGCTGAAGGTATCTGCTTTGCTATGCAAACATTCATTA
>Ga0256405_10013057_pt1 | contig 10070 bp, 9 predicted proteins | sample RumenRJG_02DNA_FD_189096 | JGI IMG/M metagenome (GOLD analysis project Ga0256405, IMG submission 189096) | Bovine rumen microbial communities from Lethbridge, Alberta, Canada - RJG_02 | ecosystem: Host-associated > Mammals > Digestive system > Stomach > Rumen | place: Canada: Alberta | collected... | reverse complement strand
ATTAACATCATTTATATGAATTTACAATACCATTTCCACACTTATTATTGTAATTCAAATTAAAGTATTATGTATTTTATATTCGTTTTATGTAATGGATATTACATAAATGTTGTTATCAACTTATGATATTCTTATATCTATTAAAAATTCAGCATAGAATATGTAATAACTGATAACTATTTAGACCGATTTTGTATTTTTAATGTTTAGTGATAATGTATATAAAAAACATACTTCGTCATTCAATTTAATTTTTTTATTGACACTCCTCAAAATAAATGATATAAATAATTTATAAAACAGTTCTAGGAGGATTACGATGAATAACAGTAGTGAAACAACCCATAACAATTTAGATGTTGAAGAAACTAATAAAAGAAACTACTACCTGAACATTAGAAATAAAATACTAGCTAGAAAAAAAGAATTTGAAGATTGTGGCTACAGTATAAATGTTGCTGCATTGAGCGAATATATCCGTACAAATTACAATATTCCAATAAACGATAGAACCATTCAAAAACTTTTTAGATATGGTTGTAGCGATGAAATATCGCCACATTACCTCATACCGGTTTGTAATGCACTCGGAATTAATATTTACGATTTACTTCAATATCAAGGGCATATTGAAGCTGGTATGCAAAATGCAATCAAATCAAAAAGAATTTTTCGCCCTAATAAATCGGGAAATGTTCAGCCCCTTTTTAATGATATCACTGATAATGTTGAAAATATAAGTTTTCTTACTAATGATCTCTACGAAGGCGATTTTTACTGCTATTATTTTTACCCAAACAAACTCACAAACTCTATCTCCAAAGGACAAACCCAGCCACAAGCAAGCAGGATTCGGTTTTCAACCCTAAAAATTGAAAGAATCAATGGTGAAACTGTAGCAACCTTCAGAGAAGAAAATCCTCTTTCAGGTAAATCTTTTACTTTTCGTGGAAGGGTTATGAGGTTAGAACAGGTTGATAAAATTTACATTTTTTTGTCCGAACCCAACGGGAATGGATTTATGTGGCTACTTTTTAATCATGTCGTTCTTAAAAAGAGAAATCTTTATTACAAAGAAATTGGTATGTTGACTCACTCAATAAGCTCTCAATCTGAGCCTATTTTTGAGAAAATGATTTTAACACAAAAGCCATTAGACACAAAAGATGATACAATAACTGAAACTCTACGTGGCATACTTACCTTTAATGAAGAAAGAATTTTAATTCCGGAAGAAAACGTTACAAAAATTTTTGCCAACCCAGAATATGAAGTTTTAAGGCCGATTTTTGACTTCAAAAAGACATATTATGAAATAAGCAAATATGATATTCTGAACAATAATCGTCTTAATGATTGGGATTATAATAAACGTGCTGAAGTACTACTTTACATATTGTCTCTTAGCGATAATCCTGTTCAATCTACCGTATCACAAGAAGAAAACATCCATAATTATTTCTTTACATTACAAGGCTTAGATAAAGACAACACACCAAAACAATCATAAAAAGGGATACTAACACATTGTCTTAATGTGTTAGTATCCCTTTTTATAATCTCTATAATTATTTTTCATATGTAAAAAGATGATATGCCAAATTAAAGCTTACACTCATCATCAGCCAAGCGAATATGACGTTGACCATAGCATACTCGGCAAAAAGTATAGCAAAACAAAGCGAAATTACGCATAAAGATACCGTCATAGCTTTCTTATAGCCGAGTTCTCCGTTTTGCTCGTATGTATACAACAACTTGCCAAAATTTCTCTTGAGCTTCGGAAATACCTTACGAATACAAAAAAATCCGCCCCCAAGAACCAACACAACCGACAAACTGTAGACTACAAGCTTGGCGACTAACTCGCTTGTTACTCCTTGCATGGTCTGTATAGCATAATTCAACAAATATCCAATGCCACTAAACATACTTGCAAAGCCATTGCCAACAGAAACAAAGAAGCTGGCAATACCCGTCTGACCGACAAATACGCTTATATGGTCGCTAATCCACGCACCTGTTACACACGAACTATATATCATCAGAATTGAAATAGCTGCTACAACGAATTTTATCAGCCGTTTTTTCCATTTTTCCTTTTCATCTTCAATATCTTGAACTCTTTTTATAGCCCTTTTCTCAGCTTCTTGGTCTATACGCTGTTCCATATTTTCTTCTCTTGCCTGTAATTGTGCCTTCTTTCTGTTATAAGCTTTTTCATTTTCTTCTACGATTTGTTCTCGCTTGATTAGTGCGTTCTCTCTCTTGTCGTTCTCTTTCTGCATTTTTTCGGCTTTCTTCAATTGCTTGTCGCTGTTGTTCAGCTTCTCTATCTGCTCGGCTTGCTCGGCTATTTTCTTCTCTTGCTGTTGCACTGTCGATACCAATTGTTGCACTGTCAATTCCAGCTCTTGCTTCTCGGATAAGAATTGCTGTTTCTGTCTTTCTATCGCTTGTTGTGAAATTTGCAACTGCTCTCTCAGTTCCGCTATTTCTCTGCTCTGTTCTTCGATAATCTGTGTCGAATTGCTTTCTTGCTTCCGCCTCTGCTTTTGTTCTTCGTGCATTGACCTCAAACTCATTTAATAGATCCTCCTTGTTAAAACTGATATTGTAATACTGTTCAAGCTTGTTATTCCTAACTTTACACTTCTTTTCTCCCGATTTTTTTCGAGACAAATCAGTAAAAGTTATGTACTTATGCGTATCTTGCCAATCAACATCAATTCCTCGCTCTTTCAATAAACGGATAAATTCCTCTTGGCTTGTTGCTTGTTCTCTTACGTCCATAACTGCAAGTGCAATGTTTTGTACATAACTTTGTACTTTTTCTTCTTCCGCTTTAATAAGCTGCCTATACGTTTCTTTCCTGTATGCTACGGTATCCTCACGCTGTTCACCATCAAACGTCTGCCCTTTGACAGTTATTTTAAGTCCTTGAGCTTCGCAAAGCTCGTCTGATAGATCTTTAAGAGCCTGTAAATCAGACTTACTCTGTTGAAGCTTGTGTCCGTCCTCAAAGCTGACGCTGTTGACTATAAAATGCGTGTGTATGTGTTTCCGATCCTCGTGAGTAGCAATGAGTACCTCAAAACCCTCAAAAAAAGGACTTCGTTCCACAAATTCTTTTGCAATGTCATGTGCCTGTTCTGAGGTTATTGATTCTTCGGCTGCGAATGATTGGACAAAATGCTTATACGTTCGCCCTCCTGTTTTTTTGTAAAGCTCTTTCGTTGCTTGCATTTCGTCTATTGCCGTTTCGGGACAGCAGTTGAAACCGCTTATCAGCTTTGAGATTGTCTTTTCTTCTTTCGATACATAGTTGATAGCCGTAATTATGTCCGCTTTTGAAGAAACTGCTTTAATAACCGCCATATTCCGTTCATCTCCTCGCCTACCTTCTGCACCTCACTTAGAGTAGCTTGGTTCCCACTGTTACAGCTTCGTGCGATCTGATTTAGGTTATTTCCGATGCGTTTCACCTCAGGGAATAGCTCTTTTACCCCGTCGGTATTGGTTACTGTACCATTAATCAGCATAGAAATAAGGAATTCCTGCTGTGTTTTTCCTGACTGCTCAACCTTGCGTTTCAACATTTCCTTTTCCTCATCAGAAAGTCGAATTACAATTTGGTTATTTCTCTTTCTGTTCATTTACCCTCAGCCTCCAAAAAAGTTGTCCGTTCCACGGGGGATTGAAGGGGGTGTCCCCCCTCACAAGCTCTAAATGGTGATAGCCATTTAGGTAGCTTGCATAGACTGTCCAACACTGTAATTATACTCTTCACACTCTATAACTGTCAAGTTGGTTGGCAGCAGATTTTGCAGCGAACAAAGTTCGTCCGTAAAATCTTGTCCTGTGTCTGACCTCAGACACAGGACGGTGTTGGAGAGAAAAAAGAAGCAATATATCGTGTGATATACTGCTTCTCCGCTTCTCTTTTACTCCGCATTGTTCGTCTGATCTTCTTCCGAAACGACAACATACTCCGCTGCCATATTACTGTCTACTGAAGATTTAGCTTCCATCAGGTGCTGCACCGTTCCTGACCAACTGAAGATTCTCGTTGACAATGGCAACGCTGCCATCTGAGTAACAACATTTTCGAGTCGTGCCAAATCAGCCTTAGACATTGAAAGAGCTATCGTCAGATTGTCCCTGTGCCTTTTCAAGTCCGCTTTATCTGCTTTCAACTCCGCTATCTCATCCTCTTGTCTTTCATACAAAGCTGATTTTACTTTCAACTCGGCTATCTGTTCTAATGCTTCTTCGTACAATTTTTTCTGTTCATCGTATAAATTAGCTTTCATTCTCAACGCCGCAATCATCTGTTCTTGTTCCGCAAGCTGCTGTCGTAACCTCTCAATCTCTGCCTGATGTTGCTCAATTACTTTGTCTTTGCTCGCAATTTGATCTTCCAATACACTAACCAACTTGTATGTTATCGGTTGGCGATCGACAACTTGGTTGGTGGTTGGTGGTTGGCGATCGACAACTTGGTTGGTGGTTGGTGGTTGGCGATCGACAACCTGGTTGGTGGTTGGTGGTTGGCGATCGACAACCTGGTTGGTGGTTGGTGGTTGGCGATCGACAACCTGGTTGGTGGTTGGTGGTTGGCGATCGACAACCATCGAGTACATTCTGATTGTCTCCGCCAGAGCATTGTCTAACTGATACTGTCCACCAATTCGCATCAACTCGTCACGACAGCCAAGAGTGTCTATACGCTTCATCACTGCCTGTTTACTGATACCCAATTCATCTGCTAATTCCCTTATAGTCATCATTTTTCGCTTTTCTCCCGATTATAAGTTCGGCACAACATTGCAGTGTTACCAATCTTCCTGACATTATTGCCCGTCTTTTCTTTCTGATAGTAGCATTTCGTTCCAATCCTTGTACTCTGTCGGCGGTCTAAATACTTTTATAGCAAGTTGCCGCCGCATTTCAGCTATAAAATTGTCTCCTGCTTTGTCATTGTCCACGCATAACCAATGCTCTACATCAGGATAACACGATTGAAGTCCGTATAACACGCTGCTGTTAAGCCCTCCAAGGCTAACAAGTATATGATTTCTCAGTTTGTCCTTATACATCTGATAGCAGCTCAACAGATCTATTGCACTCTCAAAATAAAGTGCCCTAGTTGGTTTGCCTGTAACGATATGGAAACCAAAACCGCTATGAGATGTCACTTGCTTGTACCTGACATCACCAGTACCGACTATCTCAGCTCCGATAGACTTCTCTTGCCAATCGCAAATCACGAAGTTACAGTTACCCCTAATATCTTGGAATAATTTTCCTCGCCTTATAAGATCAACGATATACGCCGTTTTTAGCCCTCTTTTTTTGCATAGGTATCCTATCACCCTTTTCTCGTCAGAAGCCCTCTGAGAGGCTTCTACGGGCTTCTGGGGGGCATTCTCGACAGTAGGCAGCACATTGTCCGTCAAAGCTTCAACAGCTTCTCTGAAGTTCATTTCATAATACAACATAAGAAAGTCAACAGAATTCCCCTGTTTGCCTCTTGAGTACCAAGTAAACATATTGCCCTTGATGAACAAACTATCATGGTCTTTATGTACATAGTTCGCCCCAATCCGCTTCAATGGTTCTCCTCGGCTGATTAAGTACGCTACAAGATCAGTTTGCCTCGCCTGTCGTATAAGTTCCGTTTCCATTATTTCCCGCCCTCAGTTTTAACTGCATGATTTCCGTCTTAAGTGCAGAAATCTCCTCAGACTGAGCCATAATTCTATCATTTAACTTCTGTACCACATCAATATTCTTAGAGCGTTCAGCAATTACAGCAGCTTCAAGCTCATTTTTTGCCCTCTGATTCGCTATTTCTGTTTCAGATTTATGCTTTGCTATCATTTGCTCCAATATATTTTCGGCTTTTTGCTGTGCTTGCTCGGCAGCAATCTGTGCTTTTTCAGCTACTTGAACACGAGCTTTCTGCTCATCAAACTCTAATGCGTCCTTAGAGAGCCTGTCAATCTCCGCTTTTAGCTGTCCAATGATAGTATCTTTGTCAATAATTGACTGTTCAGACCTGTGTAGATCTGAGCGAAGGGAAGATACTACTTCTTCATAAGACACTTTTTCAGACGAATACTGAGCTGTTACATCAGAAAGAGAACGCTGTGCTTCTTCCGTTTCAGTCTTGGCTTCTGCTGCGGCTGATTTTGCACTATCAAGACGAGCCTGTAAGTCAATAATCAGCTTATCTTTGCTTTCAAGCTGTGCAGCAAATTCTGTTCTGACACGCTGTTCTGCATTTTCGTTCAAGACCAATGAATTAAGATATGCCTGAGATATAGCCTGCAAATGGCTGTCAATCTCTGCTATCTCTGTAGCCCTGTCAGGAATATCATTCTTTGCTGATTGTATTTCGTACGCAGTAATAAGTCCTTGTAAAGCAGCTCCCTGATTTGGAAAGCTTTCAGAAATACGCTTGAACTGTTCAAAGACTTCACTTTCAGCTCTAATACTACGAACTACTTGCTCGTTTTCCATGATAGATGTCCCTCCTGCTATGTGTTGCAACACAATACAGCGTGTTACAATGTGTTACAATTTATCAAACCCAATTCTCCAATCTCAGCTCTGGCACACGCTCAAACTCTCTGGTATTGTTTGTTACCAAGATGACATCTTGAGCTTTGGCATGAGCTGCAATAAGCATATCCATGGTTCCTATTGGTGTTCCCCTTTTCTGAAGATAAGCACAAATTTTTCCGTACTCAACTGCTGCATAATCATCAAACGAAAGTATCGTCAATGCAGTAAGGAATTGAGTCAACGCTAATTGGTTCTTTTCTTCATTGGTACTTTTCGATACTCCGTGCTGTAGCTCAGCCAACGTTATGGTTGATATACATAACCCATCGCCTGATAATATTTCTTGCTTAAACTTCCGCAACACACTTTCAGGCTTATGCTTGATTGTGTAAATACAAATATTAGTGTCGAGCATTTTCATAAACTTTCCCTCTCTGTCGGTGTTTCATAACGATCTCCGTCAAAACAATCCTCGGTAAAACCATTAACACCAGATAAAAAACTGTCCCATAACTGTGTCTTTGGGGTAAGTATCAGCGAAGAGCCTATCTTCTGAATAACAACTTCCCCTACCGAAAAACGATATTTCTTAGGAATTCGCACCGCTTGACTCCTGCCAGATTCAAAAATTTTTGCAATTTCCATAAAATCTGCCCCTTTCAGAATGCGATTTGATATATCTTTATTATAAATATATATCATAATATATGATTTGTCAATTACTTTTTGTTCTTCAGAAACTTTTTCATCATTTCAACCTCATAATCAGCATCAGGAACTACACGCAAAGAATCACCAAGCTGCTTCAACTTGCGTCTTACAGATCGTGGCAGGCTCAAGTATTCACTTTCAGAAAAGATAAGAGTCTCAGCTTCTCTCTGCAACTGATATTGCGATTTCTCTTCGACAAAAGACTTTTTAGTGGTTATAACAGGATTTTTAGGATTCTGCTTGTAAATCTCATACGCTTCTTCCTCAGAAATTCCTCGTTCGGCAGCAATTTTTTGGCAATCAGCTACTATTCCACTGCTCACCGCCTGCAAATCCTCAACAGAAGTCTCTTCTACGGACACTTTCAACTGTTTGGGAACAGTATCCCACCACTTCAAAACCGTAGGCTTTGAAAGACCTGTTTCCCTAATACAATCAATCTTCCTGCCCTCAGGGTGAGTTCGCTGCCAATCATACACAATCATCTGCTTGCTTGGTCTGCCATTGCCATCTCTCCAATTAGTATTATGGTTTATTTCATCACGAACAAAATTCATCAATCTAATATGGTCGGCTTGTTTTCGCCCATTTCGCTTATTCTTTTCGATACGAACACCACTCAATAACTCAATATCATCAATCGTAAAGTTATAGTAATCTTTAGAGTAACACTCCATAGCACTGCTAACATCTTCTTGTGTAAACGGATTTTCATGCGAAATAGTCTTTAGTTCTTCAAACATTTCCTGCATATCAGCTTCAAGTTTTTTCTTAGGAACATCACACTTACAAGCGTATATTACAAGACACATCAAGAAAAAATAACGATGTCCACCTGTAACCTGTCCGATTTGCCGCTTCCACCAATCATAAAGTGCATACGGATTATTACCATTCACTTTACCAGCAATATCCCACTTCTTCGGACGCTTATTTCCCTCAACTACAACTCTTTGATACCATTCCGGATAAAGTTTTGCAGCAACATCTCTTGACACCTTGCTTGGACGGAACGAACGAGCAATATCAACTCTGTTTTCAGGCTTATCTGCGTAGCTATTCATATAATCAAGAGTAACTTTGTCACCAACACGAAACGCCGTTACCACATTGCCATACTTGGTATTAATACTACCAACCATCCGAAAACCCTGAGAAATACTCTGATACTGAATACTTTTAATCTGAGAAGTTGCTTTATACTCCCATATTCTGAATGTCAAATCATACTTTAGAGCTTTCATTTGTAGCTTAATATTCGGGTAAAGAGCTACTGGCTCATCAAAAACATAGTAAAGGTGAATACCATTGCCACTTAAAACAATAAAAGTTGGCTTAGGAATACTGCGGATCTGAGTACCACCAAACTGCATACGCTTAAACATCAGCTGTAACTCTCTAAAACCTACCCCATCAATATCAAAGATAAGAGCATTCATATTCTGTGCATTATCCAACTTATTTACTTTACCACGATAAGCGAGACCGCTACACAACGTCATCTCATTAGCCTCAACATAAGTAACATAATCATCTGACCAAGTATCCTTATACATTACACGACGACGAAGACGCCTCTTTGTGCCTACATCAGCAGGATCTCTATACAAATACAAAGCACTCGGATGAGAAAAATCCTGATAAGTATCCCCCTCATTTTCATTATCAGGAAAGATAAAACTATAAAAATCCTCACCATCCACTTCCTCATACATACTCGAAAGCATATCATAGCAAGAGGAAAAGTTCTCAGTAATACTCATACTACTACCTCCGAAAAATTTGCTGGGCAGAGAAAAAAAGAAAAACCCTATACAGCCAATTTGGTTGCTGGCGCAATAACTACACCCAATGTTAGCAAATGCTCGCCCAAACAATGACAAGAAACGCTCTAACACATAAACCCAACAGACCAATCATAGGGCACTACTTCATATAAATAATAGCCCCTACAACCCCCTAGGCGCGCTTAGATTATCAAAGAATTTTTTTTACCTTTTCATATAGATTATAGCACATCATATCTTATATTATCAATATGTTTTTTCATTCTACAATCCAAAATACAAAAGGACTACGAAGCTTTTTACCTCTTCGTAGTCCTTTAATTATTTATCTAACCGATATGTAACCTAAGAAATATTCTCCTTTATATCCTTGGATGATTTTTCCATTACTCTTATTTACTGTATATGTATTCTCCTTTACTTGATCAGAAGAAGTATTTCCTTCTATGACGGTTATTTGCCCTGATGATCTATTAATAGCAGAAATTATTCCAACATGATGAACACCACTATAATATCCATTTGACGAAAAGAATATAACATCACCAGCCTTCATATTCGAAAAATTGAACGAATGATAAGAATTAGAGTTACTTATCATTGATTTGGTACTCGCCGTTTTAGGAATTATAGAAGTGGAAATGTTTGATTTGTTCACGCACCATGATACGAACTCTGCACACCATTGTACTCCATTGTTATTCATCCAGACACCATATTTTGTATAATCGCCTTGACCTGTGCCACGAGAATTACGTCCTTGATATCCTACTTCCTTGGAAGCAATGTTCACTAAGGTAGTTGCTTTATTTGTACTAGAATTGCTCCCGGTATTAATCACTCCATTGATAAAACCCAACTTGTATCCCCCTTGAATGGGATACAAAATCTGAGTCCTGCCATTCAGTACACCAGTTATGCTAGTACGGTCTGTTGAGTAAACAGCACCAAGTTTAGTAGAGCTATATGCCGTTGTGTAAACTGTGTAATTGCCGCCCA
>Ga0256405_10013054_pt1 | contig 10073 bp, 7 predicted proteins | sample RumenRJG_02DNA_FD_189096 | JGI IMG/M metagenome (GOLD analysis project Ga0256405, IMG submission 189096) | Bovine rumen microbial communities from Lethbridge, Alberta, Canada - RJG_02 | ecosystem: Host-associated > Mammals > Digestive system > Stomach > Rumen | place: Canada: Alberta | collected... | reverse complement strand
ACTAGAATTTAAACAAGCAGTGATGAAAGAAAAAAAGAAATGTATTAGATCAAACTATAATACAATCAAGATACTGTTATATTCGTAACTGCTAAAAAGTGGGGAATTTGATGCGTAACTGCTATGATAAATAAGTATTTGTTGCATATTACTTTTCTATTAACTACAATCAACTTTAGTACACTAAAATTAATTTGTAAGGACTATCGCTTTGAAGGTTGGTTTTATTGGTGCAGGCAAGGTTGGTTGCTCTCTTGGCATGCTTTTTCATATTAGTAAAATTGATGTGGTAGGGTTCTACAGTTCAACTTTTGCATCTGCTGAACATATTGCAAATGTAACAGAAACTAATGCTTACAGAAATATAGCTGATTTAGTTGAAGCATCTGATACCATCTTTGTAACTGTGCCTGATGGACAGATTGCTCTAGTATGGGAAGAAATTAAAAAATTACCTATTAAAGGTAAAAACATCTGTCATTGCAGTGGTTCATTGTCATCAGATGTTTTTGTCGATGGTGAAAAATTAGGCGCTAGCGTTTTTTCCATTCATCCAATGTGTGCTGTAAGTAATAAAATTGACTCCTTCATTCCTATGCAGAGTGCGTATTTCACCATTGAAGGAAGCTCAAAGCGTCAAAGAAGTATACAATCACTATTAAAGAAGACAGATCTTAAATATTCAATAATATCCAAGGAGCAAAAGGCTTTATACCACTTATCATCAGTTATGGTAAGTAATATGGTTTTGTGCTTATTTAGCATCGGTACCGAGCTTTTAGAAGAATCAGGATTTAGTTCTAGACATGTAGTTGAGGCTTTAGAACCTTTATTTTTAGGAAATGTGAAAAATATCTTAAGAAACGGCATAAAAGACTCACTTACAGGCCCTATTGAGCGCAATGATGTAAGTACAGTTTTAAAACATCTAGAAGCACTAGATAACATAAATACAAAAGATCATAGGCAAGATAAATACAAAGAGCTCTACAAGATCTTATCTTTAAAATTAGTTGAAATTGCTAAAGAGAAACATCCTGATAGAGATTATGACAAGTTAACAAAGGAACTTAAAAAGTGACAAACACTATTACTACTTTTAAAGAGCAAAAGTTAAAAGGCGATAAGATCACCATGCTTACAGCCTATGATTATTCAACAGCTAAGCTTATGGATAATGCTGGTATCAATGGCATTTTAATTGGTGACTCTCTAGGCATGACCATGTTAGGTTATGAAGACACCTTATCTGTCACTATGGAAGATATGATCCACCATACAGCTTGTGTTGCACGTGGTGCAAAAAATGCCTTAGTTGTAGCAGATATGCCTTTTATGTCCTATCAAGTATCTGTTGAAGAGGCCGTACGCAACGCAGGACGCCTTATGAAAGAAGGCAGAGCACAGGCAGTTAAACTTGAAGGTGGTGCTAGTGTTTGCAAGCAGATTAAAGCAATTACCGAGGCATCTATTCCTGTAATGGCTCACTTAGGTTTAACTCCTCAATCCGTTAATGCCTTCGGTGGCTTTAAAGTTCAAGGTAAGTCCTTAGAGGCTGCACGTACCTTAATTGAAGATGCTAAAAGAGTAGAAGAGGCTGGTGCTTTCTCAGTAGTACTTGAGTGTGTACCTGCTGCTTTAGCAAAGATTATTACTGAAACTATCTCAATTCCAACTATCGGTATTGGCGCAGGTGCTGGCTGTGATGGTCAAATTCTTGTATATCAAGATATGCTTGGTATGTACTCTGACTTTACCCCTAAGTTTGTTAAGAAGTTTGCAAATGTAGGACAGGTGATGACTCAAGCTTTTGCTGATTACATTAAAGAGACTAAGGAAGGTACCTTCCCAACTGTTGAACAGTCTTTTAAGATCGATGAAGAGATCATTGAGAAGTTGAAGTAGTAAGACTTCTTTTGTTCTTTACAAAAATAGATGCTTTATTGAGGCTTTATCTAACTTTAGGTAAAGCCTCAATTATAAGTAGAGCTTAATTTACATTAAGCACAGCGTTGCCTTTGATGGAGTCAATGGTATTTAAAAGAGAACTAAATAAGTTCATATCATTAAATACGCGGGACACCGGTATCGTATCAAATGGTGCATTCATTAAGATTTTACGCTCTAAGATAAGTCCGTTTGACACAATGTAATCGATTACTAGTTTTACAAAGGCAGACTGTTGAGCATTTAGGTTATGCTCAGTTAAAAACTTAGCAAAGGCGTCATTAGCTGCTTGTCTATCAAGACCTGCTGTTTTTCTGATTAAGACTCCTAAATCCTGATCTTTGAACGCATTCTCATACTCTTCTTTGCTACCAAGCTCTTTCCAAACGATATCTTTGAGTGCTTGAATATCATCAAAGGATAATTGCTGATTAGTATGAATTTTACCAATCACACCATCATTTAAGTGCGCTCTTACGTACTTTTGAACACGCTTTGCATATGGCTCAAACTCTTCTTCATGAACCATGCCAGCAACACCGGTTTCATCAAAGATTTCTTCTTCAATATCGTCGGTAAGAGCAATATAGACAGGTTTACCACCATCGCTTTGAGCAAATTTTGCAATTTCTCGGATCTCATTTCTAATTTGCTCTAAACGTTGCAAGGTAATTTTTTCAACAAAGTCATCTTCTAAAATGAACTCTAAAAGCTTTTGTTTTTTAGCAATATCTGGAATTGAATTTGCTATATCGAGTAAAGATTCAGTGATCTTTTTTAAACGATTTATGTATAACTTTAGCTTTGGTGCATTTTCGGTTAAATACATCTCTTGAATGTTGTACATTAACCTATCAAAGCGCTGAGCACTGATATTATCGCCATCAAGTTTTGCTAAAAGTAGAGGTCCTACTTCATCTGAGGCTCTTTGAATTTGCTCATCAGTTAAGTTTTGATAAGACTCATCTTTGCAAAAATCTTCAATTGCTCTGATATGGTGCTGAGCTCTAAAACTATCTTTTGTAGGAATGTTTTTAACTTTATCTACAAGCTCTTTGATAGTTGCTTTGATGTATTCATCGGCCTCGATACCTTGTGCATTTTGCAGTGCTTTTACAATCTTAAGTCTAGTCTTAAAGATATGATGCTCTAAGGTAATTTGATTTACGCCTTCAAAGCCATTTGGGTTTTCACTAAAGAAATCAAAGTTAGAACATGGATCAATAATTAAGAAGTACTGTTTATCCTCGCCATCTATTAGCTCTGGGCACTTACGGGTACCACGACCAATCATCTGCCAAAACTTTGCTTTTGAGTAAACCGGCTTATAGAACACCAAATTTAGGCATTCAGGTACATCAATGCCCGTGTCCATCATATCGACAGATACTACAACTTGAGGGTAGGAATCTGGCTTTTTGAAGTTATCAATAGTGCCTTCAGACCACTTAATAGCACTACCGACCTCTTGCATAAACTCATTACTAAAGCCTGGGTACATCTTGTAGAAGATCCTAATGATCTCTTTGGCGTGAGCATGATTTCTTGCAAAGATAATGGTTTTACCAAGCTTATTACCACTGTCAACTTTTAGGCCTTTATCCATCAAAGCATCGATGACTAACTTGATAGTGTCCTCGTTAAATAGCCATCTATCGATACTGCTAGATGAGATATCGGTAACCATATCCTCATCAAGCTTAGCAAACTGTTCTTCATAAGCACGCTTATCTTCTTCTGATAACTCATTGTACTTAATACCACGAGTCATGATGGCTGTTTTAAGTTTATAAGTTTTAAAGTTTACAAGGTACTCATCTTTTACAGCTTGGTCTAATGAGTAGTAATAAGTTGGATCGCCTTTTTCTAAATCAAATATAGCGTAGGTGTTCTTATCAACTTCATCTTTTGGAGTTGCGGTTAAGCCTACTAACATTGAGTCAAAGTAATCAAAGATCTCGCGATACTTATTGTAGATAGAGCGGTGAGCCTCATCGCAGATAAGTAAGTCAAAATGACCTGGCGAGAAAAGCTTATAACCATCATTGTTTTTAGCACTATCAATGGTGCTAATCATGGTTTGATAAGTTGAAAAGACAAGGCGAGCGTTTAAATCTCTATCTTCTTTCTTAGTTGCACAAAGGTTTGCAGCAGGGAAACCTTTTAATATCTTTTTACATTCACCGTATGCTTGGCTTACAAGGGCAGTTCTATCAGCTAGGAATAAAACATTTTTAACCCAGTTACGCTCTGCTAGAGATTTGATTAGTCCAAAGATAGTTCTTGTCTTACCACTTCCTGTTGCCATTACAAGTAAGGCTTTTCTAAAGTGATTTGAAAATCTATTGCAAGCTGCTTTGACAGCTTCTATTTGGTAGTAACGACCACATATATCAGATACATCAATATCATCAAAAGGAAGTCTTCTTTCAAAGTTGAACATACGAGAGTGCATGTCATCTTTGGTGAAGAACCCTCCTACAGGTCTTTCGTGGTAGTTGTTATCTCCATCATTTTCTAAAAAGATTTCATGGCCATTAGTTAGGTAAATATATGGCTTTACATGGAACTTATCTTCAAGACATTTTGCATAAGTTTGAGCTTGTTTTTTACCTTTATGTGCATCTTCTTTGTAGCGCTTAGCTTCGATAATAGCTAATGGTTTGCCATCGCCATCCCAAAGCACATAATCGATTTTTCCGCTCTCGCCATCGTTAAACTGAACACCTTCAATTTGATACTCATAGGTCATGTTCTTACCTTCGAACCAACCTACTTCATTGAGTAATGTGTCGATGTATAGTTTTCGAGTAAATTCCTCAGAGATATCTGATGAGGTATTAAGTGGCTTATCTTGATTCTTTTCTTTATTGTTATTAAGTTCTTTAATCTTTTCATCAGAATAGGTGATGACAGGATCATCTCCGTCTTTTTCAACAAAGACTCTTACAGCTTTTCTTTCTGAATCAAACTGATTTTGAACCGGTGGCTTTGAAATAGTTGTTGTAGCTATATTTTGACTTGTATTACTGCTAAATCCTGGTACAAAAGCCGAGCTAAATCGTCTAAATGTATCTGCTGAAATGTAATTATGCTCAATCCAGCAGAGATATTTAAACAATGAATCTAATATAGCTAGCGCAATATTAGGTGCAAAATGTGCATTTGCATCATGTACAGCTTTGTTACCAATTTTTCTAATTGCGTGTACTGAATTGCACAAATCAGTACCAACAAGCTTTTTAAATTCAAAGTTGCAGATCTTTGATACAAAGTCTTTACGATTTGTTGCATCAAGGTGTCTATCAACTGCGTACAGCCAATTAGTTGCATATTCAGCAGCTTTTCTACTTAAACCAATAGAAGTGTCAGGATCATCGTGAGCATACTTTTCTGCTCTAACAGCAACAGAAGCAAAGCTTTCAAAATCCTTTTGCTCAAGTAAAAAGTCAAAATTACTCATATAGCTACCTGTTTAAGATGTACTACTTGGTTTCACCGACAAGATCTTCAAGCTGTTTTTGAAGTATAAGTTTTGATTTATCGATTTGGTTTACAAAATTTGCAAATTCATTTTGTATTTCAATTGGTGGTACAACTAACTTGAATTTTTTCAGCCAACCTGTATTTAAATTTGGTTGAGATGCACCTGAAATAGAAGCTCGAACTTGAATATCAAATAAATCAGAATTCATCCAACATTTGATTGTATTTTGAATTACCTTGCTATCAGAGCTAAATCTTAAATATCCAAGACTAACAAATGTACCAAAATCGCCAATTTCATTAGATACAATTACAGGCTTTCCTAGAGTTCCAACTCTACAGAATAAAAGATCGCCAGGCTGAGGTTTTGCACCTTTTGGTAATGAATTAAATTCTTCTTTAGAAATGAACTTAACATTTGATAAGTCTATTTTCCCAGAACTGATATCTTTGACTGACAAAAATGGAATACCTGTCTCTGTGTATTTAGGCGTATGTGTTAACCCGATGTTAATATCAACCAATTCACCAAGGGAACATACTTCGTATTTGTGTACATTATCATTAACAGTACCAAACAGCTCGATAAATCGGGATTTCTTTAAAAGCTCCAATTTTTCAATCATCTTCTGAAGGATAAATTTTAATTTGTCGATTTGTATATAGAACTCCTCATATTGTTTTTGAAGAGTCATCGGAGGAAGTACTATTTGTAAATCTTTTAACTTTTCAATTGTCAGTGCTGTATATGCTGAGCCATTTGCATTTTCGACCTTATATTTTTCGATTAGCATTTCTAAAAGCTTTTTTAAAAATAAAGGATTGAACTCCTTTGTCCTAATATATACTAAGTTTCCATCTTTATAGTAAAATGGTTTGCTATTAGGAACTATCCAAAATTTTCCAATAGTTCCAACCGCAGTCATAAGAATATCTCCAGGAATTGGAATTCCAAATTTTTCTTTTATTTCTTGATAACGTTTCTTAGAAATATATAGTTCAACAGAAGGTTTTTCTCCCATTCCTAGTTCAATAATTTCTTTGCTTCTATAAAAAGGGATACCTTCAGTTGTATACTCGTTAGCAAAAATACGCTTGCTTGATCCAATAACTGATTTATTACCTAATTTTGTTTTTTCCCATCGTTTGTTGTTTGTTGCTACATTTCCAAACATCTCGATAAATCGGGACTTACTTAGACTTTTACCCATAATTAAGCCCCTTTACCTGATAGCATTGATTTAAGAACCGCTAGTTCTTTTTGGTACTCATCATTAAGCTCACTAATCTCTTTTATAAGCTCATCTGATGATGGTAGATCTTCTTGTTCATAAACGATTTCTTTGTACTTATTGATTGACAAGTCATAGCCATTAGCGACAATTTCATCTTTAGGCACCATGAAGCTTTGCTCAGTACGAGCGCGATCATTTTCTGCTTCAAGATTATCAAACCTTGCTTCGATATCAGGAATATCGTTTTCAGAGATTTCAGCACGTTTATCATCTAAGCTCTTACCATCATTGTGCATGTCGTAGAACCAAACCTTATCGGTACCACCACTTCCTGTTTTTGTAAATACAAGAACAGCAGTAGATACACCTGAGTATGGCTTAAATACTCCTGATGGCATTGAGATTACAGCTTGAAGTCTGTTTTTTTCAATTAACTCTTTACGAATTGCAATATGAGCCTTTGATGAACTAAATAGAACTCCATTAGGAACAATAACAGCTGCACGACCACCAACTTTTAATAACTTTAAGAATTGGGCAATGAATAAAAGCTCTGTTTTTGTAGTGCTAGCTACAGCTGTAAGTTCTGGAGCGATAGTGTCTTTTTCAATACTACCTGTAAATGGAGGATTAGCTAGAACTACAGAGTACTTATCGTGCTCATTCTCTTGACCTTCTTCTGGGGCTGTTAATCCATTTCGACTTGAGATGTTTGGATTTTCAATGTTATGCATCATCATGTTCATGGCTGCAATTTGAAGCATGGTTGGATCAATATCGTAACCAGTGAATAATGAAGTATTGAAATGAGTAAAGTTATCTTGTTGATAAAGCTCATCTGATTGAGTTGCTTTTATGTACTTAGCGGCAGCAACTAGGAAACCAGCAGTACCACAGGCAGGATCACAGATCATATCTTTGCATGTAGGCTTAATGAAATGAACCATCATATCGATGATTTGACGAGGTGATCTAAACTGACCTAGTTTGTCAGATGAGCCTAGTTTATCAAGCATATATTCATATACATCGCCTAAGCTATCATCTTTTGATGCTTCTTCAGATGCTTCAATTTCTTCATAAACTTTATCTAAAGCACCAATAATTGAAACAAGCTTTTGAGGTGACTTAATGTCAAAGGTTGCATTTTGCATGTACCTTGCAAAAGCACTCTTTTCATTAGGATTCATGGTCTTAATAAAAGGGAAGAGATCTTCTTCAATCAATTTCATTAGCTTTGTAGGATCTGAAATTGATTTGATATTTGACCAACGATATTCCTCATGGCCATTGAATATTGAATCATATGAATCCATGCCAAGCATCTTACTTGCCCTTTCACGATCTTCATCAATTTGACCAAGATTATGAATAAACATTAAGTAAGTGATCTGTTCAATTACAAGTAATGGATTACTAATACCGCCTGAGTAAAAAACATCCCAAAGAGCATCAACTTTGTTTCTAATTGTCTGTGTAATCATTGAAGAAATTCCTTTAAAGTTATCAGTTTTACAAGGATATATTTAACTTACTGAAAAGTAATGATTTTATTAACTGATAACGCATTTAATACATTAAAATTTTATATATTTCTATTATAAACGCTATACACCAATACTTACAGTTATATCAAGGGGATATCATGGAAATTTGTGAAGTAATTGAGAAAATTGAAAAAGATCTTCTACCGTACTTAGATAACTTGCAGTTGCAGCACTTACATGAGTCACTAGTTAATCATTTGCCTATTAGTGAACGTAAAGCGCAAGACTCTAGTGATAAAGAATTAAATAAAAAGCTTTTCGATGGTTTTATCTCTGCAAAAAGAGTCGAAGGTTGTTCTTCAAAAACTCTTAAGCTTTATTCCTCAATACTCAATAAAATCATGGAAAGTCTTAACAAAGATGTAAGGGAAATCTCTACAGAAGATCTTCGTGTTTATTTAGATAACTATGCAGAGAATCATAAGGCTGGTAAGGTCACTATTGATAATATGAGGCGTATCCTTTCAAGCTTCTTTAACTGGCTTGAAGAAGAAAACTACATTATGAAAAGTCCTGTTAAAAGAATTCATAAGGTTAGAACAGGTAAAACTGTTAAAGCTACTTTTAGTGATGAGATGATCGAGCAAATGCGCGATGCTTGCAAGACTAAACGTGATCTTGCAATTATTGACTTACTAGCGTCATCAGGTATGCGCGTAGGTGAGCTTGTACACTTGAATATTGATGATGTGAACTTTGATAGCCGTGAGTGTATTGTCTTTGGCAAAGGCAGTAAAGAGAGACGCGTGTATTTTGATGCTCGAACTAAATTACACCTTCAAAGCTACTTAGCCCAAAGACATGATGATAACCCAGCGTTGTTTGTTACCTTAAATCAGCCTTGTAAAAGACTTGAGATTCCTGGTATTGAAATTATGGTAAGAAAGCTAGGCCGTGAGCTTAACATTCCAAAAGTTCATCCTCATAAATTTAGAAGAACTCTAGCTACAATGGCAATAGGCAAAGGTATGCCTGTAGAACAAGTGCAACACCTACTTGGTCACCAGAGTATCGACACCACAATGCAGTATGCAATGGTTAATGAAGATAATGTTAAAAACTCTCACCAAAAGTTCCTATCTTGAGATGAAGTTATCCCGATTTATCGAGCTGTTTGGTGATCCTTTTCTTATTGATGAAAAAGAAAAAGTACCATTTAAAAACGCAATTGCAGAAACTGTAAAAGGACCTTTTGGCAGTGATATGAAAAAGTCCTTATTTGTTCCAAAATCGGATACAACTTATAAAGTCTTTTCACAAGTCAACGCTATACAAAAGGACGCAACCGCAGGCGATTATTACATATCCGCAGAATACTACGAAAAGATGAAACGCTTTACTGTGAACAGCGGAGATTATATTGTCACTTGTGACGGAACCTTAGGCAAAATTTACTGTCTTCCAGAGAATATTGAAAAAGGCGTAATTTCATCTTCTCTATTAAGAATTGCGTTAAATAAAGATGTCATTTCCAATGTTTATTTTGAAACTATTTGGAATATATACATGCTTCCAATGTTAGTCAGAAGATCAAGAAATGCTTGTTTAGTTCATCTTCCAAGCGCAAAAGATATTGGCAATTTGCCTGTACCTATTCCAAATATTGATAAACAAAGAGATTACGATAAGTTCAGTAATCAAATCGATAAATCAAAATTATACCCAGGACCTTAAGCAATTTTTAAATTAAGGTTATGGGCGATAGTAAACACCACCTTCTCAATGAGAAGAGGTAAATCTTTTAACTTACTGCGATCTCTTTCAGAGACCTCAGACCTAGGACAAATCTCAACGATATTGTCCTGTAGCTCTTTAAATTTTTGAAATATTGATGAACGCCCATGCGTGATAAAGCAAC
>Ga0256405_10013051_pt1 | contig 10079 bp, 6 predicted proteins | sample RumenRJG_02DNA_FD_189096 | JGI IMG/M metagenome (GOLD analysis project Ga0256405, IMG submission 189096) | Bovine rumen microbial communities from Lethbridge, Alberta, Canada - RJG_02 | ecosystem: Host-associated > Mammals > Digestive system > Stomach > Rumen | place: Canada: Alberta | collected... | reverse complement strand
TACGGGCCGGAAGATATCCAATACATATTCAACGACATTAAGCCGTGGAAAGAAGATATTGAAACCTCTAAGTTCCTGATGGCTGTATATAGTCCGAACGCTGGGATTTATACAAGGGAAGAGTCATTGGCGAAAACCGATGTCGATATTGAAAAAAACTATAACGACGATATTCCGTACGATAAGATGAAGAGCTTGCTCGAGGATAAAGGAAAGGCCCTAATTCTTCTTTATGGAGAGCCAGGTACGGGAAAAACGACTATGATTAGAAAATTCATAAGCGATATCAAAAAACGGTTCATCATAATGGATCCATCCATTATCAGTACGGTTTCGGACGACACATTCGTGTCATTTTTGGGCGAGATGAAAGATTCTGTCATCATTTTGGAGGATTGCGAAAAACTGCTGAAGTCGAGGGAGGAAGGCGCCGGCCGTTCAATAGGGACCGTGCTGAACCTTACGGATGGGATTGTAGGGGACGTGTTCGGAGTAAAATTTATTTGCACCTTCAATTCCAACGTGAAGGATATTGACAAGGCGCTTTTGAGGAAGGGACGCCTGTCAATGAAATATGAGTTCAAGAAATTGTCCGTCGATAAGGTGAAGAAAATATATCCAAAGGCCGACTCGGAAATGACGCTTGCCGACGCATATTTCGCAGAAAATGAAAACGACTTCTCAAAGGAAGAAAAACGAGCAATCGGATTTTAAATGAATCACGGATATTGTATAAATTGCTGGTGGTATAAAGCTTTAAAGGGAAAATATTGGATTGCCACAAAGAAAGGCGCCATTGAAAAACTTGGGAGCGGTAAATGCTACATGCATAATGGGGGAAATAGTGCTCGGGTTGATTATAGCGTAGTCGATGGGGATAGCTATTGTCCGGATTATTACAATAGAAAACGTGGAAACAAGGAACAAAAAATGACACTCGAAGAGTGGATTAACGAAGGATTAATCAAAAATACATAAAGTTTACTATGTTTTTGCTGCTGAAAATGTAATGCCTTTGAAAAAAGTGTAATTTTTCAAAGGCATATTGTATTTATTGTTGGTCCCCGCCAAACGGGGGTACTGTTTATGGAGAAAATAGAATATGAGATACTTGACGGTGTTCCGTCCGTGAAAAAGGGCGAAAAGTATTACTACTTTTATAAAGTGGTGAATAAGCTGAATGGAATGTTTTACTATGGTGTACATTCCACTAAAAACTTAGATGATGGATATAGCGGTTCATCGAAAAGGCTAAAAAGAGATATTAAATCTAGTGGGATAACAAACTTCAAGAAATACATTTTGAAATTTTTCGACTCGTCAGATGAAATGTATGAGTACGAAAAATCTGTCGTGACGAAAGACGTTGTGTTGGGAAGGGGATGTTATAATATGCATACCGGCGGAAATGGTAGTTGGGATTTCACCATAGGAAGGGTTTGCGTGAAGGATTTGTCAGGAAATACGATGATGGTCGCCAAGGATGATGAGAATTATATCAGTGGAAACCTGGTTAGCAACATGGAGGGCATGGTCCATGTTAAATCTTTGAATGGAGAACAAAAAACCATAACCAAAGAGGAATACCACTCCAACAAGAATCTGTATAGGCCGTTAATAGATGGGTACGTATTGGCGAAAGGTAAAGATGGTGTTTCAAAATGGATTAAAAAAGAAGAGTTTGACAATAAAAAAAAGTCTGGCGAGGTCGTCGGTCATACAAAGAATAAAGGAGTCTTTAGGACCGCTAATGGAGAATGCGTCATGTGTAGCATGAACGATAAACGTGTCTCCTCCGGCGAATTGGTCGGTGCGACAAAAGGCTTGGGCGTCTATAAGTATAGAGACGATTTCTCCAAGGTTGTTATGGTTCCGAAAGACGATCCGCGAGTAAAGAGCGGGGAACTTGTCGGTATAAATTACGGGCTAGTTTTTTGCATTGATCCGGTAACAAAAAAAACTTTTTCTGTTAAAAAAGATGACGAACGTATCAAGAGTGGTGAGATAATGACGTGGACGAGATATCTCTGCTTGACCGGAAGGAAACAAGGCAACGGAAAGAAACTATTGACGTTAGACTATTACAAATCAAAATATCCGAAAGTGTTCGATGGGTTCGAACAAAATAATACAACGAAAGAGATTTCAGAAAAAACAGGGCTGTCAAAGAAAAAGATAGAATATTTAAAATCTCGATACAAACTTGTTAAAGATAGATAAATTCAGTATATTTGCAGCGAAAGTTAAACATTAAATGAAGCGAAATGAACAAGGACATTGCTGTTAAGAATTACAACAACTATTATGATGGGCTCGTCAGGACAATCGGAGAAGAAAAAGCCAAAACGATCGTAAACGATCTTGGCGGCGAAGAAGCCGTAATCTCCGCACCGTTCTTCAATACGGCGGACAGTGGTGTGGCGTATGAAGGCGCTTTTACGAGAAGCGTCATACGCATGATTAAAATCGCCTACAATCTCAACGACACACTTCCCGAGGATCTTAGGGTGAGCGAGAAAGCCATCAATAAGGTTTGCTTGCTATCCCACATCGCGAAGGTTCTCCTTTATATTCCTAACGAGAATAAGTGGGAGGTTACGAATCGCGGGATGCTGTATACTTTCAATAACGACCTGCAGGGAGCCCTGCGTGTGGGAGAACGGTCAATTCTGATTGCCATGAATGCCGGCGTCAAGTTTTCAGATTTAGAATTTGAGGCGATGCGGATAATGGACAAGGATGGTTCGGACGACAACTATTCAAAATACTATTCATCTCCGTTGTCTATGATTATAAGGCAGGCCAATGAAATTTTAGACTACATAAACAAGTCGAGAAACAATGGATAAGGTAATAGTTGTAATGATAGTCAAGAACGAGATGAGGTATCTGCGTGAATTTGTGGAATATCATCTCGCGCTTGGTTTTGATCAAATAGTAATCGGAGATAACAACGACCTCGACGGGGAGACGTATGACGAACTCCTCAAGGACCTTATCGCGGAGGATAAGGTTATCATTGTGAACCTTCGCGGAAAGGAGGGGGTTCAGAAGATTTTCTACAACGCCATCAAGGAACATATCAAGTACGAGTGGGCGGCGTTCATTGACACCGACGAGTTCATTACGTTCTCTGAATTAGGCAAGAGGATTTTCGGGAACAATATTAAGAATTTCCTCGCCTCGCGTTCATACGTGACGGCCTACAAACTCAATTGGAGGATATATGGCGACAATGAACATATCGAGTACGAGGACAGGCCCGTAATCGAGCGTTTTCCCGAGCCGCTTGACGAGAAGGTGACGTTCCATTATAAGTTCCCCGAGAACTACCACGTCAAGTCGATTCTCCATTGGAGTGAGCCCGTGCATTTCACGAACAACCCGCACGGAGTGAACGAATGCGAACACTATTATACCCCGGCCGGTGTAAAGGTACCCGGTGGTCCGTTCTGCGAACTGCTCGAGTACTCAATCCTGTACGTCCGCCACTACTACACGAAGTCGCTTCAGGAGTGGTGTGAGAACAAACTCGGAAGGAGTTACGCCGATTACCTGCGCAGTGACAAGGTGGATTATTATCCGTTGAAGGACTACTTTATCTATAACAGGTGGACCAAGGAGAAGCAGAAATGGATGGACGAGCACGGGTACGTTTACAAACTCGAATACGTGCCATCGGCGATAACCGAAAATCAGTAAAAGAAAACCTCGGAGGAATCCGAGGTTTTTGTTTTTATTTGAGGTCGTAAGATGCTTCGGCGATATATCTTATGAACGTATCCCCCGAATAGCCACGGGTCGTGTCTCCGTTAAGTGAAGAGTTGATATTGAAATCAATTCCTCTGACCACTATTCCGTCCGAATACACGTCCACTACCGCCCCCTGAGATTCGAGAGGCTTTCTTACACGGTTGTTTCCCGATTCGCCCGAGGTGCTACTATAGTCTGAGTCAATAGGGAGTGAGCAGGAAGGGACATGTATCGTCCACGCGCCGTTTGAACCGTAACGCCCGACATTTGCGTTCTTTTGGAACTTCTGCAAATAGTATTTCCAGTGGCTGTGCCCTGAGAACCAATAGACATTAGGGTAAGTGCTCAGCATATTGTTCAACTGTGTTAGCGCCTGTCCGTTCAATATTCCGCTTGAAGGGTAGATACCGCCAGAACCGTTTATGCGCCCGAGATTTCCCGCGTAGTCGGGGAAGAATAGGTGTTTGAACACGAATACCCTGTCGCTCGTATGGCTCGCAAGGATGCTGCTCAGCCAAGCGGTGTCTCCAGTGACGTATTGGCCGTATGTCGAGTTACTGTAATAGTATTGAGACAGGAACACGAACACGTCTTTCTTAGTTGTACCGGCAAGCGTTTTCTCGAAGTAGAAACTGTTCGTGTACGCCGTGGATGCAGAGAGCGTGTAAGATGTGGTGTCTATTGTCCTGTTGTTGAAGAAATTCATGAACGTGGACGCTCCCGTATGTCCTGAAACGTCGTGGTTTCCCGTACATGTGTAGAAAGGTATATTCGGTATCTCGTTGGCAATTTCCGTGGATGATTGCCTGAACTCCGTATCAAGCCCCGCCTGACTCATATCTCCGCAGCAGCATATCAGGTTCACGTGCTCAACATCACGAAGATACTTGAGCGCCCTGCGTAAATCGCCGGCACCCTCATCTCCGTTATAGTTGTATGAACCCGTCTGTGTGTACTGATAGTCACTGTCGTCAGTATGCACGTCGGACAGAACGCCGAAACGGTAGATAGGTTCTCCGTGGAAGTTTTCGAGCGGACCGAGCGGAATCTCTCCAACCCTGTTATTGCTACTGTCATATACCCCGATATATCTCGCTTCTTTCGGGGCGGTGTTTCCTGTAATCAGTTTATCGTAAGTATACTGTGCCATATTCTATGAGATTGTGAATTTGGTAATGTCAGTAATTCCGGTTATAGGAGTCTTGTTTACATCCTCATATACCATCCTGTAAGTTCCGTTTTCAAGTTTTCCGTCGTTAATCGTAATATTGAGCGCGCCGTTGGAGCCCTCCTCGACAGAGCCGATTGTTAGGTTCTCGACGACCCCTCCGTACATTACGATATCAGAACTTACCTGCGCGTCAAATACCGATTTCTCGATAAGCGTCCAATTTCCGTTTATCTTCTTGTAGAAGCCGAGTATTTTCTTGAATGCCCCGCCCACCTTTATATAATCGGGTTCCGAACCGGGCTCGGTTACGACAATCGTATGGGCGGAAAGGACACTCGCTATCGTATAGGTGTGCGATGTGGCGTTTATCGTCCTGAGTTGCGTGGTGACATCGACATTGTTGTCAAGCACGACGGCCTCGGAAATGTTTCCGTCAATCGTAAACGTCACGGTGTCCCTTCCGTATACCGTCGTCGAGGAAGGGGAAACCGTAACTCCCTGAATCTGTGATTGCGATGTAAGCGTATATTGCGGGTTTTCGGTAATGACGATAGTGTGGGCTGTCTGAATGTTCAAGAGGGTATATGTGTACCCATTGAACGTTTCTCCGTCTCCATAAGTAACAATAAGGTCCGCTCCGTGTATACATAGGTTGTCACGGGTTCCGTTCGCATCGTTGTTACTGTTCGTATTGTTTCTTAAGCCATATATGAGGACTTTCGCGTTACTGATATCGCTCATGGTCCACCCGGTACCTCCGTTGACATCGTAAACGTGCGGAGTCGCATCTCCGACATTCTGTCCAATGGTAGGACGGGCGGGTTCTCCGACAGGTGTTGTTCCTATACAGAGTTGGACCGTTACGTCATCATATCCCTCGCCTGAATATGCGGTTGAAACGGCGACATTCGCGCTCACATTGTATATTACGGCTTCCTCTGGTATACCCGTTACCTCGCCGAAATCATAATAGACATACAGTTCGCTGCCCGCTCCCGTTGCAGGATAGAACGCCGACCTCGTTGAGCCGGTGTTTGCCATACCATCGGCGGAACTCTTTCCTTCCGCGTTGGTGGAGACATAAGAACTGTATATTCCGACGTATTGTGAATTTACACTGTCGAATGTTCCGAGAACGGTGCTCGCGGTGAGGGATTCGCCCGCACTAACGAGAACGAGTTGATCAGTAACATCGGTTCCATTATCAAGCACCGCTATCTCCTCGGGATTTCCGACCTCGATATATGTAACCCCGCTCATTCCTTGCCTTACACTCTGTGAGGCGGGTGAAATTGTCGCATCCTGATATTGTGATGAGGTTGTGATGGTGAACGAGGCCGACTCCTCGACTGTTATCGTGTGGACGGCGGTTATTTTCTGCGTAGTGTAAGTGAATCCCGTGCCGTTTGCAACAAGTTCACTTGTCACGTTCACGCCGTTATCCTTTACTACTATATCGTATATGCTTGCCGCGGAAATTTGCAGTTTGGCCGTATGGTTGTGCCTTATAGACTGCGTGGCGGGCGTAATCGTAGCCTCGGCGTAACTTGAAGAGGCGTTTACGTTATAGTATGTTGCAGGAACCTCTGAAACTACGAGCGTGTGGGCGCTTTGTATGTTCGATATTGTATATGTGTATCCGCCGGGCATCGTGTACGAGACAACGAGGTCCGCACCGTGCATGTTAACGTTATCACGGATACCGCTAGCGTCGCTGTTGCTGTTATAATCATTCCTTACGCCGTAAAGAACGAGTTTCGCGTTGGCGAGTTCGGCGTTCGTCCAAGACGTCCCACCGTCAACCACCTCAACGCTTGCGGCGGAACCCGTTTTCGTGTAAGATGTTGCTTCTCCCTTCGGGGTAGAGCCTGCGTAGAGTTGCAGGCTGGTAAAACTATATCCCGAGCCTGCATAAGCCGTTGAGCACACGCCGCTACATATCACGCTTTGTATGGTGGCACCCTCAGGCACGCCTGTAACCGGTATATTGTAGACAATGGTTATCGTCTGTCCTTCACCCGTTGCCGGGTAGAATGACGACCTCGTGCTTCCCGTGCTCGCCATTGCCTGTGCGGCGCTGTTGCCTTCGGCGTTCGTGTAGTTGTAGTTGTTGTATATTCCTACGTAATCAGAACTTTCAGCATCAAACGTTCCGAGATGCGCCGTGGTGGAACCCGTCTCACCCATTGCACGAACCATTTGGCTCGTTACATCTACGCCATTATCGGTGAGGGTTATGTCCGCGCTTAAATCGGTTTCCTCGTCACCTTCAATAACAAACGTCTGACTATGTCCTTCAATGACGTTTGCCGTGGCAGGAGTGATAGTTACCGGGTTGTACGTAGAGGAAGCCGTCACTCCATACCTGTTCGCCTCTTGAACGGTAATAGTGTGGCTCGTTGCTATGGCGTTGATAGTATATCTGTACACGCCGCTTCCTACCGATATGATACTCGACATTATGTTTGTTCCATTGTCGAAAATCTTCACCCCGTCGATTTCATTTGTTTCAATCCTTACGTTTACGTCGATACCATAATATCCCTTTGCGGGATCCGTGGTAATCGTAATGTATTGGTACGGATTGTTTACCGTGACAGTATAATAAGGGGCTTCTTCAACCGAAATGGTGTGATTGGCGTTTATGTTCGTCAGCGTGTAGGTGTAGGTTCCATTTGAACCGACGAAGGAACTTGTGATGTCCGTATTTCCATCCCTTACAACGACTTCATACAAGTTCGGAACTGTCAATGTAACAACGGGATTTACTCCGCTTCCACTGTAAACCTTTGTTGGGCTTACGGAAACGGAAGCGCTTGCATACGTGTTTGCGGTTGAAATCGTATAATACGGGGCTTCCTCAATGGTTATCGCATGGTTACCCTGCACATTTGTGAGTGTATAGAAACATCCGTCAGGAGTCGTATAGTCAACCCTTAGCGTCGCACCCCAGAAACTGAACGAAGCGTCACTTGTTGGGTTCGATGTGCTTCTTGTTACAAGAACAACTACGCTTATGTCGTTGAGTTCGCTCCTCGTCCAAGAGCCGCCGTTAATGTTATGGTTTCCACCGCTGCTTCCCGTTGAAGTTATCTGCGTGGCGGTTCCTTTCGCGGTGTCTCCGTGATACAGTTGGACGGTTCTTGTCGCAAAATATGTGGTCTGATACACGGAAGTTTTCGCTGAGCATGCCACGCTTGTGATTGTGGCATTCTCAGGTATTGATGAACAGTTGAATTTATATGTGAGTTTTGACTCGGCGCCGCTACCCGTGTTTGAATAGACGCACGCCCTCGTCGTAGATGTATGGTCGGAAACACCGTTTGTCGGATTGTTATTGTTGTATACGCTGTCATACGAAGAGGCGGAAGAGACGTACTCTGAAGGGGTGAACGTCTCGTTCGTGCTTTCTCCCTGAGACTCAACAACGGAAGACGTTACGTCAACGTTGTTGTCTTTAACCTTTATTTCATAAAGGTGATCAACATCGATTTCAACAACAGAATTTCTTCCATTATATACTTTTGAAGGATTAGCCGTTCCTGTTGCCCCCGCGTACGTCGAGGATACTGATACTGTAGAATACGGAGCCTCTTCAACAGTTATATTGTGTATTGCTTGTACGTTAGAAACAGTATATGTGTACCCCGTCGCATTTTGAACAAGGCTGTTTGTAACCGTAGTTCCGTTATCTTTTACTACGATTTCATAAAGGTTATTTACGGCAATCTGTACGTCTGCAGAACGCCCCTCCCTTATGGACTGCGTAGAAGGGGAAACGGTTGCGCCTGCGTACGTACTGCTCGCATTTACGTTGTAATATGTTCCACCTGCTGCGTCATCAATCGAAATAGTGTGATCAGCGGCAATGTTGGATATTGTGTATCTGTAATAATGAGGCTCATTTCCGGGCTCTAATTCATATCTGAATAACAGAGCATCATAATTGCTGTCTGTATTTGTGTCTTTTCTATATTTGAAATCAACAAAATGCGAACCCGGCGTTATATCAAACGTAACAGTCTGTTCATCTGCACTATTAGTGTTTCCACTACCATTCCATTTACAATTTGTCGTTGTGGCAATAGTTGTAGCAAGGGCACTATCCAAATTTCCGATAATACCAAAATCCCAGTTTGCCTCACCATAGTTTATAAAATACACCGTCAAAACACATTGTGTTTCTGCGGTAATATTTAATCGGCAAACAGCCGCACTACTTGCTACGCCGCCGTTTTGGGATTTATAATAATTTCCATATTGGGTATCCGGAGCAAAGCCGTAGGATGCTCCGGCAACAGAATCAACCTGTGCGATGTTATGAGTTTCTGGAATTTCAACAAGAGAAGAACCTACGTCAATATTGTTATCTTTTATGACGATTTCATCCTTGTCATCTATGTATATTTTTATTTCCTGATTTCCTCCTTGATAAACATATTGCGTGGTTGAAGGATCGGTGGTTGCGTCGGTTGATTGGTTATTGAAAGAAACCTCGTACTCAGTCCCGTTAACACTATAGTTAACGGTTAAATCTGAACCGTAAAGATACAAATAAGCCGAATTACTTGTATTTGTACCTCTCACCGCTGAAACATACAGTCTGGCATTTTGAAGTTCCGAAAGCGTCCAAGTTCCTGCCGTCATCGTATATACGGTTGCACCAGTTGTTCTTGCCGTCGTTGCGCTTCCTTTCGGAGTGGTGTTAGTATATAACTGTATTGTTACTGCTGAAATTCTGCTGGTTTGAGTGTTCGAAACTTTGTATTTTACCCTTCCGGATACGGAATTTATTGTCGCATTCGATGGTATGTCAGTTAATGCCGACATATCGTAGTAAAAATACGCTTCGTACTTTCTACCGGATGCCGTCGTTGGAACGGTAAGGCGTGCTGACGTCGTGCTATCTGCGCTAGTGTATGCGTTTGTAACAGCAGAATTCGCATTAGTTGATGTAGTAAAGCCGTAAGTCCCGGCAATTCCTGAACTTGCCGGAATGAACGTTACCGCACTTGTTATATTAACTGGTCTACTCATTTCTCAAAACATAAACTTTGTTGTTTTCGAAAACCTGTGTCAAATCACTGCTTTCAACCCAGACTCCGTTATTCTTTTTTCCACGCTGACAAAACATTTTCCCACTGCCCGTTTGTTT
>Ga0256405_10013050_pt1 | contig 10081 bp, 7 predicted proteins | sample RumenRJG_02DNA_FD_189096 | JGI IMG/M metagenome (GOLD analysis project Ga0256405, IMG submission 189096) | Bovine rumen microbial communities from Lethbridge, Alberta, Canada - RJG_02 | ecosystem: Host-associated > Mammals > Digestive system > Stomach > Rumen | place: Canada: Alberta | collected... | reverse complement strand
TGCTTACAGGTTCTAAAAGATCATAAGTAGTATACATCTTTATGAGGCAGATGAAAATCTGTCTATTTTGCGTGCTCTTCTTTACTCAATTATTATGTTTCATCCTAATTTTAACGATGAAACTCTAGGAAACACCTTAATTCATCTTCAATAACGCACTTTCTTTCCCCTTAACTTAATGACATTGACTGTGAATAGTAACATTATATTGAAAACAAATTAAAGTTTTATGGTATATGCCAAGGACAACCTAGGCATATACTTGGAAGGAATTATTTATGTGTGTTGCAATACCCGGTTTAGTTAAAAAGATGAAAGATGGAAAGGTCACTGTTGACTTCAATGGTAACGAGGTTGAGGCATATGCAGGACTTGTTAATGTAAAAGAGGGTGATTATGCTCTCGTTCATGCTGGATGTGTCATCCAGACTTTGAAAAAAGATGAGGCTGAAGAAATCCTCGAGCTTATGGGAGGCCTTGAGGGCTAATGGAAATCGTTGAGCTTGTTGATTTTTTGAAAAATTATGATGGCAGGAAAATCCGTCTGATGGAGGTTTGCGGTAGTCATACACATGCTATTGCAAAGCATGGCATCAGAGATTTGCTTTCGCCACAGATAGAGCTTTTGTCAGGACCAGGGTGCCCTGTTTGTGTTACACCTACAGCTTATATTGATAAGCTTATTGAGCTGAGCCTTGAGCCTAACACTACGGTGGCTACTTTTGGAGATTTGCTGAGAGTGCCAGGTTCTAAGGAGAGTCTTAACGAGGCTAAGGGCCGAGGCGGTAGCGTGGAGATGGTTTATTCTCCAATGGATGTTTTGGCGCTGGCACAGGACCATCCGGATAGAAAATATGTATTTGCAGCAGTTGGTTTTGAAACCACTGCACCGGTTTATACACTTCTTCTGGACAATGCAATAGCTAGAGGGCTTGATAACATTCGCATTCTTACAGCCATTAAGACTATGCCAGGAGCCATTTCTTTCCTGTGTGACAATGGAGCCCAGATAGATGGATTTATTGCACCTGGGCATGTGAGTGCTGTCACTGGAGCGGATTATTTTAATGATTTGGCGGCCAAATACCAGATTCCATTTGCAGTGTCAGGCTTTGGCAGCAAGGAGCTGGTGATTGCCATCTATGGTCTTGTGCAGATGGTCATCAATGGTGATAACACTGTTAAGAACTACTACACTTCAGTTGTAGATAGCGGCCAGAATGACATCATAGAAAAGCAGCTGGCTAAGTACTTTAGACCGGCAGATGTGGTATGGCGAGGAATGGGCATCATTTCGGGTTCGGGACTTTTATTAAAAGAAGAGTTCGCTAGATTTGATGCTGGAAGTGATGGGCTTGATGAGGACAACAAGCGTAACAAGGCATGCCGTTGCGGCGAGATTCTTATGGGCAAGGCTAAGCCCCATGACTGTCCTCTCTTTGGCAAGGTATGTACACCTATGAGCCCAGAGGGAGCCTGCATGGTCAGCGAAGAGGGCTCATGCTTCAATGCCTACTTGGTTAAATAGAAATAGTTTTTGTTAATGTAGCAAGTTAATAAATGGAGAATTATTATGGGAAAAATAATTATGGAGCACGGTTCAGGCGGACGTGCAACAGGAGAGTTAATTAGAGAGATTTTTGAATCACAGTTTCACAGTGATGTACTTTCAGAGATGGAGGATGCAGCAGTTGTTCCTGGAGATGGCACTATTGCCATGACAACAGACAGCTTTGTTGTTACACCACTTGAGTTTCCAGGGGGAGATATTGGTCGACTTTGCATCTGTGGCACTGTCAATGATTTGTGCATGAGAGGTGCTGTTCCAAAGTACATTACATGTGGATTTATTCTTGAGGAGGGTGCAGATATTGATACCCTCAGAAGAATTGTAAAATCAATGGCTGAGACTGCTGATGAGGCAGGGGTTAAAATCGTTGCCGGAGATACAAAAGTTATCGAAGGGAATGGTGGAATCTATATCAACACAGCCGGTGTTGGATTTGTGCCAAAGGGCGTAGATATCAAGGCAAAGAATGCTGAAGATGATGATGTTATTATCGTATCTGGCAATGTGGGAGATCATCACGCCACAGTACTTAGTCAGCGCATGGGCATTAAAAATACAATCGTAAGTGACAACGCTCCACTTCAGGAGATGGTTGGCAAGCTTATCGAGAGCAAGATTCCAGTTCATGTACTTAGGGATGTGACTCGAGGAGGACTTGCCACAGTTCTCAAGGAGCTTGCACTTGCATCAGGTCTTAGATTTGATTTATTTGAGGAAAAGCTTCCTGTTGACCCTCAGGTTCAGTCATTCTGCGGACTTTTAGGCCTTGACCCACTTTATATGGGAAATGAAGGCAAGCTTGTAGCAATAGTTCCAAAGGACTATGCAGTACAGGCTTTAGAGGTGATTAGAAGCTGCAAGTACGGCGAGAATGCTTGTATGGTAGGCGCCGTTAATATCCCTGAGGATGAGACAGAAGAGGGAGCTCTTATTATGAGAACTGAAATCGGTGGAAGACGTTTTCTTGATATATTACAGGGAGAGGGATTACCACGTATTTGCTAGAAAAAGTCACCCTTTTTTAACAATATTTTAACATCTGAATTCTATAATTGCGTTAAAGCTCTAATATGTTTTTTTCAATAAAGTAAGTCATTAAAGCTATTATTTTAAACTAAGGAGACTTTCAAAATGGGAAAAGTAAAAGAGAAACGACGCGCTAAAATTAAAAACAAGTTGTTATTATTCTTACTACCAGCTGTAGTAGTTACAATTCTTATTTTGGTACTCATTTCTGGGTACCTTTCAAGTAGAAGTTTGTCTACCATGGCCACATCGCAGTTAAATTCTTCAATTTCAAACCAGGCTGATAATATAGAAGCCTGGCTTGATGACAATCTTCAAACTTTTGCCACAATAAAATATATGGTAGAGCAGGCTCATTTACCTGATGAGGAATTAAATTCTATGATGGATTCATTATACGGATTTAATACTTATTGTAAGAATGGGCCTTATATTGCTACCCAGAGTGGAAGAGTCTACAAAGCATCAGAGTCCACCAAAGACACATCAAATCCTACAGATAAGGTGTGGTTCAAGCAGGGACTTAGCCATGTAAATATGGTATATGGAAGTACCTATGAGGATGCTGACGGCACCAATGTTATAAGTGCTACAGGTATCATCAAGGATGACTCTGATGACTTGAAGGTTATTGCAGCTGATTTGTCCCTTGATCAGATTAGTATCATCGTTAATTCAAGGGTGAAAATGGATCAGGCTTCATCTTTCCTTGTAGACCTTACAGATAGTACAATACTTGCCCATAATGATAAGTCTAGAGTTTCTACAAAGCTTACTACCGACGATAGCGACAAGCTTATGGCGGCAATAGCTGAAAAGGTTAAAACCAGAAACTATAACACAGTAACTCTACAAAACAATGTAGTGGCATTCAAGCAGATAGCTGGAACAGACTGGGTGCTTGTTTCTTATGTTCATAATGACACTATTATGCAGGATGTGACAAAGCTTGTTACCACCCTTGCAATCATAGGAATAGTTGCAATCTTACTTATCATGATACTTATCAACTTGATGGTATCAAGAGTTGTAGCTCCTCTTGGTGGAATCACAAAGAACATTTCTGATATGTCGGCTGGTGATTTCACAATTGATGTGAAGGAGGAGAGCAACGACGAGATTGGTCTTATGGGCAGCAAGGTAAACGAGTTCGTTCAGTCCATGAGAAAGATGCTTAGTGATATAAATGAAGAATCTAAGGTGCTTAAAGAGCAGTCGGATAATTCGGATGTTGTATCTAAGAATATGTACGAGGCATCTCAGTCACAGTCAGAGGCTATGCAGAATCTTAACAATACTGTTGACCAGCTTGCAGTTGCTGTAAATGAGATTGCTGAAAATGCAACCACTCTTGCTATGGTTGTTTCAGATACAAGAGATAATTCACTTCAGGCCAATGACAGTATGAAAGAAACTGTTGAAATTAGTAAAAAGGGCCGTGATGATATGGAACAGCTTGCAGGTGCAATGCAAGATATTAAGAGCAGCAATGATGAACTTGTAGAATCAATCAATGTAGTTGGTAAAGCTTCAGAGGAGATTACCAATATTGTAGGTCTTATAGCAGAGATTGCTGAGCAGACCAACCTGCTTTCTCTCAATGCTTCCATCGAGGCAGCTAGAGCAGGAGAGACAGGTAAGGGATTCGCAGTTGTTGCTACTGAAATCGGTAACCTTGCTAAGAACTCTGCACAGAGTGCGGAAAATATAGCAAAGCTTATTGATGATGTAAGAAAGGCTATTGATAGCGTTGTTGGACAGGCTCAGACAAATGCTGACAAGATTGAGGCAAACAGTGAACTTATCAATACTGCCGTAGATACATTTGATCAGATTTATCAGAACATTGAAAAGTCTAATGAACTTATTGACCTTATGATACAGGATGTACAGAAGGTTGATGATGTTGCCAGCAACGTAGCAGCTATCTCTCAGGAGCAGGCAGCTAGTACAGATGAAATCCTCGAGACTAGCCACAAGATGGTTGAGCAGGCAAACAGCATCACCCAGAACAGCCAGGATGTTGCAGACAACTCACACAAACTGGCAAATACATCTGAGACACTTACATCTTATGTTCAGCAGTTCAAGATTTAATAAGGAGACGAATTATGAAAAATCAAATCAAAAAATCAATGGCTTTTCTAATTTGTATAGTGATGACGGTTGCATCCCTTGTAGGCTGTGGAGCTAAATCAGGTGGTGGCGGCTCAGTAAATGGAAGTGGAGTAAAAATTCTCATGACACTTCATGACGATACAGATACATTCCTCATCACTCTTTGTGAAACAATTGATAAGAGAGCTCAGGAAACAGGCGCTACAATTGATACCGTTTACTGTCAGAGTGATCCGGAAATTCAGATGCAGCAGATTGCTGATGCTGCAGGGCAGGGATACGATGCTATTATTTGTAGACTAGCAGATGCTACCACAATTCTTCAGATGGAAAAGGCGGCAGGTAATCTTCCTATAGTATTCATAAACAATGAGCCAGATGTAGACTATCTAAAGGCAGATAAATTTGTTTATGTTGGTTCATTTGAACAGGATGCTGGAAGATTCCAGGCAGAGTACATTTGGAATGGACTTGGTAAGCCTCAGTCATTAAATGTAATTATCATGGAAGGAATGAAGGGGCATGCTGCAGTTCCTCAGCGTACAAACGCTGTAAAATACTTTTTCCTTGATAATGGTGTAGATGCAAATTATGTATTCGTAGACCACGGAGACTGGTCAGATACTGTTGCATACGATCAGCTTGAAATATTTAAGAAGACCCATCAGGATTTTGATTGCATTATATGTAACAATGACCCTATGGCTATTGGTGCTATTAAGTGGCTTAAGGATAACGGATATGATACACATGACAAACTAGTAGCAGGAATAGATGCAACTGATGATGGTTGCGCAGCAATAAGAAGTGGCGATATGTACATGACAGTTCTTCAAGATACTGTTGGTCAGGCAGAGAATGCAGTGGACTGTGCAATAACCTTGGCAAAGGGTGGCTCAGTAGGCTCAATGGAAGGTGCTACAGAGGATCTAAAATATGTGTGGGTACCGTTTGTTCCTATAACACCAGAAAATATTGATCAGTATAAATAGTGATGATGACTTAACGTTACTATTCACAGTCAATGTCATTAAGTTAAGATGTTTTGAGTTAGATTCTTTATAGGGTCTAACTCTTTTTTTATAAAGAATAGTTGACAAAGCTACTCAAAAGTGCGGCCGCTCTCACTACTGATTGCATTAATTAGAAGTAGTGAGAGCGGCCCTTGAAATTAACAAGACGTAAACGTTGATTTCAAGGAGGTCGCTATGAACTATTCTGTTACTGTAAAAAACTATTTGATGTCTGATATCGATGCTATGGCATCAACACCAGAAGCCTATGCGTTGAATCCAGGAAAGGACTTTACCCGGCATAGAAAGATATCGTTTAAAGATCTTGTCTTACTGCCTATTACCATGGAAGCTGGAACCATGAGACATGAGCTGTATAAATACTTTAACTACCAGGAAGATACACTGTCCAACTCTGCATACTGTCAACAACGCAACAAGCTAGCCCCAGAAACATTCAAATTACTTCTACAACGCTTCAATTCCCATTTTCCTCCCGCTCCGTATAAAGACAAGTATCAGTTAATGGCTGCTGATGGTTGTACTTTTACCTTTACCCGAAATCCGGAAGATACCATATCATTCTATGGGCCGGATGGTAAATCAACTAAAGGCTTTAACCAAATCCATACAGTTGCTTTGTATGACTTAATCAGCAGATACTATGTTAACGCTAAAATTCAGCCAATCAAAAAGAAAAATGAATTTAAAGCATTGGCAGAACTAATAGACGAATACGAACATCACGACCTCATGCCTATATTTATAGCAGACAGAGGGTTCTTTGCGTATAACGTTTTTGCGCATGCAATAGAAAATAAATCTTTTTTTCTCATTCGTGCAAAGGACAAAAACATGATGCGTTTAACCGGTTCTTCCATCGATGAACTTCCAGATGATCTTGATATAAGTGTAACTCGAATTCTTACTCGCTCAGCTTCGAAGAAAAACAGAAAGCAACCAGATAAACCTGATGCGTACAGGCATATATGCAAAGCTGTTAGGTTTGACTATCTTCCTGAAGGATCAAAAGATGAATACGAAATAACTCTTCGTGTTCTACGCTTCAAGATAACTGATTCTTCCTACGAAAACATAGTGACTAATCTTCCTGTTGAAGAATTCTCCGCAGATGATATAAAAGATCTCTATAACTTACGCTGGGGAATTGAAACATCTTTCAGGGAGCTCAAACACATCCTCGGAACTGGTAATTTTCGATCTAAAAAAAGAGAGTATATAGAGCATGAAATTTGGGCCAAACTAATTCTTTACAATTTCTGCTCAGTAATCACTCAACATGTAGTTCTCAAAAGGGCAAAGCGAAAGTATGAATATCAAGTCAATTTCACAGTGGCATTCAATGCATGTCATTACTTTATCCGCATAAAAAATGGAGATTCCCCACCAAATATAGAAGGCCTGATTAGGCAGAATATACTACCCATCAGGCCTGGTAGGAATTATGCCCGCCAGCATAGATTCCAAATACCTGTCAGCTTTGCTTACAGGTTCTAAAAGATCATAAGTAGTATACATCTTTATGAGGCAGATGAAAATCTGTCTATTTTGCGTGCTCTTCTTTACTCAATTATTATGTTTCATCCTAATTTTAACGATGAAACTCTAGGAAACACCTTAATTCATCTTCAATAACGCACTTTCTTTCCCCTTAACTTAATGACATTGACTGTGAATAGTAACTACAGATTCTACAGTCATAGGCTTTAAGTATTTTGATTTCAAGGGCGTAGCAGGAATAAGAATCAAGACCAGAGGCTATGGCGCAGGTATCTTTGAGATTCTCACATCACTGGATGGTCAGGTGCTTGGCAAGGTGGATATTGAATTCCAGAATATCTGGACTGCAGCAGAGGGAAGCTTCAAGCCAGAGGATGGTGCTTCAGCTTTGTATTTACGATACAGAGGAAATGGAAATACACAACTTTCAAGCATTGAGCTGCTACACTAATTTGATTATCCACCGGCACATAAAATAAGGGCATTTTACACTTTTTTCACATTTTCGTCTTATAATTCTTTGTGTTATCAATAGTAGTTTAGCCTGTTGATTTTATAAGGAGCCGAGTATGGGGAAGATAAAAACAAAGAATAGTAAGGGTAGTGACATTTCATGGAAAAACAGTATTAAAACAAAGCTGATTGCTTCCATGTTACTTGTTGCGATTGTGCCACTTGTAATAGCGGTTTCCATCAGCTATTACACTTCAACAATAAAAGCAATGGCAGATGCCATTGATTCTCTTGAATGGCAGACCTGGTACGTTCAGGGGAAGATTTTCTCTGTTATTCAAACAAACGAATCATCTATCACAGCATTTGCAGAGTCACCTACAACTATCGCCTTTATGAAGGGCGAAGAAGTAGACATGAATGCCTTGAAGGAGCGGATGAAGTCAATTGACGAGCACATTGGCGATGGCAATGTATTGGTTATCACAAATGATCAAGGTCAGATGCTTCTTCGAGATGATGATGCAGACTTGGTGGATATCAGTAAGAGAGAATACTGGCAGGAAGCCATGCAGGGAAAGTTCTTTGTGTCTAACGTCATAGTAAGTGCTTCAACTGGTACCCGTAGCATTAGTATGGCAGCTCCAGTGTTTGATCCAGATACTAATAAAGTAATTGGCACGGTTCATAGAAATTATGATTTAAATAATTTCCATGAAATCCTTGCTGATGAATGCGATGAGGGTGAGGGCTTTGTTGTAGATAGAAATGGTGATCTGATGGCCCATTCTCAGTATGAGATTGGCCCTGATGATGAGGTGGCTAATTTTAGCGCTTCACCATATATGAATACTACCGAGATTGAAGGATCATACAGATCTACAGCTGCAGGTTATCCTACATATCTTGCTTATGCAAAGGATGATAATGACCTTTGTGGATTTACTGTTTGTGTAGCAATTAAAGAAAGCGTAATACTGTCAACCGCAAGAAGGTCTGCTTATATTGTCCTCAGTATAGGTATTGTGTTACTTATTATAGTAGCTATTATATCTGTAATGCTGGCCAACAACTTTGCAAAACCTATCACTGCAGTTGATGCGTCACTTGCTGAATTGGCAGATGGACGCTTCAGAAATATAACTGGATATACAAATCGTAAAGATGAAATTGGTAAAATTGTTCGAAGTACCAACTCCGTAATAGAAAAGCTGGATACTATAGTTGGTCATATTAAGCATTCAGCTACCACCGTTGGTGATTCTTCTGAAACGCTTTCAGATATGGCTAATCAGATTTCAGCAACCATGGAGAGCGTAACAAATTCTGTTCAAGAAATTGCTACAGGCGCTGTGCAGCAGGCAGAAGAAATTCAGCAGGCAGCAGAGAATGTGGGAAGAATAACAGATGCTGTAACCGGAGTACAGACATCTACAGGTAATATGGAAACTCTTGCAGGCAAAATGAAGGAGGCTTCAGAAAATTCCAGCAAGTCACTTCTTAATCTTAAAGATTCAAGTAGTGATATGACAGAAAAAATCGAAGAGATTGCCAGAACAATTTCAGCTACAAAGGATGCTGTAACCAGTATCAATGAAAGTGTAGAGGGTATATCGGGAATCGCTTCTCAGACCAACCTTCTTTCACTTAATGCTTCAATTGAAGCAGCCCGAGCTGGTGAGGCAGGCAAAGGTTTCGCTGTTGTTGCCGAGGAAATTAGAAAACTTGCAGACGATTCAGATAGCATGGCTCAGGATATTAGAACTCAGATGGATATTCTGTTGAAGCAGTCAGAGGCTGCTGTAAACGCAGCTAATCTTGTTCGACAGGGAAATCTGGAGCAACAAGAGGCTATTGGAGGTACTCTTGAATCTGTTAATGGAATGCTTGAGGACATCGACGGCACAGTTGAAGGTGTACATGATATTGCAGGTGGAGCAGAAACCTGTGTATCTTCAAACGAAGTGGTTTCAGATGCAATGTCATCTCTTTCTGCTATTTCACAAGAGAATGCAGCATCATCAGAGACCACCGGTGAGTCAGTTCAGGAGCTTTCAGAAACAGTTACAAGTCTCGCAAAGTCTGCGGATGAACTGAAGGGTATTGCTATTAAGCTAAATGAAGAGATAGCATTCTTCAAAGATGATAACTCCGTTGAATAAGATTTCTTAGCTAGCTTTGTATATGCAAAAAAATACAAGATTTTTGAAATCAAACAATATGATATTTCATTCCCCTAGTTATAAAATAAACTAGATAAAATGTGTTCAAAATTGGGGTTACTATTCACAGTCAATGTCATTAAGTTAAGATGTTTTGAGTTAGATTCTTTATAGGGTCTAACTCTTTTTTTATAAAGAATAGTTGACAAAGCTACTCA
>Ga0256405_10013049_pt1 | contig 10082 bp, 9 predicted proteins | sample RumenRJG_02DNA_FD_189096 | JGI IMG/M metagenome (GOLD analysis project Ga0256405, IMG submission 189096) | Bovine rumen microbial communities from Lethbridge, Alberta, Canada - RJG_02 | ecosystem: Host-associated > Mammals > Digestive system > Stomach > Rumen | place: Canada: Alberta | collected... | reverse complement strand
ACTTTTATTGTTCTATTACTTTATTTTGTACAGTGTAATAACAGTATTCAGGCTATATGAGAAAAACTTCATCGAATAAAATAAATGTTATCGCCATTGTTGGAGCAACAGCAAGCGGAAAGACAAGTTTTTCTATTGAACTTGCAAAACAAATCGGCGGTGAAATTGTAAGCGCCGATTCAAGACTTGTTTATAAAGGTATGAATATCGGAACTGCAAAGCCGACAACGGATGAAATGCAGGGTATTTTTCACTATATGATTGACCTTGTAGAACCGACGTTTGATTACTCTGCAGGATTATACAAAAAACAGGCGCAAGAAGTAATAAAAGATATATTTTTACGTGGAAAAACTCCTATAATTGTCGGCGGAACAGGATTATATACGGATATTTTGCTAAAAGGTTTTGAATTGCCACAAATTAAACCCGATAAGAAACTCAGAGATGAACTCAATGAATATACTCCCGAAGAACTTTATCAAATACTTAAAGAAAAAGACCTTGAAGGCTCCCAAACAATCGAACAAAACGATAAGAAAAAACTTATAAGAGCAATAGAAATTATAACTTTGACAGGGAAAAAGTTGAGCGAAGCAAGAGGAAAATCAAACAGCGAATACAATGTTGAGTGGATAGGTAAAAATTTTGAGCGAGATATTCTTTATGAAAGAATAAACAACCGTGTTGATTTGATGATAGAACAGGGACTTGTCGATGAAACAAAAGGTTTGCTTGAAAAATACGGCAGAGCATATAATATAGTTAATACGATAGGTTATAAAGAAATTACCAGGTATCTTGACGGAATACTAACACTTGATGAAAGCATTGAACTTTTAAAGAAAAACACAAGAAACTACGCTAAACGCCAACTGACATGGTTCAGAAAAAATCCTGAAATTAAATGGGATGTTTTCCCGGAAAAGTTAAAAAAATAGTTAAACTTTAATTTTTACAACAACTTTTTTAACATTCGTTTTATTGCTATCTGCAGAAACCTGTGGGGCATGAGCCTCATGAGGGAAAAGCACGGCAAAATTTGAACCGCCAAGCAAAACCTTTGGATAACCTGACGGATTTTCTGCATAAAAAACGATATCCTTAGAGTCATCATAAGGTTCTCTAACAGTTAATTTTAATTTATCGGTATAGTAAATATCTTCTGTTCCGTCAAGCAGAATTTGAATATCAATGTACCTTTCATGCGCCTCAAATTTTGCTTCTTCAATACATTTTGTTTTATAAGATTCAATATTCACATAAATATCATCAGACAGCGTAATCCGCCCCAAAGGCGCATCTTTACTCAGTTTTAAAATGAAATCTTTTACGACATTCGGAATATCGGAATAAATATTTATATTCTCAATTTTATCAGTAATCATAAGAGTCCTTACAAGAATTTAATTTTATTTTTTAATTTAACAAAACATCTGTGTTTAAAACACGGGTTGCTGTCAGAATAAATATATTTGTCGATAGGAGTCATGCTGTGTCTGAATTTTGAGCCAAGGTTTTGGCAATAAGGAGTATACGCACTTATATTTATAGAAAGACACATTGCTCTTGCATACGGAATCGACGGGAATACATTAATCTTTTTTCTTTTATTATTAACAATATCGTAATAGAATACATCTGCACTTAATGCCGAACTGTTACCACCCTGAAACAAAGATGAACTGTCTTTTTTCTCTCCGCTTGCTTTTGCCGCATTGAGAGGGTAAGCAGGATAAACTGTTCCGTTTGAGGAAATGTAGAATGGGAATACATCCTTCCATAATGTACCACCGCCACCTAATTCATCATTATCTTTTGTTCCATTAATATCAATAAAGACAGTAAAACCGTTTATTGCATAGGTCCTTGAATCCTTTAAATAGTCCTTACCTTCATACATATTTACTAAATCGGACAAATCAGATGTTGAACAGCAGTTTCTTGCATCTTTCAATGCAACCGCAGATGAACCTGCATTAACAGTAAAGCACTTAACATCGGTTTTACAGTAGTAATTTGGTGCTTCAGCGCAAGAGCTGTCGGTAAGCAATCTGCAAACATTGATTTCCGGTTCATAATCATCAGGGTTATAAGACAAACCTGCTATTGATGCGGATTTATCGGAAAGAATCCACATTCTTAAACCGTTTGAGAATATTATATTCGGTTCAAGATTATTGAAAGCGCCAACAACAGCCTTTGACGATAAATATTTCGTATTTCCTGCAGTAATTGCATTGTACAAATTCTCATTGTATGCAACTCCCGTTTCGGGATTTTCTTTAAAAGTGTTACAAGATTTTTCGGATACGTTCCAGTTATAAGCAACAAGTTCACAAAATCTTTTTGCACTGATTATGGGGGAATTACTTATACAATTACCATTAACCAAATGAGAACCTGCAGGACAACTGCTACCTGAACTATTACATCCGGTATTAGTTTCGTTTGGAGTATATCCTTCCTGACAAGAACATGCTTCTATCGAAGCACTGTAATATGAATGAGAAGGACAACACTGTCCTGTTTTTTCATTGAAGGCACCTGTAAGACAATTTTTACAAGGTTCTGAAGAACTTACATAATAAGCGGAATAGCCTGCAGATGGTGTCGGACAGCAAATGTTTTTGTTATTTTCAGCCAAAACAAGCGAGCCTGAATTACCGCAACTACATTCAAACGCCGTTGTATCGGAATTGTTAGGAGATAAATTAGTCATTCCGTAAAATCCGTATTTATCACAGGTTATTGAATTAGTAACAGTACTATCGTTAGCACTGGGAATACTTGGAGGACTAACCCCCAAATCAGGATCATTTACACTTATTATACACTCACCGTATGTAGCCAAATTAGATGTTTGCGATAATAAGACTTCGGTATAACAATTTTTGCTTGCAGAATTGCAATTATATGCCCCTGTACAGTTTTCTGAAAGCCACTTACAATAGTCAAATGCGTTGTATGTCGTAGAAGAAAGCATTGACTTAACGGTTGATAGGCTCATATTAGAGCACATAAATCTTTTCTTTATGAAATCATCAGTTTTAAAAAGTGATTTACACAAAGATTGATTTTGTATAGTCAAAATTTCAGCGGCAGACCACGTATTACCTGCGTGAACATCATAATCCTTTACAACATTAGGATTACCAAGACATAATCGAACGTAATCATACTCATAACTTGGGAATGAAACAATTTCGGAGGTTTGAAGAGCATAGGCTTTCGGATTAAGAACCTTAAATGTTCTATCAACATAATCTGCTATATAATCTTTAAAATCAAACGGGGAATCAGAATTATAAGAGGTTTCCTCGGGTGCAACGGAATTTCCGGGATCTCCGTATGCAACAATTTGCGCACCCATCTTTTCAACGGTTTTGAATGCTGCATAATATGCATATTCATCTGTCTTTTTTGCCTGATTTGTAATTATCGGAATTGTAAGCATAATAAGAATACTCACAATTAAAAGGCTTATGCCGATTTCCATAAGTGTAAAAGCAGTTTTAAATTTACTTTTATAATTACACATCAAGTCATACCCCCAAAAATTATATTACTTTAATTCTTCCATTGCTCTGAGATAATCAGGCTCTTTCGGTGCAGTACCATGCCAACCCGGATTATTTTCCATAAAACTTACACCTTTGCCTTTTATAGTTTTTGCAACAATAACGGTTGGTTTAGACGCCAGTTTCGCAGTTTCATAGGCACTATATATTTCGGGTATGTTATGCCCGTCAATTTCAATAACATTCCACCCGAAAGCAGTTAATTTATCAGACAAATTTTCAAGCGACATGACATCTTCTGTATTACCGTCAATTTGAAGCATATTTCTGTCAACAATGGCAATAAGGTTATCAAGATTTCTGTGAGAGCCCTGCATTAAGGCTTCCCAAACATTTCCTTCCTGCATTTCACCGTCGCCAAGCATAACAAAGACATGCGCAGGATTTTTATCAAGTTTCAAAGCCATCGCAATTCCGCAGGCAAAGGACAATCCCTGCCCGAGTGAACCTGTACCTATTTCGACTCCGGGGATATACACCATAGGATGTCCCTGCAAAATTGTTCCGAGTTTTCTGAAAGTTTTTAATTCTTTTTTGTCAAAATATCCGACCTGACTCATAACGGAATACAAAAGCGGAGAAATATGTCCTTTTGACAAAATAAATCTGTCCCTTTTATCAAAATCCGGTGAATTTTTCCACTTTACAACGTTATTCATACATTTATGATACAAAACGGTCAAAAGTTCAGTCGCACTCAATGAACCGCCGATGTGGCCCGATTGAGCGGAATAGACCATATCAATAATATTTCGTCTTGATTCTTTGCATAAATTTTCAAGTTCTTTAATTTCTGATTCAGTCAGCATAATTATTTTTTTAACCTCTCTTTTAAAATTTTTAATACAAATAACGGCAATGTCGGGAAAATGCGCTTGAACCTTTGAGGTTCGCACAAAGTACGGTAGAGCCATTCAAGTCCTAAGTTCCTGTAAATTATCGGGGCTCTTTTGACAGCACCAGCCCAAACATCAAAACTTCCGCCTAAGCCTATCATTACGGAATCTGGCAAAACAGTTTTTAGTTTGTTTATAAAAAATTCCTGCTTGGGAGAACCAAGCGCAACCATAACAAAATCAGGCTTCTTATCCTTTAAATCATCTATAATTGACGAATCATCGTCAAAATACCCGTCGTGATAGTATATAATGTTCAAATCAGGAATTTCTGATTTAAGGTTCACAACGGCATTTTCAACAATATCTTGCTTTGCGCCGATTAAAGCAACAGATTTTTTGAGATAATATGCACGTTTTAAAAGAGCCTTGCCCAAATCAATTCCTGCAATACGTTTAACATCATAGCCTAAAATTTTCAGCCCTAACTGAACGCCTATACCATCAGGAACAACCATTTCAGCATTGTTAATAATATTCTTAAAATCAGGATTTTTATTTGCAGTCTCTATCATTTCAGGGTTAATTGTTACTATTTGACCGTGAGTTTGGACAATATAATCGACAGCCTGATCAAAGGTAAAAGTATCAACTCCATATCCCAAAATATCAACCGTATTTCTATTCATAATGTTATTATAACACATTATAGATAATTATGCTATAATTTTAATAAGATGAAAAAGACAATTCTCAAACTTTTTTTAGCGTTTATTTTGCTTATATTTTCGGGTATAAAATCACATGCCGTTCAGTTTGATTTGCTTGTTCTTCCGACGGATGTTTTTTCTGTCTGCGATAACTATTTTTGTTTTCCCGAAGTGTCAAACATTGTAGCGGAAGATGTTATTTCAAACCTTAAATCAAATAAAAATATCAATGTAAAACCGCTTTCGCAGGTTCGTCAGAAATTAAATTCCGACTATCAGTTAAAGCAAAAAGCAATTCGTGTTATTGATGAGTATAATAAAAGCGACAAAATTGACTTTCCCATACTTAGTGAAATCGCAAAATCGTTTAATGTAAAATCGGTTTTGCTTATCGATACATACACAATAAACGATAAAACACAGTTAAGACGTAATCTTTGGGATACGATGGAAATTACAACTGCGTTTAAAATCACCTATCCGTTTGAACTTAAAACCTCTGCAGTGTTAACAGACTGTGTTAATTCACTTGTCATGTGGAGCGGGAAATATACTAAAAATATTTCTGATACTTACGGATATTTCAGTGCACAAAATCAAACTCAGGCATTATCGCAGTTAGAAAAAATTAAGCAATATTCTTATGATATTATTTCAAAAAACATCAGCCAGAGTGTTTATATGAGATTTTTCCCGAAAGATGTACGAACATTTGCCGTTAAAAAAGAAAAATCGGACGATACTCAGCCCAAATATGTACCAAATGCACTTGAGCACCTGTCCGATCCGCACATTCGCAAGGAATTAGATGTCGATAGTAATCAAAAATTCAGAGATTTCGATTTAGACGATTTTGTCTTTTAATCTTTAATGTAATCTTTAAAGTGTTTTGTTGACGGGTTTTGGCGCATTTTAAGCAGCGCAGAACTTTCAAGTTGTCTTATTCGTTCTTTTGAATATCCCATATTTTGCCCTACTTCAAGCAGAGTCTTTGTTTTGTCATTTTCAAGCCCGAATCTTTGCTTGATTATTTCCTTTTCCTTTGGTGTTAAAACATTTAACAAGTTTGGTAATTCTGACTGTAAAAATGAGTCATTTATGCTTTCTTCGGGCGACAAATGTGAATTATCCTCAACAAAATCACCTAAATTCAGGTCATCCGTTACCGCAGTTTCAAGGCTTAACGGCTCTAATATAATTGAATGTTTAATTTTAATAAGTTGTTTTTCGTTGATGTCCAAAAAATCGCACAATTCATCATCGGTTGGAGTTCTTTCAAATTTATCCGACAAATAAGCAACGGCATGGCGGTATTTTTTGATTTTGTCGTTCATGTGAACAGGTATTCTGATTGTTTTTGAACTGTTTGCTATTGCTCTTGCGATAGCCTGTTTAATCCACCATGTTGCATAGGTCGAAAATTTAAAGTTTTTGCGGTAATCAAATTTCTCAGCAGCCCTCATTAAGCCCAGCGAGCCCTCTTGAACCAAGTCCATAAAAAGAACTCCGCGCCCTGTGTATTTTTTTGCAATACTGATTACAAGGCGCAGATTTGCCTGAACGAGTTTTTTCATTGCATTGTTATCTTTCTGCTCTTTAATTAATCTCCCCAACTCTTTTTCCTGACTGCTTTTTAGTAATTTAAACCGGCTGATTTCTTTTAAATAGTCCTGCAGAATATCATCCTCAAACACAACGTTATCAAAGTATTTGTTGCCGTCGCAGTCAAGATTAAGTTTTTCATACTCAAACAACTCTGTTGTCATATCCTCTCCTCTATACTTATCAATTAACTTCCAATAAATATGACGAACGAATGAGTAAAAAGTTCCCAAAAGATTTTACCCCTTGACAGTAAAAAATGTTCCTGATAATATAAATCTTGCTAAAGAACTTAGCAAAGGCTGAAAAATAAATAGTTATAAGGGCGTTTAGCTCAGTTGGTAGAGCGTCTCCCTTACAAGGAGAGGGTCATAAGTTCGAGTCTTATAACGCCCACCATTAAAAGAAGAACCCATCAGGGTTCTTTTTTTTAATGGTCAGTTATTCTGACGAAAACTTATACTTAGTCATTCACATAATAATTTAAGGTCAAGATTATCAGTTATTATTCCCAATTCTTTTTAAAGTATCGTGGCGGTGTATTCGTCTTGCAATATAAATAAGGAACAAAATTCCTGCAAGGAAAAATATACTTATTGCAAAACCGCTGTAAACTACATATTGAAGTTTAATTTCGGTTGGTTTATTAGGACTGATTTCCCATACATATACGCCGTTTTCAATTTTATCTGCGTTATTATAAGATGCAAAAGACGGCAGGGTAACGGTAAAACGTGAATTTAGATTATTTATATCAAACAATTTGTAATCATCTTTAACTTCAATTTCTTTTGTTTTGGTTTCTTTTATGTCATCTTCATAGACAAAATTACGGTCAAAATTTTGTGCAAAATCATTATTTTCTATTGTTTGTGCGTCAGGAAAAAATTCATTAGTATCACCGTATTTGCCCAAATATTCAGGATTTAGCACTAATTTTGCATCAGGACGTTTTGACAAATCTTTTACATAATAAATCTTATTTTTCTGACCTGCCAAATTATATACCATGTGAATGTTATATGATGTAACAAAAAAATTGTGTTTAACATCAATAAATCTGCCCGAATCGAGTTTTGAAACAAAGCCGAGAGATTTTAAGTTCAAATCTTCTTTGCTGAGATTTTTCACCTTTTTAACAGCAGTAACATTTATTTTTTTATAGGTAGATTCATCATTTATAAAATACCCTTTATCAAGAAACCTTTTTAAGTTAAGGCTCATTGTGGCAAGTTCCTGCGGTCTAGTGTTTTTATCGGAGAACATTTTGACCTCGACCTGCGCAGATTTGTTATTATTTATTGTTAAATTCGTATTAATCCTTGCACAGCCTGAAATAAACGGAATTAAAAATAATAATGTTATAATAAGTTTCTTCATAAATACCCCTGTTAATAAATATATAATACCATGCTTAATTAAAATTGTTAATATTTATTCGTGATAGAATTTTTATATGAATATCGGTGAAGTTTACGAAGTTGAAATTGAAAAAATTACAAATCTTGGTTCAGGCTTGGCTAAAATCGGCTCAATGGTTGTTTTTGTGCCAGATTCATGTCCGAAGGATAAATTAAGAATCCGGATAACTAAGGTTAATAAAAATTTTGCAAACGGTGCTATTGAACAAATTATTGAGCCGTCACCATACAGAATAAAGCCGTTTTGCCCGATGCAAAAGGTTTGCGGTTCCTGTCAGATTCAGTTTATAGATTATGATTATCAACTTGAAATAAAAAGACAAATAGTACAGGATGTTATGCACTCCGTCGGAGGTATAGATATACCCATACCAGCGACTATTGCAAGTCCGCAAATTAAAAATTACAGGCATAAAATTCAATATCCGATTTCACAGACTAAAAATTCAAAACGGATACTTGCAGGATACTATAAACCGCACAGCCATGAGATTGTAAATATCAAATACTGTCCTATTCAGCCTGAGATTTGCGACAATATAATAGATTTTATAAGAGATAATGCACAGAAATTTAATATTTCAGGCTATAATGAGCAAAACCATAAAGGCGATTTGCGCCATGTCATAATAAGACACTCCTGCAAAAACGGACAATGCCTTGTTGTACCCGTAATAAACGGAACAGATATTTCGGATAATTTAAAAGATTTCTGCAAAGAAATTTATGAAAATTTCGAGCAGGTCATTGGTGTATGCGTTAATTTCAACAATAAAAAAACAAATGTTATTTTGGGAAACCATACTAAATGTCTTTACGGAAGCGATTTTATCGAAGAAGAAATCTGCTCAAAAACCTTCCGGATCGGAGCCGAAACATTTTTCCAGATAAACCCGCAAAGTGCGCAAAACATTTTTAATTATGTAAAAAATTTCATAAAAAACAACACCGATTTCCCTGAAATTCTTGATGCCTATGCAGGTATAAGTGCAATAGGAATCTGTCTTTCCGATGTTGCCCAAAAAGTTGTAACCATAGAAGAAAACGAAAAATCCGTCGAACTTGCACGCAAGACCGCAGAATTAAACAACATTGAAAATATTGAAATTAACAGCGGCGATGCGGGTAAATTTTTGTCAAATGAAAAACGCAAATTTGATGTTATAATACTTGATCCCCCAAGAAAAGGGTGTTCGCAGGAATCACTTGATTATGCACAAAAACTCTGTAAAGGTCACATAATATATGTTTCATGCAACCCTGCAACACTTGCAAGAGATTTAAAATACCTGAAAGAAAAAGGTGATAAAATTGAATCAATACAGCCGTTTGACATGTTCTGTCATACCTATCACATTGAAAATGTTGCCATAATTAAGGTTTAATCTTTAACTGCAAATCTTTCGACAGTTTGCCTTAAATCACCTAAGACATCAATTATTCGTTCGGTATCTTTTTCTTTCCAGTCCGAAAGTTTTTGTCGGATTTCATGTTTTGCCTCTTTAATGTCTTTTGCGGTTATTGTTTTGTCCTCTTTAATCATATATGACGGTGTAGCCTTAATTGATTCAATAACCTGTTCATCCTTTAAAAGCTCTTTTGAAATTTGGGAATAGTAAGAGGACAATGATTTCTGAATACCTTTTGCATAGTTAATTATAAGATGTGCGTAATTTTTGCTTATTTCAACAGGTAGTTTTTCAGCATCTTTAATTTTCAAATCAGCATTAAATGCATTCTGATATAAAGGTTGTGCAACAAATTGTACAAGTCGTTTTTGAATTTCTTTGAAATTGCAGGCAATGATATATCCGGCCGTACCTTTTTGATGATTTTCCGGCTCCATATCAACATGAAGTTTTTTCATTTTTCTTATCGGTTCATAAACATACTTATGTTCTATTTCTTTTGCATCTTTATATTTCGGACCGT
>Ga0256405_10013044_pt1 | contig 10084 bp, 10 predicted proteins | sample RumenRJG_02DNA_FD_189096 | JGI IMG/M metagenome (GOLD analysis project Ga0256405, IMG submission 189096) | Bovine rumen microbial communities from Lethbridge, Alberta, Canada - RJG_02 | ecosystem: Host-associated > Mammals > Digestive system > Stomach > Rumen | place: Canada: Alberta... | reverse complement strand
GTACGCCATGAAGCGATTCACAGACAGGACGGGAAACGCGTGCTGGTTTGCTGTGAAGCTGGCGGACGGGGAGATTCATATGATATCCAGCCTGTTTGTGTTTGACATGATCCAGCATGATCGCAGCGCGATCAGCGAGGATTTTATCAGAGGATATACCATGACATTTGACAAATGGCTTGACGAGGTGATCGAAAGGCGGGCCAGATGAAAACAACGATTTCTAACATGCTTTACGTTGAGGATCCTTCTCCGGTGCTGAAGACATACGTGAAAGACCGGCTTGAGCTTCCGAATCCAGACTATGTGAAGAAGGAACGCATGGGGTTCTGGACGGGACGGACGCCGAAGGTTCTCAGGCTGTATGAGTGGAACGGGAATACCATAGTGCTTCCGTTCGGGCTGATCCGGGAGCTGATGCCGATCCTGTCCGCCGGAGAGGTACAGAGCTACTTTACCGGGGGGACGGATGTAGACTACGGCGCTCCGGTTCCGCTGTATGACTATCAGCGGGAAGCCGTGGCCCACATGATTACCGCGAAATATGGGATTCTGAAAAGCAAAGCCGGGAGCGGTAAGACGATGATGGGAATTGCCCTGATCAAGGCGCTGGGGAAAAAGGCTCTTTGGCTGTGCCATACTGCAGACCTTCTGCATCAGAGCATGGAGAGGGCAGAGCGGTACGCTGACAGAAGCCTGATGGGAACCATTACGGAAGGGAAGGTTAACATCGGGACGGGGATCACGTTTGCGACGGTCCAGACCATGTGCAACGTTGATCTGGATAGGTATCGAGATGAATGGGATGTGATTATCGTGGATGAGGCCCACAGGGTCAGCCAGAGTGCAAGCACGGTCAGCAGATATCAGAGGGTGTTGAACAACCTGGCTGCAAGGCACAAGTACGGGCTGACAGCGACGCCGGAACGGTCTGACGGGCTGATCGAAGCCACGTTTGCCCTGATCGGGCGGGTTGTGTACGAGGTTCCGGACGAAGCGGTGGCAGACAAGGTGATGCGCGTCACGATCAGACCTGTCAGCACAGAGACGGAGATCACCGATGACTGCCTGAACGTGGACGGTACGATTAACTACACCAAGCTGATAGAGCACCTTACCACAGACGAAGCCAGAACGAGGCTCATTGCGTCCTGCATAGAGGACGAGAAGAATCATAGCTGTCTGATCCTCAGCGACCGGATTGCCCATCTGGAAGACATCCTGAATGCCCTGCCGGAGGATATGCGAAGGAAATCCGCCCTGATTACCGGGAAAATGACCAGCAAGAGAGAAAAGGAACTGCGGGAAAAATCCATCGAGATGATGCGGACAGGTGAACTCCGGTATCTTTTTGCAAGCTACAGCCTGGCGAAGGAAGGATTGGATATTCCGAGGCTGGACAGGCTGTTTCTTGCCTCTCCTGTTAAGTTTTCATCCGTTGTAATCCAAAGCATCGGACGGATCGCAAGGACATTCGACGGAAAAGAGACTCCGGTCTGTTATGACTTTGTTGATGAGGAAATCGGCTTCTGTCGGAGGGCTTTTAAGGAGAGGTGCAGGCACTATCGGAAGGAACGCGCCGTAATCGAGCGCGGTTTTCTGAGGGAATGAAAAGTTTCTGGAAGCTTGCTTCCAATGCAGACGGGCAAACATGGCTAATTGTGTATAATTGTGTTCCTATCATCGATACTGAAGCTGATTTTGACCTGTTAGCACGATAAAACAACCATAAAAGATCAGATTCTGTTTATTACCAAGGAGTAAGAGGAGGAAGAACCAACTGTGGAGGACGTTATCGTCAAATTTACGTCGGAACAGTTTGTCACAAGCTCGGAGCCCTACGATTATCTCGCCGGCATCGAAAATCCGCTGGAACGAGACCGGGAAATCGCTGCGTACCGGAAATTTGCTCAGAAAAACTGCGGAATTACCGCAGGAACCTTCAAAGAAGAGCTACGGAAGGCTGAAACCCGCATCGCCAGCGAAAAAACGAGCAATGTTTCCGCCGTGATGACAGAATTCCCAGACCAGCCGATCTCGCTGCGCTGTCCAGGCTATCTCTGCAACGAGACCGGCATCTGGGTCAACGCAGGGCTGTACGGGCCTGTTTGCGTATGTCCGCAACCGATCCTGCCAATCCGGCGCATCACGAATTATGACACCGGGGAAAGAAAAATGGAAATCGCCTTCCGGGATAAAGGAGTTTGGCGGACCATGATCGTTCCTCGCTCTGTACTGGCTGCGGCAAACCGGATCGTTCAGCCCCTGAGCGAGCGTGGCGTGTTTGTGGACAGCGAATCAGCAAAGGCCCTCGTGACCTATTTTACGCGGATTGACGCCGCAAACAGCGACATCCTCCCGGAAACGCACAGCGCGACAAGGTTGGGGTGGATCGATAAGGATAAGTTCCTGCCTTTTGAGGATAGCCTGATTTTCGACGGCGCCACAGAGTACCAGCAGATGTATCAAAGTATCCACGAGCACGGTGACAGGCAGAAATGGTTTGATCTTGCCATGGAGGTCCGGAAAGGAAACAGTCTGGCCGCAAGAACGGTGCTGGCAGCGTCCTTCGCCTCTGTGCTGATCAAGCCCCTCCGAAAGCTCCCGTTTTTTGTCCATATCTGGTCTGATACTTCCGGAACCGGAAAAACCGTTGGAATGATGCTTGCTACAAGCGTATGGGCCTGCCCGGAAGAGGGCGCCTACTGGAAAAACATGAACACAACCAACGTCGGCATCGAAGCCACCAGCGGATTTCTCGGAAGCCTCCCTCTGTGCCTGGATGAGCTGTGCATGAAGGACAGCAAGGGTGGCTACAAGGGCAACCTGGAAGAGATGGTCTATCAGTTCTGCGAGGGCACAGGACGCACCAGAGGAAGCCGGGATGGCGGGCTCCAGAGGCTAAAGCAATGGAACTGTTGCGCGATCACAACCGGAGAGACACCACTGATCAAGACTACAGCCAGGGCCGGCGCGGTTAACCGCGTACTGGAAATAGACCACGATTCCCCGCTTTTTACAGATCTTGTTCGCGCAGCAAACACACTGCGAGATAACTACGGGTTCGCAGGGAAGGTTTTTGTCGAAGCGCTCCTGCAAGACGGCGCGATCGACCGGGTGCGCCAGTGGCAGGACGAGTATTTCAAGGATATCGTCAGCTCTGGCAGAACAACCGAAAAACAGGCCATGGTCGTGTCCGTCATCCTCGCCGCAGACAGATTCGCCGCGCTTCATGTCTTTGACGACGCAAACAACCTGCGCGTAGACGATCTCATGCCTATGACAAAAACCCTTGACGAGGTAGACACGAACAAGCGCGCATATGACTGGCTTATGAGCACCATACAGTCTTATAAGTACCTTTTTGAGCCTGGAATGGATGAGAAGTACACAAGAGACTGCCTCGGGCGCCTTGACGAGACATCAGAACAGCATACCGTCGCATGTATCCACATCGCAAAGTTCGAAGAGCTCATGACAAAAGCAGGGTACGATCCTACTGCCTTCCGGAAATGGGCAAAAAAGCGCGGGCTGATCAAGTGCGCAAAGAACGGGGAAACAGCGCGCACTGTCCGCATGAATGGCATCAAAGAAGTCGCGCGCTGCGTCTGCGTCCGCATGAACGCGCTCGAAGATTACGAAGAGCACGATGAAGAGCAAAATGAGTTTACCAAGGTCGATTTGAAGAAGGAGGACATCCCATTTTGAGTATGAATACTGTATACAGAGCACGTTTTTTCCGCGCGAAAACGTCAGGATTTAACTCGAGCTGATTTTGTAACGGGTACCGCCCGTTACAAATTTGGAGCCTGAAACCCCTTATAAATCAAGGGGTTCGGGACGCGAAAATTTTGTAACGGGTAGCGTCGGAAAGATAGATGCGTATATGGAGAATAAAAAAATATCATTGAATATGTGCTTACGCGCGTAGGGATGAAAAACCACCCGTTACACCGTTACACCCGTTACAATATGTTTATAAGTATTGATATATATATGTTTTTACCTGTAACGGGTCTGTAACGGGTAGGAAAAAGCGCCGTTACAACGGCAGAAAGGATTCGAAAATGATTTTGTTGCCTGTGCCAAATAACTTTACCATCATGACACCGTTCTGTGATGATGAAAAATGGACGTTCACTGAGTCAGGCCCGGCTTATTTCGCTCTGGATGAGTTGGATGTCGCCAGAGAGGAAGGAATCGCGCGTGTGCTCGAAATCGACAGCTCAGGCTCGTTCGCAATCGTTAATAACGCACACATTCTCCATGCAAGATTTTGCCCAGCCTGTGGTCAGAAAATGCACCCGGATGACGTCGTTGTTGATGGCGAACCGGACGGTAGCCTGTATCCGGCAGTTTTTCGCGCTAAGTTCAGATGCGCTTGCGGTAAAACACTATAATTTTGCACGAAAGGAGTCCAGATGAGACCATACCACGAATACACAAACTACATGTTGCGCGAATACTTTTCGCACGAGCAGGATTTCGCGCGGAACCTTGACCTCGAATCAGAAAGTCAGTTTCTCTCCCGCATTATCCGCTCTGTCTCAGAAATTGCGCGGACGAAAGCAGAGGAAATGAACCTCACCGTCTGCGCGATCATTGTCAGAACTCTCTCCGTTGACCAGGTCAGTATTTTGCGCGAAGTGTTCGGTGACAACGATCAGCTAAACGTCGGTCAGGCTGTAAAAGATTGCGCCGAAAAGCTCGGTTTGAAGGAAAAAATCGTATGGGATACAGTCCGTTCCGTTTCTCAGGAAATCGCACGGACACGCGGTCTCATATAATTTGCGCGAAGGAGGTTTTTGCACGATGGGACATAGAAAAGGCGATCCAAGGCCGGATGAACAGATTCAGACAACGCCAGAAGAAAACGCTGAGCTGATCATGAAAATGTACGGTCTCTCAAAACAGCCCAAGTGCGACATGACTGACCCTCAGGCCGTCGCAGAACGGTATGACTGGTACGTGGACTACTGCTTTTCGCACGGATTGAGACCGTCTGTGGCAAGTCTCGCGCTCGCGTATGGGTACAGCCGGGACTGGTTGCTTCAAATGAAGAATGGGTTGGTGAGGAGTGTGCCGGCGGAGTCCGTCGACACTTTAAAAAGCGCGTGGGATATGCTGACAGCTCTGATGGAAGAATACATGATGACAGGGAAGATAAATCCGGTGCCGGCAATTTTCCTGCTGAAAAACAACCATGGCTACAAGGACCAGACAGAGACGGTGGTGGTCAAACAGGATCCGTACGAGACCGGCAACCCGGAAGAAATTGCGCGGAAATACCTGTCAGGAATGGCGCCGGCGCTGGACGTCCCGCAGGAAAATGCGCGGACCGATGCTCCGGTGGTCGAGACTGTCGTGGTCGATCAGTCTGGCACTGTCGAATAATTTCGCACGAGAATGATAATTTCGCGCGAGAATAATAATTTCGCGCGAGAAAAGCCCGCCCCTGATCTGGGACGGGCTGAATTATTTTGCGCGATACGGTCAGATTTCTTCGAGCTGGTCGAGAAGCTCGTCTACGGTCGTGCCCCATTCGCGCGCAAGGTCGACAACTTCCGCGAAGGTGATGACCGTTTCCTCGGTGGTCTGATTGCCCCATTCGCTCAGGTGCTCGGGCATGATGTGATATTTCGCGCTGGGGTCGAGCTCGTCGGTGCTGAACGGATGGTCCAGGCTGGTGTCGATCACGAGAATTTTTGCGCCTTCCAGATTTTGCGCGATACGGACAGCTTCCCGCAGGTCGAAGGAACCGTTGCTCCAGTCGTCGTCAGGATTTTGCACGACGGCATACCAGGGATTCCCGCCGGCCGGCACGCCAGGGTCGTCAGGATTTTGCGCGAGCTGATCGTCGCGGATGATTACGCGAGCGGGGTCGTGATCAAAGAACAGGTTGCTGGGCTCGGTAGCAGGATTGTACGTCATGGTTTTCTCCTCCTTAAGAATATTTTGCGTGGGCTTGGTGGGTTCAGATTTTGCGCGGGCCATGTCGACCCGGATCAGGGCTTTCAGGTAGCCCTGCTTGTTCGGGAGCGCGTCCAGGTGGGCGATAATATCCTGGTCGTATTTCAGGGACAGGTTGAATTTGATCTGGCGCATGTTTTCCTTGTCATACTTCATTGATGCGCGCTTGTGGGCTTCTGTGCTGGGTGCCATGTTCTGTTCCTCCTTTGTTGTTGCTGTGTACATTGTATCATAAATTTTTGCGCGGCGCAATGGATTTTTGCGCGGGCTCAGATTTCGCGCGTGAGGTGGTCGGCGGTGACTGTGACGGTGGCACGGTATCCTTCGCGGCCGGTGGCGGGCATGGCCTGCGCTGATTCTACGCAGTAGGTTGTCCAGCTCGGCGCGTGTTCGTTCATCCAGGCGGTGACGGCTTCCTGTGTCGCTCGCATTGCCTGCGCGGCTGCTGGCGTGTTCCCGTGGATTCCGTAAAAGCTCGCGCGCTGCGCCTGTTCGATGGCGTGGGCGGTCAAGCCTGCCAGGGTGAATGTGAACTTGGTGCGGAACACTGGGCCGCCCTGATCAAATGGGCCGCAGGTGGCGCCTTTTTCTGCGCTGATGATGGGGGAAAATGTGGTTTTCATTGGTTCGACTCCTCCTTTTTCGGTGTGCATACCATGCAGTATTGAGTGAATAAACGGTGCTTGCGGTGGTGAAAATGGGCTGTCAAGTAAAATCTGGGCTGGTTTTCGTTCCGGATTGAACAAAAACGGGCTTTTCAACTATGCGTGAAACCGTTGTTTTACGAATAGTTGCCACTTCCGGGCGTCTGTCCCTCCGCCTGCCTTACCGGATTAGACAAGCGGAGGAAGGGCGCCGGGATCACTGCCTGCGGTAAAGATCGGGCCGGGGGCCGCGCGTTGCGATAGGGTGACCGGGCCGGCGGCGCTGGGTATATTCCGGATCGGTGGCGGGCGTCGGTCTGTATGGCTGCAGGGTGTAGGGGTTGCGATACGTGTCCGGGCGTCCGGGCCTGCGCTGGGTGTGGCGTCGGGTGCGGGCTGGCTCGCATGGCGTCGGCGGGTGGGCTTCAGCCGGGTTGCGGAGGGCGTCAGATATTCCCAGGGCGAAAAGGGCAGCTGCAAAGATTATATATACCATGGCGGGCGGGCTCCTCTCGTGCTTAGTGTTCGTACAATTGGCCGATAAAATTACCGGCAGCGCGCGCAGCGTTGTATGCATCGCGCCATGTTGGCAGGGGCGAACATGTCGCAAGAATTGCGGCGTTTCGGCCTTCGGTTGTACCGGGCGTCCGTTCTACTCTCGCGAGTCTTCCGGCGTCCGTGCCTGTGCCAAATACATAATGGCCGAATGTGTCCATCTGAAGGGCATACCATTTGCCATTGATATTGATGGTGTATGCCCCGTCCGGGTTTGTGCGGTGGATACATCCCGTCCAGGTTTGATTGGTTGTGCCTGCGCAATCTTTACCCAGCAGGGCGCAACCTGCGCAAAGTGAGTTATACATGATAGTTTCTCCTTTCGTTTTTCGGGCTGTTTCGTGGCCTTCCTGGGCCTTCCGTGGTTCGGGTGTGTGTTCTTCCATGCAGGGGGCCGGGCGTGCCTTCTCGGGCCGTTTCCGGGCCTTCCTGCGTGTGTTGTGGTTCACTTGTCCAGGGTGGCGGCGTCAATTGCTGCAATCACGGCGGGGAAGGCCTGCGCGGTTATGCCTTTCGGGCGTCTCAACGCTTCCGCGATAAATACCGGGCCGGGGCCATTGTGGCGCTTGTAGCATCTAAAACCGCAATTCATGCATTTTTTCCCATTACATTCGATCTCGCCGCGCGCGAGCGCCTGGGTCATTCCGGCCGGGGTGTAAACGGTAAACACAAAATCGCACCAAGTGAAAACGGCCTTAAAGGGTACATTGATCATGGGGGACGAGATGCCACAAATAAGATTATCGGGCTTCCCGTATGTTTTGATTACGGCGTTCAAAATCCCGGGGCGCTTCGTCCACACTGTGAAGGTGGTTACTGGGTGCGTTGTGGCTATGCGGTGAATGTTTAGGGCGTGCGTGTAGTTGATTATTTCGCCGTCCGAGTTAAAACGAAGCATAAGGGCAGGAATAGCTATTAGCGCGGCTTCCTGTTCGGTAAACAGAATTTCAGATAAAATTAGTCCGGTGATAAAATGGGCGGCGGTTGCTGTGTCCCAAAGGGAAAGTGTGTAGCAATATTTACAGATATAAGCGGGGTCATCTATCGCCTGCATGCGCGGACAAAACTTGTTATTCGCGCAAGCTGTGTCCAGGCTGTGAAGGCCTTCAATCTTTCCGCTGTCGTGGTAACTGATCGCCTTTGATACGATCATAATAAGTTCAATTCGGGCGGCAGTGCTGCCGGCTTTCGCGGCTTCGATTAGCTCGCGGACATGCTGCAGGCGCTTTTCCTGGGCTTCTTTCGTCTTAATGCTGCGGGCGCTGGGGGCCTTCTTCGCGGCGGGTTTGCTTGTGTTCGTCATTTTCTTGTATCCTCTCTTTCTTTTGTTTTAGCGTCTTTCAAAATCGCCATGCTGGGCCATGGAATAGGTGCGGCCGTTGGCGGTTATCATATGATCTAAAACGTGGATTTGCAGGTTGTGAAGGATGCTCTGAATCTGTGCCGTTGTTTGTATATCCTCCGTTGACGGGGCGCAGGTTCCGCCGGGGTGATTGTGGCAAAGAAAAACACTGTGCGCGTTAACATCCAGGGCGAATTTTGCAATCTCGCGCGGATATGTTGCGACTTCTGAAGTGCTTCCTTCCGCTATTTCCTTGGTGGCAATGACTTTACACTGCGCATTGACTGCGATTACGTAAAAGCCTTCGCGCTGCCGGCCTTCCGTCAAGGCCAAACAGTATTTCTCAAGCTCGAGTCTGTTTGTGACTCGCTGCGGTTCTTCCATTTCTTCGGCGCGATAGATGCGAATGATTGGAAGCAGGGCCGCGAGCTTCTCGGCGGTGCCGGCGCTAACATATTTCGCGAGCGTCTCGGCGGGCGCTTCAAGAACGTTTTTAATGCTGGAAAGGTTGATCAAAAGCTTATTCGCATCGGCTTCGGGGTTCCGGCTGTTCGTTGTGCTGCGAATGATCGCGGCCAGCTTTTCGGCGTTGGTGGCGGTGTGGCTGTTCAGAATTTCGATATTATTCACGGTGTAAAACCTCACTATTCTATCTATTCCCTGTGCTGGGTGCGTCACTCTTTACCAGGTGACCGGGTGCCGCTCGTAGCTGTGGCCGCTGGGTGATATTCCTTCACCATGTATATTGTACCACTTTCAACAAATCATGTACATTGATAATTCGGTGAGTTTGCGGCCCAAAATAGCAATGTACATTGTGGTATGTTTTCTTACCATGATTTTTAGCGATTTCGCTTATAAGGGGCCTCCGGCGCGGGCTGGGCTTTTTTCGGGCCTGCAGCGCGTCGGCCGGGATCACGTCGGCCGGGGCTGATTTGGTGCGGGCGTCCAGGCGTCCGGGCGTCCGGCGGCGTCCGATCCGGTTAGGGCGGCAGCAGGTCCGGCCCGGGCGTGTCTTTCCCTGGGTGAACGGCGGGCCGGTGGTTTGATCATGGGCCGGCGGTCCGGGTTGGTCCGGCCCGGCCGGGGGCTGTGCGGTCCGGGTTGGTCCGGGGCCAGGGCGGGGGCGAATGGGTTTTATCAAAGGTATTTTCCCGGCAAAGCCTTGCCAGTGGCAAGGCGCTTTGATTGCGTATGCAATCTGTCAAGGTACGGATAGCCCACCCCGTGGGGTGAATTGCGGTACGGTATTTATCGAATAACCCCCCTCCGCACTCCAAAAAACAAAAAGCCCCTTTTCTGACCGGGGCTGATCTGATATAATCAGACCTGACCCGGGGTAAAACAGAAAAGGGCTGAGAGGGGGCGAAGCGGAGCGATGATCATCATAGCGATCCTGATCGGGGTGATCTGGCTGGCGGGGAAGATATTCGGCGGAGGCGGGATCATAGTAGCGCTGGCCGCTGTAGTGGGGTTTGTGCTGGTCTGTCTGGTAGAGAACGACCGGAAGAACGCGGATGCGTGGTATAACTGGCGGGACTTCTGGGCAGAAGGCGGACCTGATCGAAGGGGA
>Ga0256405_10013043_pt1 | contig 10086 bp, 7 predicted proteins | sample RumenRJG_02DNA_FD_189096 | JGI IMG/M metagenome (GOLD analysis project Ga0256405, IMG submission 189096) | Bovine rumen microbial communities from Lethbridge, Alberta, Canada - RJG_02 | ecosystem: Host-associated > Mammals > Digestive system > Stomach > Rumen | place: Canada: Alberta | collected... | reverse complement strand
TCATGATCCACACGATGCGGAGCACGCAGGAGCCCAGCAGGGAGTTGATCATGGGCAGGAGCGACAGGCCCATGCCCCGCTGTCCTCCCACCATGACCTCCATGGTGCCGCAGAGGAAATAGGGCACCGCCAGGAACAGAAGCCGCGTCCGCCCGTACTCCACGGCGGCGGGGTCGTTCGGCAGATAGATGGAGAGAAGCGGATGGGCGAACACGTAGCTGAGCACGCCGAAGAACAGGCCGACGGCCGTCACCAGCCCCAGACAGCGATAGATGACGCCGTTGATCCGGTCCAGCTTCCGCGCCCCCACAAACTGGCCCACGAAGGTCAGGGAGGCGTGATAGAAGGAGTTCTGGGCCATATAGGTGAAGCCCTCGATGCTGGCCGCCGCTCCGTTGCCCGCCATGACCACGTTGCCGAAGGAATTGACGGAGGACTGGATGATGACGTTGGAGATGGAGAACACCGTCCCCTGGAGCCCTGCGGGCAGACCCACCAGCACGATCTTCTTCAGCTTGTCCGGATGGATCCTCAGCTTCCGCCAGTCGAAATGGATGGCTGTCTTCACCCGCATCATGTACACGATGACGAAGGCCGCGGAGAGCACCTGGGAGGCCACGGTTGCCCAGGCCACGCCGTCCACGCCCATATGGAACACGATGACGAAGAGCAGGTTGAGGAGCACGTTCGCCAGACCGGACACGGCCAGGAAGTACAGGGGCCGGCAGGTATCCCCCACGGAACGGAGCACCGACGCGCCGAAGTTGTAGGCCATGTTGGCGGTGGTCCCCACGAAATAGATCCGGAGATACCGCTCGGACAGGGGCAGGACCGCCGGGTCGGACTTCATCCAGACGAGGAACTGTCCGGAGAAGGCGATGCCGATGGCGGACACAAGGATCCCGCCGATGAAGCTGATGAGATAGGAGGTGTGGATGGTGCGGCTGACGCCGTCGAAATCCTTCGCGCCCCAGTCGTGAGCCACGGCCACGGAGGTGCCCACGGACAGCCCCATGAAGAGGTTCACCAGAAGGTTGATGAGGGATCCCACGGAGGTCACGGCGGCCAGGGCGTCCGCGCTCTCGAACCGTCCCACCACCACGCTGTCCGCGGCGTTGTAGAGCAGCTGGAGGATCCCCGTCAGCATCAGCGGGATCACGAATTTGATGATTTTTAAGGTAAGAGAACCGGGCGCGTCCACCAGATTCTCGTTGTTCCGGTTCATGGGATGTCACTCCTGAGGAATAAATTGCATACGGGATGATTATAACACCGCGCCGATGAAAAAACAATGGCGATTCCGAACGAATTTCCGCTCCGCCGTCCGTATGCGCAGTGTATACCTCGCTGTCCAGGAAAAACCGGGCTGTCGCAAAACAATCCAAAAATTTTGGTCCACCTTTTTCAAAAGGTGGTAGGGGCAACGCCCTGACCCGGACTCCGCAGAGTCCGGAACACCCAGGACTTCCAGAGAGTTCCTCTTTTTGGTTCTTTTTGCGCATTTATGCGCAGCTCCTCGATAAAGGAGAAAAAGAATAACGAACACCTTTGAAGCACAACAGGGCTGTCGCATTTCTCCATTTTCAGGAGTTAATGCGACAGCCCCTTTTCATCCTTCAGTTCAGCCAGCCCATGGTGACGAGCCAGTTCTTCATGAGCCCCGCCCACTGGGCCACGTGCGGATAGGACTGCGCCAGTCCCAGTCCGTGGGGACCGTGCGGGAACACGTGCAGCTCATGAGGGATGCCGTGCTGTCTGAGCGCGGTGGCGTACAGATAGGAGTTGATGACGTTCACGGCTCCGTCGTCGGAGGTGTGCCACAGAAAGGCCGGCGGGGTGGAATCCGTCACGTTGAAATCGTTGGAGAAGGTCGCGTAGTCCGTTCTCTCCCCGCAGAGATTCTGGAACGATCCCACGTGGGCCACGTTCGTCTCGTCGGGCATATGGCACACGGCGTAGCAGAGGATGGTGGCGTCCGGCAGGGCGTTCTCCCGGTCGATGTCGTCCTGATCCTCAAATTCGATGGGATCCGTATAGGTGGACACCAGTCCCGCCAGATGGCCGCCGGCCGAGGAGCCCATGACCGCCACCTTATGGGGATCCAGCCCGTATTCCGCGGCGTGGTATCTCACCCAGCGCACCGCCCGTCTGGCGTCCAGAAGCGGCAGAGGGAAATAATGAGGAGCCACCCGGTATTCGCAGACGAAGGCGTCCATGCCCATGGAGTTGAAATACTCCGCGTAGCCCTTCCCCTCGTGGGGAGCCCGCATGGCGTATCCGCCGCCCGGATAGATCACCACCGTCGCGTCCGTGGCCCGGTTTTCCGCCGGGAAGTATTCGAGCACCGGAGTCTCCTCGCAGAGTCCCGGCGTATTGTCCCAGAGCTTGAATGTCTGCATGGTCAAAGTCCTTTCTTTCACTCACCAGCCCAGCTCGTCCGCCAGCCAGTTCAGCATCAGTCCGCCCCACTGTCCCACGGAGGGATTGCCTCCCGCCAGACCGAGACCGTGGGATCCCTTCGGGAACACGTGCACCTCGTGGGGAACGCCGTGCTTTCTCAGGGCCTCGGCATACCGGTAGCTGTGGATCACGTTCACCACCGGGTCCTCCGACGTGTGCCAGAGGAACGCCGGGGGCGTGGAATCCGTCACGTTCAGATCCGGGGAGGCGTCCCTCCAGTGCTCCTTGCTCCCTCCCAGAAGGGAGTTTGTCAACCAGCCGGTCATCCACTCCTCGAAGGGCTCCGCCACCACGCCGTAGCAGCAGATCGTGGCGTCCGGACGGCAGTCCTCCCGGTCGATCTCATCCGAATCCTCCCCGTCCACTGGGCCGAAGAAGGTAGACGTCATGGCCGCCAGATGACCGCCCGCAGAGGAGCCCATGACGGCGATTTTGTGAGGATCGATCCCGTACTCCGCCGCGTTGTGCCGCACCAGCCGCACCGCCCGTCTCGCGTCCGTCAGAGGCCAGGGGAACAGCTCCTTCCGGTCGATCCGGTATTCGCAGACAAAGGCGTGATACCCGGCCGCCGCCAGAAATTCGGCGTAACCCTTCCCCTCGTGGGGAGCCAGATGGGTGTAGCCGCCGCCCGGAAAGATCACCACGGCCGCGTCCCTCGCCGGAGAAGCCGGTTCGTAATACTCCAACGCGGGCTGGACGCCGTTCGTCGGTCCCGGGATCTTCTCCCACATTCTGATTTCCTTCATTTTATCCTCCTATCGGCGGGAACCGGGGAGAGAGGAATCGGAGCCGCCCTCCCCGTCCCCGGCTTATTCGTTCACCAGCACCCGCACGCCGTAAGGCTCCACGGGCACGTTGTCCCGGAAGGTCTCCCCGGTCAGAAGGTCCTTCATGGGACGCGGGATCTGCAGAATGGCGTCGCCGCATCCGGTCTCGCAGAGAACCAGGCCGTCGCCCGCCTCGCCGGAACGGGGGGACACGTTGAGGGAGCCCATCACCCGGAAGGATTCAACCCCCGCGTCCGCCAGAGCCAGATTCATCAGCTTGCCGAGATCCGCGTCCTCCATCAGCGCGCCGCAGAGAATCACCTCGCCCTTCCTCACCTTGTGGCGGGAGATCAGGGACTTGCCGTTCAGTGCGGAATGACCGCCCGTGACGGAGGCCAGACGCTCGCCCTCTCCGAGGGTGTAAAGCTCCGCCCATTTCCGCACGGCCAGATCCTCCCCGTCCTCCCAGGCGGTCCTCAGCACGGAGCCGTCCGTGGGAACGCCGTAGTCCAGACGCACGCCCAGCCAGTCCTCGAGCATGCCCATGGCACGGTCGGTGTAGTGGGCGCCGATGCCGTTGCGCACGTCCGTCAGCGGTCCGGCCACCCAAACGCCGCCGTTCTCCACGAAGGTCCGGATCTTCTCGGCCAGATCCCCGTCCTCCAGCGTCATGACGCAGGGAGAGATCAGAACCTTATAGCCCTCCAGGGTGTGGGACGCGCCGATGACGTCGGGACGGACGCCGCACCGGACCAGAGCGCGGTGGACCTGCTGCACGTCCCCGGCGTACCAGTTGCCGTCGAAAACCTTCTGCTGATCGAAGAGCTGCCAGGCCTTGTTCGTGAAGTGGAGCGCCACGGGGGTCTTCACCTTCGTGCCGCCGATGAACGCCGACGCCTTCTCAAAATCCGCCGCCGTCCGCTGAACCTCGCCGAAGGTGTGGGTCGGTCTGCCCTCGGGGGTGAGAACGGAGCCGTGGACCAGCTCGTGTCCCGCCCAGTGCTGACGCCAGAGCCAGTACATGTTGGATTCGCCGCCCAGCGCCACCGGGAGCCAGGAGTTGACCCGGCAGTAGCCCTCGGGTTTGAGGACCTGTCCGATAGCCGTGGAGCCGTTCCAGGTGGTGGCGGTCTCGGTGTTCCAGAAGGGACGGTCCTTGAGAGTTCTGAGATAGTCGAACCAGAACACGGCGTCGGAGAGGTTGGCCGGGGTGTTGTAGTGGTTGAACATGACCACGTCCAGCGGGCCGCACATGTCCTCGTAGCCCATGGCGTTGGTGGGCATCATGTCCGTGCCGATGGGGGCGTCGGTGTACAGCCGCAGGATTTCGGCCTGCCGGTGCATGAAGGCGATGTCCGCGTCGTAGTGGGCGGCCGCCCATTCGTATTTCAGATGGGGATTGTGCCAGGCGTTCCAGTCCCCGGGAACCTCGTCGAACCGGTCGTAGGCCTGGCTGAACAGATTGAGGTTCCAGCGGGCGTTGAGGTTCTCCACCGTGCCGTATTCCCGCTTCAGCCGGTCGTGATAGGCCTTCATGCAGTGCTCGCAGGTGCATCCGGTGCCCCAGGTGAGAATCTCGTTGTCCAGCTGCCAGCCGATGACGTTGGGATCCTTCCCGAACTCCCGGCCCATGGCGTGGACGATCTGATCGGAGGCCTCCAGATAATGGGGATTGTTGGAACAGCAGTGCCGCCGTCCGCCGTGCTTGGCCCGGGTGCCGTCCTTCTGCAGGACGAACACGTCCGGGAAGGCGTCGCCCAGCCAGACCGGAGGCGTCGCGGTGGGCGTGCCCAGAACCACGGCGATCCCGGCCTCCCCGAGGGCATCCACCACCCGGTGCAGCCAGCCGAACTCGTACTGACCGCGCTTCGGCTCCATCTTCCGCCAGGCGAACTCCCCAATGCGGGCGCAGGTGATCCCGGCCTCCTTCATCATTTTTACGTCGTAGTCGAGCTGGCTGTCGTCCCAGTCCTCGGGATAGTACGCACAGCCGAGAAACGGTGTTTTCATCGTGGTCTCCTTTATGTTGATAAGTTTTTTCGTTCAGTCTCCGACGGAGAACTCAACCCCGCCGAGAAGCTCCGGATTCTGACAGAGCCCGACGCTCTTCACGCCGCGGACGTTCTTCACACAGGCCCGGACCGGCGGGATCATGGGGTATTTCACCTCTCCCTCCGGCTTTCCCGTCCAGTCGTTGAAGAGCCAGATGTCCCCGGTGCCCTCTCCGTCGGGGGAATCCACGGTCAGGCCGTCGATGTCGATCTCCTGCGGCAGATAACAGGAATAGCCGAAATCGTGGGTGCCGTCGTTGTGAGCGCTGAACACGGACCGTCCTCCGCCCGCGGGATGCCAGACGCAGTTTCTGATGTCGAACCGGCCCCGGAAGGTGCATCCGTAATCGCTCCGGAGGTTGACGAAGGCGTGTCCGTAAGCCTCCGTGTTCTCGATGCGGAAGGTCCCGAAGCCGATGGCGTTGAGGCACTGCCAGCCCAGCTTCGAATTGAGGATGGTGCAGTTGGTCACCCCCATATGGGCGTCGAACCGGGAGAACACGCAGTCGTCGAAGACGAGGTCCCGGCAGAAATTGGTACCGATCAGCCCCCAGTAGTTCCGGTCCATGATGTCCGTGGTCTGGCGGCAGTGCCGGAAGGACACGGAAACGGACGCGCCGCAGTTAATATCGTAGGAACCCATGGGGACCGGAACGCCCGCCGAGCCGATGGTCCAGTAGATCCGGTGGGCGGTGAAGAGGCAGTCCCGGACTTCTGCCTTCGCACAGTCCGAAATGCTGATGAAGCCGGCGTAGGGCGCGCCGTGGTCCTCCTCTCCCTCCACATAGTGGGTGATCCCCTCGATGGCGGTGTTGGACCGGCGGATCCGTATATTCCGGCCGTGATAGTCGTACCGCGATTCCCAGCGGTTGGCGACGGTTGTGAAGGTCCCGCCCCTCAGGGTCAGCTTTTTCTCCGGGAGCCGACGGGCCTCGGAGCGGGTGACTTCTTCAAAATCGAAGGACACCGGAGACGGCAGGGATCCGTCCGCGTTCACGAGAAAGGCGTCCGTGCGGCTGTGGCCGTTGTCCTGATTGGCTCCCAGCCGGATATAATCCCGGTGGTTGTCGTTGCAGACCCGGACGAACAGCTCGATTCCGGAGGGATTCGGAATGAAATCCTGCCCGGCCCGGAGTGAGGTCAGCGGAAACGGGACGGCCTCACCCTCCGGCGGCAGATCGAACACCGGCATCCGGTAGTCGTCCAGATCCCGGTCGTCCAGAACAAACGACGCCCCCGTCCAGTCCGTGTCGGTACGGATCTCGGCGCACCGGGCGATGGGACCGATCAAATAGCAGGCTCCCTCCCGCGCACGGACCGGAAGTCCCAGCCGGTTCGCCTCCTCGTGGGCCTTCACGATGGCGGGCATATCGTCGGATTTGCCGTCCCCGATCGCGCCGAACTGCTCGTATGTGATGTATTCAGCCATAGCTTCCTCCCAAATGACGGTCAGTCCTTCCTGTGCCTGTCGATGACGGCCAGAAACTGCTTTCCGTACCGCTCCGCCTTGGTCTTGCCCACGCCGGTGACCTCGAGAAATTCATCCAGATCCCGGGGCATGAGGCGGCACATATCCACCAGCGCTGCGTCGGCAAAGACCATATACGGCGGCACGTGATGCTCCTTCGCCAGCCTGGACCGCTCCGCCTTCAAGTGTCCCAGCAGGGTGCCGTCCGCAGCGTCCGCCGTCCGTCTGACCGCCTTCTTTTTCTTCTTATCCTCCTCGGGCGGAGCCTTCATGAACACCTTCCGCTTTCCGAGGAGAATGTCCCGCGCCTTCGACGTGACGTGGGGGATGCGGTAGACGGAATCCTCGTCGTAGGCCACGGAGCCGTCCGCCCTCAGCACCGCGATGACGTCCCGGATGTACTGCTCCGACGCTCCCTTCATGATGCCCCAGGTGTACAGGGAGTCCAGCCCGAAGCGGTCCACGGTTTCATTTGAGGTTGCCCTCAGCACCGCCGATACGGTGGACGCGCCGAAGCGGTTCCCCGTGCGCGCCATGCAGGACAGGATCTTCTGCGCATCCTCGGTCACGTCCTTCACGGAGAAATCCCCCCGGCAGTTGGAGCAGGAGCCGCACCGGTCCGGAGCCTCCTCCCCGAAATACCGCAGGAGATAGGCCCGGAGACAGAGGGGCGTCGCGCAGTAGTCGGCCATGCGGTCCAGCCGGTCGTATTCCAGCCGCTTCAGCTGCTCCTGCTCCTCCGCCGTCAGATCCGGATTGGGCTCCCCGTTTTCGATCAGGAACCGATTCAGCACGATGTCCGATTTCGAGGCCAGCAGGACGCAGTCGGCAGGTTCACCGTCCCGTCCCGCGCGTCCGGCCTCCTGATAATAGCTCTCCACGTCCTTCGGCATGTTGTAGTGAATGACGAAGGACACGTTGGACTTGTCGATGCCCATGCCGAAGGCGTTGGTGGCCGCCATGACCCGGCACCGGTCGTAGACGAAATCCTCCTGAGCCTCGTGTCTCTCCGTGTCGCTCATGCCGGCGTGATAGCCCCGGGCCGGGATCCCGGCTCTGTTCAGCAGGTCCGCGGTCTCGTCCACGGCGTTCCGGGTCCCGCAGTACACGATGCCGCAGAGCCCCTCGTACCGCTCCCGGATCAGCTTCAGCAGCGCCGCGTCCTTGTCCTTCTTCTGCACGGGAATGACCTCGAAATACAGATTCGGACGGTCGAAGCCCGTGACGACCCGGAAGGGATCCCGCAGGGCCAGAAGCACCGCGATGTCCTCCCGCACGCGCTCCGTGGCGGTGGCAGTGAAGGCCCCCACGGGAGGACGCGCGGGCAGGCTTTCCACAAATTCCCGTATCCCGAGATAGGCAGGCCGGAAGTCCTGTCCCCAGCCGGATACGCAGTGCGCCTCGTCCACGGCCACCAGGGAGATCTCAAGCGCGGAAACGGCCTCGAGAAATCCGTCGGTCCAGAGCCGCTCCGGAGCCACATAGACGATCTTGTACACTCCGTTCCGCATGTTGGCGAGGGCGCGGCTGTACTGGGAGGCCGTCAGGGTGCTGTTCAGATAGGCCGCCCGGACGCCGTTCTCCACCAGCGCGGTCACCTGATCCTTCATGAGGGACACGAGGGGAGAGATCACCAGCGTCACCCCGGGCAGAAGCAGGGCCGGGATCTGATAGCAGACGGACTTCCCGCCGCCCGTCGGCATGACCGCCAGCACGTCCCGCCCGCCGCACAGCGCGTCCACCACGGCCTCCTGACCCGGGCGGAACCGGTCGTGGCCGAACACGTCCTTCAGGACGCCGTATTTGTCGACTGCGGGGCCCGTCATCGCTTCCCCGCCGCTATGTACCAGCGCTCCGTCTCATCGTCGGGCGGCGTGAGGTCGAAATCCTTCGATACGGACAGCATCTCAAGCCCGGCCCTCTCCAGCGCGTTCCGCATGGTTCTGAGGCTGAAGGTCCGCTCCCGGGTCACGTCGTCCCGTCTCGTCCAGAGGCCGTCTTTTCCCTCTTCAAAGACCGTCAGGTAGAAGTCCACGGCGTCTCCCCTCCGGTTCAGCCGGTTCCGCCAGCAGCAGACCGCGCCGTCGTCCTCCAGCACATAGTCCCGGTCCCCGTAGACCGTCCGGAATTTGTAGGGCGTGTTCAGATCGAAGAGGAACACCCCGCCCGGCTCCAGATAATTGGAAACCAGCGCCAGGCAGGCATCCAGCTCCCGGCGGGATCCCAGATGGTTCAGCCCGTCGAGGGTGCAGACCACCGCCTGTACCGTGCCGTACAGTTCAAAGTCCGTCATGTCCCCCTGCAGGAAAAGGATTCCGCAGAGGTCCAGGGTCCTGGCCTTTGCCTCCGCCTCCGCCAGCATGTCTTCGGAGATGTCAATGGCGGTCATGTCGTAGCCCCGGCGGGCCAGCTCGAAGGTCATGGCTCCCGTGCCGCAGGCCAGATCCAGCACCAGCTCGGGCCGCTTCTCCATATACAGATCGAAGCACCGCTCCATGTAATCCGCCCAGGCTCCGTAATCCACGTCCCGGTTCAGCCGGTCGTACACGGGCGCGAGAATGTCGTAGCTCATCAGTCCTCCGTCTTCTCCCGCCCATCCTCTGACTGGAGCGGCATGGCGATTCCCTTTTCGTCCAGCGCCCGGAGCACGTCCCGGTAGCCGTCGCTTCCGTATTTCAGACAGCGGTTGATGCGGCTGATGGTGGCGGTGCTGAGGCCCGTCTTCTCGTTGACCTCCGTATACACCGCGGACCCGGCCAGCAGCTTCGCGGCGCAGAGTCTCTTCGCCATCTCGGAGATCTCCTTTACGGTGCAGAGATCTTCAAAGAAGCGGTAGCAGTCGTCCGCGCTCTCCAGTGTCATAATCGCTTCAAAGAGGTAATCCAGCAGGGGATCCCGTTTCAGGTTAGCCATATCGTCCTCCGTCCGGTGTGCTGTTTCGGCTTCATTATACACCACCGATTCAGCAAAGTAAAGTAAAATTTCCAAATTCTTTCTTGCAAGGAGGTTCTGAATGTGCTATACTGAACAAAACGACTGCACCGAGGTACCCGGACCTTGATCCTCAGAACCCTTCCCGTTTCCGCTCCGCACCGGGCGAGAATCGCCGTCTGCGCGGACTTTCATTCCGTGAACCGGCCCATGCCCGTGGAGCGCGCGCTTCGGCTCCTGCGGGACGCCTCCCCGGACATGATCCTCTTCCCGGGGGACCTCTTCTCGGACACCGGCCGCTCCGGACTCCGGGACTGCTTCAATCAGAACGGCCTGGCCCTGATCGAAGGAGCCGCCGGGATCGCCCCCGGCTTTTACACCACCGGGAACCACGAAATGGGACTCAGCG
>Ga0256405_10013042_pt1 | contig 10086 bp, 9 predicted proteins | sample RumenRJG_02DNA_FD_189096 | JGI IMG/M metagenome (GOLD analysis project Ga0256405, IMG submission 189096) | Bovine rumen microbial communities from Lethbridge, Alberta, Canada - RJG_02 | ecosystem: Host-associated > Mammals > Digestive system > Stomach > Rumen | place: Canada: Alberta | collected... | reverse complement strand
TACAACTAAAAAGGATATCACACATTAAACCATCACATAATCACAATACAACTAAAAAGGATATCACACATTAATTCAAAAATATCTTTTTGCTAAAAAAGACTTGAAATCATCATTTCCAGAAGTCAAGATCGTATTCATCAAGTCCGATGGAATCTGCCTTGAAAACAGGATCCTTTCCAGCCCTCTTTTGAGATTCGTAATCCTTGAGGCAGTCAATTGCTATCCTTCCCAATGCCATACATGTCGGAAGGTTTATCAATGTCATTGCTCCCATAGTAATATCCGCCATAGCCCATGCAGCATCCATTGGAATAATCGCTCCTACAAAAACAATTATGATACAGGCAATGTAGAAGATGTTCATGAATCTTTTTGAAGGCGGAGTCTTCTTGTTCATAAAAGCCAGTGCATTATCCACATAATATATGTTTCCTAAAAGTGTTGTGAATGCAAAGAGAACCATTGCAACAGTAATGAAAACAGGACCTATCCATCCGAAAACAGTCGAAATTGCATTCTGCACATAAGGGGCTCCACTGACAGCTGCATCTCTTGCAACTCCTGTTGACAGACACATGAGCGCTGTAGCGGTACATAAAAGCAAGGTATCTATATATACTGACAGTGTCTGAACAAGACCCTGCTTTGCAGGATGTGATACTCTGGCTGATGCTGAAGCATTAGGGGCTGAACCTACACCCGCTTCGTTTGAAAAGAGCCCTCTCTTAATTCCATAAACAAGACATGACCCTACAAAACCCCCTGCTATGGACTGGAAGTCAAAAGCATCCTGGAAGATAAGGACAAACATTGCAGGAATATTTGCATAATTGACCAGAATCACAATCAAAGCCACTATGACATAGGAAACACCCATCAACGGAACAATTGTACTTGTAACCTTGACTATCCTCTTGCCTCCTCCTAAAAGGCAGTATCCTGTTATAAGTGCAAGCAAACCGCCTATGATAAGCGGAGTGATGGAAGGATTGTAAAATGAGTAGTCCATGAATGTTGACTGTAAATTGTAGGAGCATAAAAGATTGAAACCGAATGCATAAGTCGCAATCAGACAGATGCAGAAAAGTATTGCAATCTTAGGCTTGTGTATGCCTTCCTCAATATAATATGCAGGCCCTCCATAGGAATGGCCGTTTTCGTCCTTTCTTTTGAAGATTTGTGCAAGAGTACTTTCCATAAATGCAGATGATGCACCTATGATGCACATGACCCACATCCAGAAACATGCCCCGGGACCTCCAAGGCAAATCGCGGTTGAAACCCCGATGATGTTTCCTGTTCCAACCCTTGAAGCTGTGGATACAAGCATTGCCTGCAGGGAGGAAACCGCATTTTCATCACCTGAAGGTTCAAGAAGCAGCCTCACAGATTCCGGAAACAGCCGAATCTGCACACCTTTTGTTCGTGTTGTAAAATACAAACCTGAAAGCACCATGACGATTATTAAAATAGGAAAATACATGAAGTTATCTATTTGATTTAAAATATTAACTATTCCAGCATTAAAACCCTCTATATTGATTAAATAAAAAAATATCGATAATAACAGTTATATTTTGAATTTTATCATATAATAAAGTATTGAATTTAAATTAAACATGATTTAAAAAAGTTTAAATTATTAGAATGTCCAGAAAAATATAAAAAAATTATAAAATGTATAAAATTTATACTCATACAACCAATCACATATGAATGAAATTGGGAATCATAGCGAATTCTGAGGATTCCATATCATGAAAATACTTAATAAATCTAAAATTAAATTATTACTAAGGAAAAATAGTAAAAAGATATCAGTTTTATAGAGAATATGTATATCTTATTTAATTAGTATATAGAATAATTGGCATCTAATAAACGATTTTATAATCTTAAAACTGATTTTTAAAATAAGAGGTAAAAAAATGGCGAAAATCATACTGGGCAGAACAGGACTTGAAATAGAGAAAAATGGATTCGGAGCCTTGCCTATTCAAAGGGATGACTTTGATGAAAGCGCTTATCTGCTTCGAAAGGCTTATGAAAACGGCATCAACTTCATTGATACTGCAAGAGCTTATACTGACAGCGAAGAGAAGATAGCTTATGCTTTTAAAGGCTTCAATGATGAATATCCACGAGAAAGCATAATAATAGCTACCAAAACTCAAAGTGAAACAGGAGAAGGAGTTTTAAAAGACATTGAAACCAGCTTGTCCAATCTGCAGACAGACTATGTGGACTTGTATCAAATCCACAATCCTTCATTTGTTCCAAAGCCTGATGATGGAAGCGGGGTTTATGAAGCATTCCTGAAACTGAAGGATGAAGGAAAGATAAGGCACATAGGATTTACAAGCCACAAGTACGAACTTGCCCTGGAAGCGATTGAAAGCGGCTTGTATGAAACCATGCAGTTTCCATTCAACTACCTCACAGGAGAAAAGGAGCTGGATATTGTCGAGAAATGCAAGCACCACAATATGGGATTCATTGCAATGAAGGCAATGTCTGGAGGACTTCTGAAGTCATCAAAAGCGGCCTATGCATATGTCAATCATTATGATAATGTCGTGCCTATCTGGGGAGTTCAAAGAGAGTCCGAACTCGATGAATTCCTATCATATATGAAAGAGGATGTTAAACTGGACGACGAACTTAGCGAGATAATTCGTAAGGATAGAGATGAACTTCAAGGAGAATTCTGCAGAGGCTGCAACTACTGCGCTCCATGTGCAGCTGATATTGAAATCTCACAGTGCGCAAGAATGTCATTGTGGATCAGGCGCTTCCCGTCAGCTCCAAGCCTGACTCCAGAAAAGCAGGAGATGATGAGGAAGATTGAGGATTGCACAGAGTGCGGAGACTGCATGACCAGATGTCCATATGAGCTGGATATTCCTGATTTATTGAAGAAAAACTATGAAGATTACAAGAAGATCCTCTCTGGAGAAATCAAGGTATAAAAAGTGAAAAACTATTTTTCATATGGATACATTTCGATTAATTTCCAATATTTAAAAAAAATATGATTATTTTAATCTGCAAAACAAAATAATTAAATTTATATGATAAAAAACAAAATGATAAAATATCGAGCAAATAAGTAAAAACGAATAAATTTAATTCAACTTTTCGTGAAAATATTTTTCTTAATTTGCTAAATCAAAAAACGTGATATTATGAAAAAAGCGACTATGGAAACTGAAAAAGGAACAATCATTTTAGAATTATTCCCTAATGAAGCACCTGGAACAGTAGCTAACTTTGAAAAATTAGCAAACAGCGGATTTTATGACGGATTAACCTTCCACAGAGTAATTCCTAACTTCGTTATCCAAGGAGGAGACCCTAACGGAAACGGAACTGGCGGCCCTGGTTACACAATCAAATGTGAAACCGAAGGAAACCCACACAAGCACGGAACCGGCGCATTATCCATGGCTCATGCAGGAAAAGATACTGGAGGAAGCCAGTTCTTTATTACCCACAGTCCTCAGCCACACTTAGACGGAGTCCACACTGTATTCGGACAAGTCATTGAAGGCATGGATGTTGTAAATGCCATCAGACAAGGAGACAAAATGACCAAGGTTCGAGTAACTGGTTAAGTTCCTTGATTTAAAAAAAAAACAGAGTTAGGTTTATCCTAACTCAAAAACTATTTTTTAAGATTTATAAAAATTTTACTCCAGACCTGCTTTTTTTTAAAATAATAGCTAAAAATAAGATTAAATTTAATAATAAAAAAAGAATTTAGAAAAATTTATCATTATATAAAAAATAAAAAGAATTTAGAAAAATTTTCTATCATTATTTAAAAAAAGAATTTAGAAAAATTCGCTGCCTTTATATAAAAAAATAAAAAGATTAGCAGTTAAAAACTGCTAAAAACTATTTTTAACTAGCTTTCAGTATTAAACTTGTCCTTGGATCTGATTCCAAACAAGGATGAGAAAATACCTATTATGCAGAGAACCGTGCAAATCACACAGATTATCTGAGACCCTTGCACAATCAAATCAGCATATTTTGCAAGCATCGGCAAGTCACCCATTATCCAAGCGAATACTAGAGTAAGCATTCCAAGACTCATTGTCTGGCCTATTGTCCTCATGGTAGCCTGAGAAGCAGAAGCTGTTGGAGCATCCTTTGGAGGAACAGAACTCATAATCGCATTCATGTTTGGAGAGGAGAAGACTCCCATTCCAATACCCTCTAAAGCCATGGCTATGACAACAAGATAGAGAGGCATGTTTCCATCCAGGAATGCAAGGATTGCAAGACCGCAGGCTGCAACAGCCATACCAATAGCTGCAATTACCTGAGGATTGTACTTGTCAGAGAGCTTTCCAGCATTAGGAGCAAGTATTGCCTGCAGAATAGGCGGTATGATCAGCATCATTCCTGTCATCTGGGTATTCCATCCTCTAACATACTGGAAGTGATAGTTCAGGATTGTTGTCACTACCATGATAGCCAGATAGCTGCATAGTGCTGCAACATTTGAAGAGAGGAACTTTGTGTTTTTAAAGAGCCTGACATTGAATACAGGTGATTTCTGGCGAAGCTCATAGAATATGAAGACTACAATTACAGCAAGCCCGAAAACTGTCAAAAACACCCCTGTTGAGTTGACCAGATTTGTAAATCCATAGACAAAAGCCAGAATTCCTATTCCCCAGATGATTGATCCGATTTTATCAATCTTGTCTTCTGCATAAGTCTGCCATTCCATAGGAATTTTAATCATGATTAAAGCAAGACAGAGTATTAAAAATGGAATCACCACATAGAAAATAGCTCTCCATCCAAAATTAAATGTCAAAAGCCCGCAGATAACAGGTGAAAGTGAAGTAGCTATGTAAACACCTGTAACAGTATATCCCAAAGCTTTTCCCCTGTTTTGAGGTTTGACAGCAGAGACCACCATGGCCATTGAGGATACTGTTAGAAATGCCATTCCCGCACCTGAAACCACACGGAAGAGCATGAAGACTTCTGTTGAAAATGACAATACACATCCGATTGACCCTATAAGGTAAACAATCACACCTGCAAGCAATGATTTCTTCACACCGAATTTTCCAGATAACTGACCTGCAGGAACTGTGAATACAGCAACCACAAGAAATATAATTGTAGGTACCCAGTTTTGTACAACATTATTCATGGCAAAATCAGAAGCTATTGTAGGAACCGCCACAATAACACCATTTGACAAGAATACTGCGAAGAATGATGTCAAGAATGCAACAAATACCACATACCATTCCATATCAAATTTCATTTAAATCACACATCATATTTTTATCATTAATAATAAATTTTAAATTTATTGTACAAATAATTATAGATTTCTAAATTAATTATCATTTCATCCACAATCATGCATTAATCTCAATAAAGCAATCATAAGTTTCCACATGAAATAAATTTATTTAAAAAATTCAGGATTGTGCTGGATCAGGACTATATTAACTCCATTTACATCCTTGATTCTAGCCATTGAACCTACAGATGTCTTTGTAGGCTCAAGAAGAATTTCGACTCCTTTTGACTTCAAATCTTCTATTTCCTTTTCAATATCCTCCACATCCATTCCAATTGAATAGTAGCCGACTTCATGGACATTGTCCTTGATAAGTTCCACATAAGTGTGTTCTCCGGATTTAAGAAGAGTTATCTGAGCTCCGTTAGGCAGGTCATATACACTGTCTATTTCAAATCCACAAATGTCCTTGTAGAAAGCCACGCTTTCTTCCATATCATTTACAATCATTGTATTATACATTGCTTTCATTTAAAATCCCCTTTAAATTATTGAATAATTAAAAATTAATTTCAAAATCATTAAGATTAATATAAGCTAGTTATCTAATTAATTTCAAAATCATTAAAATAATAAACTATTGATTATCTTCTAATTAATTTCAATTAATCATCCTGATTCAACTTGATGGCCTTGGAAGTCAAATCCTTAAGAGTTTCCATGAAATCATTATTGAGTTCATACAAGCGCATTTTTTCCTCCCAGTCCCTATTAACCTTTTGAATGATTGGAATCAATTTTTCTCCTTCTTCAGTCAGCTTCAAGGAGTACTTCCTCTTGTCTCCATCAAGCTTTTCTCTCTTTACTAAATTCTTCTCCTCCAGCACTTTCAATGATTTGGCCACGCTTCCCTTTGTAAGATAAAAGGTTTCAGCCAAATCCTTTTGTGAGAGGCCTTCATATTTATTGATCCTCAGAATGAATAAAGCTTGAATGATATTTAAATCATATTTTGCTAAAGAATCATTCAGATATTTATGCTGATTCTTATGAAGAATAAACAATATGCCCCCTAAAGGAGAATTGTCATCAAAGTCATTAATATTGTTTTTTTGCATTAAACCACATCTTAAAGTAAAAATTTTTTCATGATAAAATAATTTTAAAAATTAAAAAGTCTTCTAAACTATTGAATGAATATATCTTTGATATTTTGAAAAGTTTCCTTGGAAACTATCTCCAAATTAGAATATGTTTTGATGACATATAAAAGTTTCCTTGGAAACTATTTTAAAAAATGAAAAATTACATAAAAATAGCTAAAAAAACCTATAAAAAAAATAGCTAAAAAACCTATAAAAAAATAGCTAAAAAAAACCTATAAAAATAGCTAATAATAATTTAAAAAATGATGAAAAAAGCACTTATTTCTTAATATAATCCCAGACTGAATCAACATTTACTTCTACAATGTGCCTTACATCCAAGTCATCTTGGACTATCCATAAAAAGAACACACCATTAATGCTGGACTTGATAAAGAGAGTGAGCTCTTCCGTGCTTAATTCAGGATTTATCTCCCCATTCTCCTTGCCGAATTCCACAAAATCCTCTATTGCCTGTGTGTAAACCTTGTTGTACTCATTGTAATTATCACTGATCTGGTTGTATTTTTGAATTCCTTCAAATGAAAGAAGCAGCATCTTTTTATAATCTGTTTGCTGATTGGAGAGGTACTTTGGAGCATAATCCTTGTCAAGACCTAGAGATTCCCTGTAAAAACCCTTCAATCTATTATAAGCACTGCCTTTAACCTTCTTGGCATTATTTAAAAAATCATAGTAGTATTCAAGAACATAAGTATCGAGAACCGCCAGAATCAGCTCGTCTTTTGTTTTAAAGTAATAGTACAATGTTCCAGGGCTGATTTCAGCCTCCTCGCTTATATCCGCCCAGGAAACCTCATGAAATCCCTTTTCTAAAAAAAGCCTGTAGCTGGATTCCATTATCTTGTCATATGTTTTCATTGCAACCATTCCTTGAAAATCAAACTGTTAAATATTTAAACTAAAATGCTGTTATTATATTGCATTCTTAAAAATTTAAAAGTTTTTATAAAAATAGAAAGAATTAGTGGGAAATAAGAAATTTCTTATTCCCAAAATTATTGAAAATTCGTTTAATATTCGTAGAAACCCTTGCCTGCATTGATTCCAAGCTCGCCCTTGTCGATTTTCTCTTTAAGAGCAGTGACAATCTTGTTGGAGAGTGTTCCAGGTTCCTTTGCCTCTGGCTTCATCATTTCAATGTTGTAAACTGTTGTCAAACCAACTACATCGATGATTTTCATAGGTCCGTTAGGTGCTCCTGTTGCAAGCTCCCAGGTCATGTCGATTGTTTCAGGGTCTGCAACATCCTTTGCCCACAATTCAAGTCCTGCACCTAGGAATGGAACAAGAAGAGTGTTGAGAACATAGGCTGGCTGCTCCTTTTTCAAGCAGATAGGAACCATTCCTATTGCCTTTGCGAATTCTGCAACCTGGTCGTAGTATTTCTGATCTGTGCCCGGGTGTCCCATGACTTCAGCTGTGTTTTGCGCCCATATATTGTTTGCAAAGTGCAATGCAAGGTATTTTTCAGGTCTTCCAGTGTATTCTGCAAATGCGCTTGGAAGAAGTGTGGATGAGTTTGTAACAAGCACGGTTTTCTCAGGCATGTATTTAGCCAGCTCTTCATAAAATGGTATCTTCTGAGCAGGATCTTCTGCAATGGCTTCAATGATAAGGTCTGCATCTTTAGCAGCTTCTTCATAACTTGTGGTCATCTTCAAGCTGTCAAATGCTTCAACAACCTTTTCCTTCAAAGCGTCGATTTCATCAGCTGACAAATCAGGACTGTCTGCAAAACCTCTGCAATAGGCTTGTGGATTGGTTTTCCATGCTTCCATGGTTTGAAGATATATTCCTTTCAGTCTTTCAAGCTTAGGCTTGGCTCTTTCAATTGAACCTTCGCTTCTAAGCCAGATGGTTACATCAAATCCTTTAAAAGCTGTTTGGAACGCAATTTGACTTCCAAGTACTCCGCTTCCTGCAACAGTAACATTCTTAAAATCCATTTTTTCACCTTTGATAATTTCTACAAAATAAAAAAAATTATTTTCTAGATAATAATAGTTTTATAAAACTAATATTTAAAATTTTTGAGTGAACACTTGAAAATCAAATAATATAAAATATAATAAATTAAAATATATTTAAAAAATTACTAAAATATTGAATAAAATATAATAAAAATCTAAAATAATCGAAAATTGAAAATAATAATTAATAAAAAATAAGCAAAGGATTAAAAAATAGGGGTTTATTCAAATAATCCCACTGCAAAAAAAATTTTAAGTAATTGTCAATCCAAATATATGATGCTTTTTCCACTAAAAATTGCATCTAGAAAAGTTTATCATTATAGAAATTTAAAATATCAATTGAAAATCAGAATTATGAACATTAAAACCTTTGGAAAATTATCTAAAGAATAATTGAATTAATTAAGATAAATATAGATTTACAAGAATATTGCAAAGGTGATTGAATGAGCAAAAAGATAATAGCAGTCAATGCAGGACCTAGAAAAGGATGGAATACCGATACATTAATCGATGAGGCAATAAAAGGAGCTCAATCCACAGGAGCGGAAGTAGTGAAGTTCAATCTCTTCAGATTGGAAAAATACACAGGCTGCGTATCCTGCTTTGGATGCAAGAAAGAAAAATACAAGGGATATTGCATACGCAAAGACGGACTTACAGAAGTATTGGATGCAATCCGAGAAGCCGATGGATTGATAATAGGCTCACCTAACTATCTAGGCGAACTGACCGCATCATTCAGAGCCCTTTATGAAAGACTGATATTTCAGAATTTGACATACAATACTGAAGTGCCGTGCTGCAATGAAAATCCAACTCCAACACTGCTTATTATGACAAGCAATGCTCCTGATAATGCATACATGCCATTGCTTGAAAATTATAAAGATGTGTTTGACCGTTTTGTAGGATCATGTGAAATTTTTGTATCCGGCGAGACACTTCAGATAAAGGATTACAGCAAAACAGACTGGCCATGGTTCTTCAATGCTGAAGAGCGATATGAGAGGCATGAAAATGTTTTCCCAAAGGAAAAGGAAGCTGTCTTTGAGAAAGGAAAAAAACTCGCATTGCAATAGCTATTTAATAACATATAATCAACAATTGCAATCATATACTTAACGATAATCATTAAATAAAATAAACAACCATTTATAATTATGATGCCCCATAGCACTATTTCAAATAATTTAAACGACAGACATGTTGCAATCACAGATGGTGTTTTTGCAATTGCAATGACAATCCTAGTTTTAGAAATCGCAGTTCCGGCAGTCTCAAACATAACATCCCACGCTGCCGTTAATTCATATATTATGAACTATCTAACTCCTACCGTTTTAATATATTTCATCAGCTTTTATTTGGTATACAATTTCTGGGAAACCACAACCATTCTTTTCAGTTTTAAAAAAATAAGCAACAACGTACTGCTCTTGAATATGATTAGCCTGGCATCAGTGTGTTTAATACCCTTTGCAACAGGATCCCTCTTTGAATTCCACAACTATACAGAAGTGAACATACTATTTTCATTGTTGATTCTGGCAATCAGCCTTTTATACATATTGATGTTCATAATGCTGATTAGAAACAACTTTAAAGATTATTTTGTAAGGAAGGATGAAATCAAAGCCACAATAAGCAATGAATTAGACCGTTA
>Ga0256405_10013041_pt1 | contig 10089 bp, 12 predicted proteins | sample RumenRJG_02DNA_FD_189096 | JGI IMG/M metagenome (GOLD analysis project Ga0256405, IMG submission 189096) | Bovine rumen microbial communities from Lethbridge, Alberta, Canada - RJG_02 | ecosystem: Host-associated > Mammals > Digestive system > Stomach > Rumen | place: Canada: Alberta... | reverse complement strand
TCTCTCTCAATTTAAATCAATTTTAGCTTCCATTCTGGAAGCTTTTTTTTTGCTTTATACATAAAATTTAACTTCTTCGTTAAAATCATTGTAAAAAGTGGTATAAAAAATATATACGGATATAAAGGGATATAATAAATGGATTTATTTCAAAACGTTATTTCATCAAATAATAGTAAGGGTTTTGGTTTGCAGACGAATTTTATTAATAAAAAGTCAGCAAGCTCTAATTTAGTCATGAAAACAAATTATAATAGTGTTTATTATGCCAAAAAAGGTGAGCCAATGTATATTAAAGAAATGGATTCAGATGATGATGGTATTGTATCCATTGATGAATTTAAAGATTACTGTAAAGAAAATGATATTTCTTCTAAGGAAATGGCTAAAATGATGCAGCTTGCAAGTTCATACAGAATAATGCAAGAACAAAAGAAAGAAGAAAGTAAAAAACAAAATAAATATGAAAATCAACCTGAAGAAACAGAGGTCGAAACAGAAGCTATATATGCAAAACGTGGTGATAGCAAGTATGATGAAACTATGGATTTAAATAATGATGATAAAGTAAGCTATAAGGAATATATAGAATACTGTCAAGAACATGCAAAAACAAAAGATAAAAAATCTGATACAAAAATTAGTGAATTGGAAGATGAAGTATTTAATACAATAAGTACAGTAAAAATACTTAATTCTTATGTACAAAGTGAAACAGAATTGGAAAATGGCTTTGTTGATAAAGTAGTTTAATTTGGGAAATAATTAATTACCTATTTTTAGTATATCAATGATATTGAAATATTGTAGCCATTATGCTACAATATAAATATGAAAGAAATTATTTATTATCAAACAGTAGATAATAAAATTCCCTATCTTGATTGGTACAATTCACTTGATAAAAGTTTAAAGCTTGTTGTAGACAAACAATTATCAAAAGTTGAAAGAGGTTTGTTTGGTAATAATAAACGACTTTCCGAAGAATTATACGAACTTAAATTTGAAAACGGTTTAAGAATTTATTACACAGAAATAGATAATATAATAGTTTTATTATTTACAGGTGGTAATAAGTCAAAACAAAGCAAAGATATTGAGAGAGCTACAAAATATTTGAATGAATATAACGAAAGGAAACAATAATGAATAAAAAAGAGAATATATTATTACAAAGTTTTCCAAAGCATAAAGATAATTTAAAAGAACACTTAAAAAATGATGATGAATATGCTCAAATGTGGCTTAATAGTTTATTGAAAGATTATTCAGAAACAAAAGATGTGAATGATTTAATTTATAATATAAAGCCATTAATTGAAGCTAAATATACTATATGTGAATTTGCAAAAATGATAGGTATTCACAGAATTACACTATATAAAATCTTTTCACGCAAAATGATTCCAAGTATAGAAATTCTACACAAAATATTTTCAGGTTTAGGTTATGATTTAAAACTGTCTATTCAAAAAATATAAAATGACTATAATTATCCGCCAATAACAGAAATACTTGTTATGCCTGAATTTCTTGCATCATCCATCAATTTTACAACTGCACCATGAGTTGAGTCAGGTGCTGATTGAATTAGTAATCCATCTGGCTTTTTAGCAGCTTCTTCTTTTAATACTTTTGGAAGTTCTTCAACTGAAACTTCAACATCATTTATAAAATATTTGTCGTCATTTGATACTTGTACATTTAATAATTTATTGTTTTCCTGCAAATGTTCCTCTTTAACTATTTCAGGAACATTTAAATTTAAACCTTGACTGTCTAATAATGGTGCTATAACCATCATTATGATTAACAATACCAAAAATATATCTGTCAATGGTGTAATATTAATTTCGTTAAAACTATCACGTTGTTTATATGCCATAACTAATCAACCCATTCCTCATCTTCAACAGGAATTGCTGTTTGCTGTTTTGTTGTATCTTTTAATACAGGCAATTCTTGTTTTTTAGTACTTTGTTTATTACTTTTCAATTCGTTTTGTTCTTTTTTTGTTAAAGGTTCACCTGCAACAATCAATTTTTGATATTTTGCCTCTTGTGCAGCATCCATTACCTTTAAGACAATAGAGTTCTTGGCTTTAGCATCAGCTTTTACAACAACCTCTTTTTTTTCTAAAGTAGGTTTTATTGTTACTAATTCTTCTGCTAATGCCTCTTGAGATATTTCTTTACCGTTAACATACATTAATCCGTCTTTTGTTATAGAAACAACACAGTTTTTTTGTTCAATAGAAACACCGCTGTTTATTTCAGGCATTTCAAGGTTGTTATCAACAGATTGGAATGTTGGAGCTACAACCATCATTATAATTAACAGCACCAAAAATATATCTGTTAAAGGTGTTATATTTATTTCAGTAAATAAGGCATCTTTACCTTTGTTAGTTTTCATTGCCATAATGAATTAAATCCTTTATTGTAAAGCAATATTTGATGATGATTGAATTGTAGATTCATCATTTGAATCAACAAAACTTAAGAATAACAATTTTATTAAGTTAAAATCATCTTCGTAGTGTTTAACAACTGATTGGAAATAGTTGTAAAAAATAACCGCTAAAATAGCAACACCAAGACCGAATGCAGTAGCTATCAAAGCAGAACCGATACCCATTGCAACAGCTGCAGATTGATTACCTTGTGTTGCTAAGTCTTGGAATGTATACAAAATTCTTACAACAGTACCGAACAAACCTAAGAATGGAGCAACACCACCGATTGTACCAAGAATTGTTAAATGATTTTCAAGCTTTCTTGTTGCAAGAGCTGCTGATATATCAAATGCTCTTGAAAAGCCGGAGCGTTGTTCTGTAAAAATTCTTACGGCTTCTTCCGTTACTTCTCCAATAATACCGCCAAGCTTGATTGACAAATTTTGTGCGCCTGACATATTTTCTTTTACTAATTCTCTTTTTAATTCCGGTAAAAATTGATAAACATCTCTTTTATTTTTACCATAAAAAGAGTATCTGTTAATTGCTACGGCAACTACAAGAATTGCACAAATTAAAATTGGTGTTAACACCGGCCAATCTAGCTGAATTGAATGTAAAAGTAATTCCATTTTTCTATCCCTTTATTTTTGTATGTACTTATTTTATTTATCTATAGCTTGCACCGAATACGTTATAATCGAATGTAAACTGAATATCTATACTTTGACCTCTAAAGTTTGCAGGTAAAGGTCTGAATGGTGCAGTTAATTTAACTGCATGCATAGCTGCATTGTCAGCTGCAGCTAAGCCGGAAGACTTAGATACTTGACAAGAGAGCAATCTGCCGTCTTTTGCAATTCTGAATAAAAGCACAACTCTTTTGCTTTCGTTTCCTTTAGGAGGATCCCAATTCATTTTTATACGACGTTGTAAATCTCTCATATATGGCCCGAAATCAGGTTCTGCAATTGCATCAATTCCAGGTCTGCCATTTGGATTTCCCGGTCCGGGATTTCCATAATTACCTGTTCCGCCCCTAGAACCGGTACTACTTTTTGTTCCTGATCCTGAAGTCGAACTTCCTGAACCGCTTTTTGAGCCGGAGCCGGAACCATAAGTAGGAGCTAAAGACGGTGATGGTGAATATTTACCTCCGGAATGAGTCTTTGATGTACCTGTTCCGCCAACAGGGCCTGAAGAATATGTTTTATTTGTATTTGCATTTGGAGGTACAGGTACTCTATATGGTGTTGCAGGTTTTGCAACAGGTTTAGGTGTGGCTGCAGGTTTAACTGATGGTTTTACAGTTGGTGCAGCAGCTTTTACCGGCTTTGGATTAGTAGCTTTTTTTGCCGGCTGAGTAGATGTTTTTGCCGGTGCTGGTTTTTTTGTAACTTTTTGAGTTTTAGCACTTTGAGAAGGACTCGAAGCTTTTTTAACCACTTTTTTAGCAGGACTTGGTGATGGTCTGCTTGATTTTACTGTTTTTGCCGGTTTAGGCGACGGCATAGAAACTTTTCGTTTCGGATCATGATGTCCGCCTGCTCTTGAATTAATGTGAGAACGATATGGTGTTTTTTTGTTTATAGGCGTTGCTTCTTTATCAACAAGCACAAACTCTATATCATTCATTTTTGGTTTTGGTCTGTCAACCGTAAATAAATGTATACCCATTAATAATAAGATGAATGATATTGCTGCAATTATAAATGGTGCTGCAATATGTAAGCCCGTAGATATTACAAATGCCTTTTTAAAAGAGATGTAATTTTTTTCATCCCTTATAACAGCAGGTGTAACATACCCTAAATCTTCATCCTCTTTATTCATTAATTTATCAATATTTCCAAGAATTGACATTTTTATCTCACTTTTTTATTTTATATTCTTATTTAAATATAAAATATGTATCCCCCAATTTTCTATTCTTCGTAACTATATGCTGTAGGATTTACTGTAATAGGTTGATTTAATATAATATCTATCTGTGAATTAGCAGGTATTTTTACAGGTTGTCCTTTATCTATAGCAGACTTTACAAGTCCTCCGCCTGCACCAACAGCAGTACCTAATGCAGCACCTTGTGCTACGTTTCCACCTGCCAAAGCACCGAATACAACTCCTGATAGTGCTCCAATTGCAGAACCTGCTGCTAAATCCTTAGCATATTCTTTTGTAACATCCATTTTTGTTCCACCGACTAAAACTCCTGTTCCATCATTAGTTCGGATTACTCCTTGTATAGGTATCTGTATTCCTTGAGGAGTTGTAATTTGTGTAAAAAGTATTTTTATTCTTCCATTCATACTGCCGTGGCGAGCAGAACGAAGTTCGGTAACAGTACCAATAACACTGCTTCCCATTGGTGCAATAAGTTTATTATTAAAATAAAAATCAGAACCCAAAGAAACATATACGGCTTGTCCTTTTGTAAGATTTTCTGATGAAAGCTCAGATGTTGTTACGGCTGTAACGACAGAACCGGCCGGAACACTAATAACAGAACCTCTTAATGGTGTTCCTTTGTATGTTTGAGTTTGAGTGGATTCATTAAAATTATAATTGCTTTCAGCATAAGATGTACCTATGGCTAATAATGTAAAGAACAATAAACTTAAAATTTTTTTCATTTATATGTACCTCATTAAAATTAAAACACGATAATGACATTTTATTCATTTTAAATTATCTTGTCAATTTGTTAAGGTATGTGTAATCCATGCAGGTGCAGTGAGTACAATTAATAAATCCGCTCCTGATGTAACAGTTAAATGTTCTCCCATTTTACGCTGTTCTCCGGGTATATATTTTAATGTTCCCATTCCAAAACCGTGCTGGTAATGTGGAGCTTTTCTCCATATTAACGGTTGAGTTAATTCTCCGCCAAGCATATTGTTATTGTTTGAATAAATATAACCCTTCATTGGTATTTCAAAATCATCAGGTAATTTCATTTTAACAATTTTTATAACCATTGATGCGTTCGTACCGATAATTGGCTCGTGCATGGATTCTATCATTCCGTAAAAAACAGTACCTTTAGGTATAATATTTATTTCTTGCATGTATGTATCATTTGTAGCCATAAATGATACTTCTGTCGTTTCATCACAATATTCGGTTGAAAATTCTTTCAAATTTATCACTTGAATAAATGTACCTGATGGAATTTCTACACCATCATATCCACGCAATATTAAGTCATCTGCCGGTACGGGAGAATTTATTATTAAAATTAGTAATGTAATAAGAAGTTTTATAATTCGTTTCATAATTTTAGTATAATAATATTTTTATTTTTTTCAAATCATAAATACAGTTGATTTTTATAACAATATTAATCTAATGAAACTTCAAAATTACCGCTTATAAATTTTACACTCAATTTTAATGTATTATCTTTGTATGTTGATGGCGGAGTTTTATAATTTGGAACAGCAAGCATGGCATTATATACTGCATCATTCAAGCTTGTATTTTCAGATTGTTGAACAAATTTACGGTTTATAAGTTTTCCGTTAACATCAATTTTGAATGTTACGGCACATGCACCGTCCCCTGCAACACTTGCAAAATCAATATGAGAACCGATTTTATTTCTTAAGCCGATTTTATAAGAATTTAAACTAATCTCATTTTGAGTATTGTTCGTATTTGATGTGGGTTTTACCGTTGTAGTTGGTTTTTGAGTTTGTTTTGTTATTTGTTCGTTTTGTTTTTTAGGTACAGATGAATCTGTTTGTTTAGGTTTAACGGTTGTGTTTTTAGTAAGTTTTACTTTTGTGATTTTAGGAGTTTCAGATTTTGCAGGAGTTGTATTTAAATCTTTTTTATTATCAGTATTTTCATTTACTTTAGGATTTTTTTTTACTACTGTTTCTTCTGATGATACGGGTTCTGTTTTTGGTAATTCTGTTTTTTGTACAACAGGAATTGAGTTATCCCAAATAGAATTAACTGATGGTATAGAAATGATATTCTGTTCATTGTTTTCCTTTATATTATCTGTGTTTACAGGTGTATTTACAGGAAAAAATAAAATAATAATTGAAAGAATTAAACAAACTGCAAAAATTAAAAGAGAAATTTTATCTGTTTTTATGTACTTTTCATTTTTTTTTGATTTTGGTTTTATATTATCACTTTCTTTTTGTTGTTGAGTTTTTGTTTCTTCAGTTTTATCAATTGTACCAATAGTTTCATCTTTTATTTCATCAAAAGTATCATTACCGCAATCGCAATAGTCAGGTTTTTCTTTGTATTCGCTTCCGCAATCTTTACATTTAAACATTACAAATCCTCTTTTATTTTTATTTTACCACATTTGAATAAAAATAATAGTAAAATTTATGAAAAACTAAGCATGTAACATATACAAGAATGACAGAATTTTATTGTTTAAATTGCAATTTTTATATAATTAATTTTATTATGCTCTATTAGTAATTAGAATATAACTTGTGTACCTAAAAGAATTCTATGAGAACTTTTGCTGTATTCTGAATGTGCATAAATATAATTAAGCATAAATTTTAAAGAACTTCCCTTTACATAATAATTTAATCCGGCAGTATATTCCGTATCATGCATTCCTGATTTCATTCTGTTATTGTTAAAGTAATCGTATCTTGCAAGTGCCTGCAATTTTTCAGTTAAATAGTATGACATTGTAATATTAAAACCGGAAGCTTTATTTCTTGTTAATCCGCTTAAACCATTTGAGCCGTCCGCTATAGCATACTCTGCATCTAACTCTGCCCTTTTATATTTGTAGCTAAGATGAGCCCCTGTAACAAGATAATCAAAATTTCTGTGTCCTGCATTAATACTTCCGCCTATTTTGAGAGTGCCGTATCTACCGTCGGTTTTACCTAACGGTTTTAAACTTACAAGCCCGTTAAATTCCAAGCCGGGTAAAAAATGCTCAAAATTCCTGTCAGAACTTGTTACTCCAAGATTATACTGTATTAATTTATAATCACCTAAAATTTTTGTTCCGACACCTCTTACACTTCCAAAATGTCTTGCTATTTGCGAACGACGAATAAACGGTATTGTATATCCGCTTGTACCGCCCTCCATACCTATTGGTGTTCTAAATGAACCCAAATATATACTATTATGAGGTATAGCGTTTATTATAATAAAATCATCTTTAAACATAGTCTGAAAAAAATTATGCTTTTTATCAGGCATGAAATTCAAGACTATCCTGTATTGTACAGGCAGCTCTTTTAATTCACCCAAAAAACCAAGTTCTGCGGTATTTTGTTCATATTTTGTATAATAATCATCGTTAGCAAAATTAGATGACATGATTCCTTGAAAAGCAAAATACGGATTAATGGATTTTATAAATCCTTTTTCGGGTTTAAATGTTAAATGTTCTTGTAATAATGGTTCTGCGTATTCTAATGCGTTATAATCCACATTTGCATAAAATTTCTGTTTTTCTTTTTCCGATTTTAAATCTTGTTGTTCTTCTTCTTTATTTAAAACTTGTTGTTGAATTTCACCTTTAATAGAAGATTTTTCCATATCTTTCGGAAAATTATTTTCATCAAATAATATTATTGGAGAAAAATCTTCTTTGTTTTCTTGTTCTGTTTTCTCTAATATGGTATGTTGTATTTCCTCATTATTTTCTGAATGTAAATCAGGTAAATATACAGGTTCTTCAATTGCAAAAATTGGATTTATACTGCAAAAAGAAAGTATTATTAATATTAATAAAAAAAGCTTTTTAAAATACTTCATACCATATTTTATTATCTCAAAAAATAGTTGTAAATATAATCTTTTTTTTGTAATATACATTAAATATATTAGGAAACATTATACAAGATGAAAAAGACAAGAAATAAAAGCCAAATAGTAGAACAAATAAAAACACCTATTTTAGATGTTATAGAAACATCTGTAAAAAATCCTGCTTATCAATTTCATATACCCGGACATACACATGGCAAAGGTACTCATAAAAAATTTAAAAATTTGATAGGCGGAAAAGCTTTAAATCTTGATATGACAGATGAGTTTGAAAATATTGGTACTTTAAATCCGCCTTCAGGTGCAATAAAAGAAGCAGAAGAACTTGCAGCAGAAACTTACGGAACTAAAAAAACGTTCTTTTTGCTCAATGGTTCTACAATTGGAAATATAGCTCTTGCTATGGGAATTACTAAAAAAGGACAAAAAATAATTGTAAACCGTAATTGCCACCGTTCAATTCTTACAGGTATGATTATTTCAGGTGCAGAACCTGTATGGATATTACCTGATAAAATGCAAGAATGGGGTCTGTGGGGATGCGTAAATCCTCAAATTATTGAAAAGTTGTTGAAAGACACTAAAAACGTTGGTGCGGTATGGATTACAAATCCGACGTATGAAGGTGTTGTTTCAGATATAAAAACAATAAGTGAAATTTGTAAAAAGTATAATGTACCTTTAATTGTTGATGAGGCACATGGAAGTTTATGGAATTTTTCTGATAAATTACCTTTATCATCAATAGAATTAGGTGCAGATGCTGTTGTTCAATCTTTGCATAAAACAGGCGGAAGTATGAGTCAAAGTTCATTGCTTCATATAACAAAAAATTCATCAATTGATGTTAATATGGTTGAAAAATCTTTAAGATTGTTACATACAACATCACCGTCAATTATGCTTTTGGCAAGTTTAGATGCTGCAAGAGCTTCTTTATCAAGTTCAAACGGACAAAAACAGATTGAAACAGCCGTAAAAAATGCTAAGTATTTAAGAAAAAGAATTGATAAAATGAAACATATACATCAATTAAAACCTGATTTTGGGTTTAAGACAGATGTTATGAAAATATTTATCAAAGCAGACGGGTTGTCAGGAAAAAGATTAGAACATATATTAAAAATTGATTTTAATATAGAAATTGAAAGTGCATCTGATATAGGTGGCTTAATTCTTGTTAATATCGGTAATACCAGACGTGAAATAAAATATTTAGCAGATTGTCTTGAAAAAATTACTCCTGATTCATATTCGGATATTTATCCATTAGAGAATAAAAAGCACATGCCAATGATTACACCTCAGATAAAATATAATTTGAGAAAAGCGTTTTACATGGAAAAAGAAACAGTACCAACTGAAAAATCAATAGGCAGAATATCTGGAGAAGTTATTGCGGAATGTCCTCCGGGGATATCTGTTCTACTTCCGGGAGAGGTTATAACACAAGAACACTTACCATATTTAACGGATTATAGTGAAATCGAAGTTTTAAAAAAATAATAATTTAATAACTAATTTATCTTTAAAAAGCCGATATATTGAGATTGACACGAAAATTAAGTATTTTTTATAATGACAATTATGAGATACTTTGGTCGTTTCGTCTTTATAATAATGATGTTGTGTAAATTAAAAATGCTGATTTGAAAATAAATTTATTTTTGTAAATATACAAAATCTCATGTATTGTAACATAACTTAACAAAACGTGAAAAACATGGCAATTATCGGAAGAAGAATGTTTTTATAATAGTGTAAGGTTTAAAAAGGTTAAAGGTTAAAAGGAAACACCGAAACGGTGAGTGTTTCAAAGATTATTGGTTAGTAACAACTTTGGTTAGGAGTTAAAACAAAAT